>Ga0180220_1000592_pt1 | contig 36760 bp, 50 predicted proteins | sample eDN5th37CBELigBY_FD_151335 | JGI IMG/M metagenome (GOLD analysis project Ga0180220, IMG submission 151335) | Enriched backyard soil microbial communities from Emeryville, California, USA - eDNA 5th pass 37_C BE-Lig BY (version 2) (version 2) | ecosystem: Environmental > Terrestrial > Soil >... | reverse complement strand
TTTCTGCTGGCGATAAAGGGGGAACGAGACGACACTTGCACTCATGAGCTTCCTCTCCGAATCGGGGGAAACCTAAAGGCGTGTGGTTAACGACCCATGAGCAGAGCGTGCGCCGTCCCGGTGAGCGACTCGCGCGAAGAATGACAAAACGCCCTGCCGGCCGAAGCCGGCGGGGCGTATAAGCGTAAACGGGGATGTTTTAGCAGTTCCCGCCTAAACCTACGGTGCCCTTTATGCTGTAGCCGTCACCGGAGGGTTTCTGGACTGGTCTTGGCTAGTGCCTCGAGTAGGCGAAATTGTCACAGGCAAAGTTCAGGGATCTGCTCGAGCCGAGACCGTGAGGGACGTCAGATCATTCCCACTCGATCGTTCCGGGTGGCTTGCTCGTCACGTCATAGACCACCCGGTTGATGCCGCGCACCTCGTTTATGATGCGTGTCGCGGCGCGGCCGAGGAACTCCATGTCGAAGTGATAGAAGTCGGCCGTCATGCCGTCCACCGAGGTGACTGCGCGCAGCGCACAAACGAATTCGTAAGTGCGCCCGTCGCCCATGACGCCGACCGTCTGCACCGGCAGCAGAACCGCAAAAGCCTGCCATATGGCATCATAGAGACCAGCCTTGCGGATCTCGTCGAGATAGATAGCGTCGGCAGCGCGCAGGATTTCGAGCTTCTCCCGCGTCACGCCGCCGGGGCAGCGGATGGCAAGGCCCGGCCCGGGGAACGGGTGGCGGCGGATGAAATGCTCAGGAAGGCCGAGTTCCTTGCCCAGCACGCGCACTTCATCCTTGAAGAGCTCGCGCAACGGTTCGACGAGCTTCATATTCATGCGCTCGGGTAGTCCGCCCACATTGTGGTGCGACTTGATGGTGACCGAGGGGCCGCCTGTAAAGGAGACGCTTTCGATGACGTCCGGATAGAGCGTGCCCTGCACCAGGAAGTCGGCGCCACCAAGCTTCTTGGCCTCTTCCTCGAAAACTTCGATGAAAAGACGGCCGATCGTCTTGCGCTTCTTCTCCGGGTCCGTCTCGCCCTCGAGCGCGCCGAGGAATCGGTCAGAGGCATCGACCAGGATCAGCGGCACGTTGTAGTGCTCGCGGAACATGGCGACCACTTCCGCCGCCTCGTTCTTCCGCATCAGGCCATGGTCCACGAGGATGCAGGTGAGCTGGTCGCCAACCGCCTCATGCGTGAGCAGTGCGGCCACGGAGGAATCGACGCCGCCCGACAACGCACAGATCACCTTGCCGGAGCCTACCTGATCGCGGATCGCCTGGACCGCCTGCTCGCGATAGGCAGCCATGGTCCAGTCGCCTTTGAGGCCCGCGATCTTGTGCACGAAATTGGCAAGCAGTCGCGCGCCGTCGGGAGTGTGCACCACTTCGGGGTGGAACTGCACGCCGTAATATCTCCGCTTGTCGTCGGCGATGGCCGCAAAGGGGGCACCGGCGGATGTGCCTACCACCTTGAAGCCGGGCGGCAGCGCCGTCACGCGGTCGCCATGGCTCATCCAGACCTGATGGCGCGTCCCGGGCGCCCAGACCCCGGAAAAGAGCGCGCAATCCTCCTCGATCTCCAGGAAGGCGCGGCCGAATTCACGGTGGTCGCTGGATTCAACCTTGCCGCCCAGCTGGGCGCACATGGTCTGTTCGCCATAGCAGATGCCGAGCACGGGCACGCCGGACTGGAAGATGGCATCGGGCGCGCGCGGACTTCCAATCTCGACCGTGGAGGCCGGGCTCCCGGACAGAATGACCGCCTTCGGCTTCAAGCGCCGAAAGGCCTCTTCCGCCAATTGGAAGGGGGCGATCTCGGAATAGACGCCTGCCTCGCGCACGCGCCGTGCAATAAGCTGTGTGACCTGGCTGCCGAAATCGACAATCAGAACGGTATCAGGATGGATCGTGGTGCTCATGGCGGGGCTTTAAAGAAGGAAGCGGTTTCACGCAACTGGTCTGCACGGGTTTTTGCCGGATTTTGTAACAGGTGCGGCTGCAGGCGGCCGGACGGAGCGCGGCTTTGTGAGGGCACCACTGAAATAAGCTATGGTGCGATCACGCCCTCGACAATCGCTGCCGTCAAGCGGTCGACCGCGGCGGCAAGCTTTTCATCTATGACGTGCAGGTATTGCGTCCAGTCGCTGACGTGACGCAGCTCCTGAGCGCCGTCCGAAATTCCGCGCAGCGCGACCAAGCCCACGCCGAAATGCTGGCAGGCCCTCAGGCAGGCATAGGTTTCCATATCGACCATATCGGCCGCGATCTCGCCATAGGCTTCACCGCTGACGATCCCTCCGCCGGTGGAGAGCCTGGCCTGGGGAATGCCGGGGATCCGCATCGGGAGCTGGATTTCCGCCGGTAGTCTCAGGAAAGGGGTTACGCCCTTCTCGAACCCAAGCGGAGACGCGTCCATATCGCGGTAGGAAACGGAACTTGCCTGATAGACTTCCGTCTGTTCCAGGGTCCGGCTGCCGGCAGAGCCCAGGGAAACCACGAGATCCGGCAGCTTGCCTTCGTGCCGAAGCTCCGACAGCGCGGCCGCCAATTTCACGGCCGCCTCGACCGGACCGATGCCGATCATCAACGGCGTGAAGCGTGCCTTGAGGCAGGGCCCATATTCCGCCTCCGCGGCCATCGCGAACAGCACTTTCCTGTCCCCCAGATCGGCGATCGGAATCTTCATCCCGCAATGCCCTCCCGTCCGACGATGGTCATCATGGTGCCGGTCATGGTGGCGATCAGTTTTGCCTCCCCTTCCCCGTCATAGGCATAGGCCTGGCCGTCGGCCACGATTATGGTGCGCCCGGGCTTGGTGACGGAGCCCCGGAACAAAAAACGCTCCCCCTTCCCCGGCGCCAGCAGATTGACCTTGAACTCAATGGTGAGCACACCCGCCTCGGCGGGCATCAGCGAATAAGCGGCGTAGCCACAGGCGGTGTCGAGCGCCATGGAGACGACGCCCGCATGCAGGAAGCCATGCTGCTGGGTCAAATTGTCGGAATGCGCCATTTCGATTTCGACGATGCCTGGCGTCACGAGCGTCAGCTCTGCCCCAATCGTGGCCATGGCCTTTTGGCGGGCAAAGCTGGCGCGCACCCGCGCTTCGAAATCCTCCTCGGCCAGTCGTCTTTCCGCCATGGGCGTCTCCCTGTTCGGCGGCCTTTATGGCAAAGCGACGTTTGTGGAGCAATCCGAAGATCGATCCGTGGACAGGCCAGGATGCGGGGATCGATCGAGCAGGGTGTTCCCGGCGCTTAAAGCAGATAGAACGGGCCTGCTACATTGCGGCGATCTATGTGCCGACCTCAGGATATTGTTCACATTCCTGGTACACCGGCGCGACGCATGGGAGCGGCAGGTTTTCAATGCTTAACCGTGAACATTCCGGCGTCATCGATCACCTTCTTGATCTCGGAAAGAAATCGCTCGCGCGAGAAGCGCTGAGCTCTGGCTTCGGCCGCAGCCCTCATCGAAAGCGCCTTTGTCGGGGTCAGGTCCCGGATTGCTCCCACTAAATCGTCGAGGGTGAACTCGGGGGGCAGAAGAGAACCCGTTTCGCCAGATATGATCGTCTCCTGAAGGCCGCCTTCAGCGACCCCGATGACGGGTTTGCCGGCAGCCATCGACTCCACGGGAGACATACCGAAATCTTCGTCTCGAGGCAGGTAAATGCTGGCGATGCAATTACCGATGAGCGAAATCATCTCCTTATCGTCGACCCATCCGCGAAATTCAATATTCGCTGCGTTTTCAGCCAGAGCCTTCAGCCTTTCCAGTTCGGTGCCTCCGGAAGCAACCACCAGCTTTTTGTCCGGCATCGCCTTGAATGCTTCGATGATCCTATCCACGCGCTTGAGCGGGCTCAGGCGCGCGGTGGAGAGATAGTAGTCCCCCTGCCCGGACCAGACGAACTGCGTCGTTTCGATAGGCGGATAGACAACCACACTGTCACGTTGCAGGTACTTGCGAATGCGCGCCTTGGTATTTTCGGAATTCGTAACGATCACATCCATTCGCGAGACGGCCCGCCGATACTCTCGCTCGAACATCCCCAGAATGGCTGGCGCGATGCCGCGGGTTATGCCCGGCATGCGACCTGCGAAATGTGATCGCTGATCAAAAAGAAACCGGGGAGGAGTGTGACAGTAGAAAATGTTCAGGCCCTTGCCTCTTCGGGGCGCGGCGAATGGAGCGGAAACGCCCGAAAAGATGCGGATTGGGTAGCGCTCGGCCTCACGCCTATATGTGGCGAATGCAATTGCGAGCGGGACCGGACGCACGCCTGGGGCGCGAAGGGCTGAGGCGAGCCCGATTTCCTTGGCGGCTCCAGGAAAGGCCTCTTCATCGTATGAGTCAGGGGTTCGGTAGCCAAAATAGAGATGGGCATCCAGAGCTTCGGCGAGTGTGAGCGCGAGACGCTCTCCGCCGCCGCGGATGGCGAAATAGTCGTGAAAAACAGCCACGGTGGGGTGCTGGCTCATCGGTCTTCCATCATGAGGATCGGCCACGTGCGCAGTTGCTACGGGTAATCGATCCGACATTCAACCTGATGATCAGCCCTCTCTAACGCGGCTAATCCTCTATTCATGACCTCTGCCCTCTGAGAAGGTCATAGAAGCCCTGGCAGGGCTCGAAACGAACCCTGATTTTCACGGATGCTTAGGTGAACTAGGAGTAACAGAAGTAATTCGGGAGAATGTGAGCGACAAGACCATCACGTGACAGCAGCAACCAATCAGCTGCGGCTTTCAACATTTCTGCTTACCCTAAACAAGTACCAATCAGATCAGTAACGATCAAGACGCTCACTCATGGCGATTCCTTCGCGTGCACGAGCGTATGAAGAGCCAAGAAGTGGCTGGGGAACCTGGATTCGAACCAGGACTAACGGAGTCAGAGTGTTCTGACCAACGTTGATATCACTGATCTTTTTCGTTCCATGTTGCGTCTATGTCGCATTGACCGAGAGCAAGCGGCTTTCTGCATCGGCCAAAGCCTGTGCCTCATCGGCGGCAGGAAACAGGTGGCCATAGGTATCGAAGGTCACCTGAATGCTGGAATGGCCCATGCGGGCTTGCACGGCTTTTGGAGAGAGTTCCAGACCACCATCAGCCTTGCTGTTGATGCACCATGAAGCGAACCAGTGCCGCAGGGCATGCAGGCCGGTGTATTTGGGAGCAAGGATCGGATTGCCCTCTTCGTCCACCTTTCCTGTCGGCACCGTCACCTTGGCTCGGATCAACGTCGGATGCAAACCACGCTTGATGATGTTCTGGTGCCACTCAACATTCCCCTCCCCGTTCGGAAAGACAAGATTCAGATCGCCCTTCGGACAGGCCAAGCGCCACTCACGAAGCGTGTTCACGACCATTGGCGTGAGCGGAATCGTCCTCTGCCCCGCGTCTGATTTAGGCATTCCGATTACGTGATATTTGTCGGCCCGCTGGCGGACGTGGATTTTCGCTTTATCAAGATCCACATCGGCCCATGTCAGGCCGCGAAGCTCTGAAGCCCTCATGCCTGTGAAAATGGCCGTGATCAGAAACGGCCTGTAGCGCCCCTCAGCGGCTTCCAGAATGGCGCGGACCTCCTGCATGGTCGGAATATCCACTCCATAGCGCAAACGCGCTTTCTGGCGCTTCTCTGCCTTTGCCCCGCCCTTGCGGCGCTTGGACATCTCATGCACCGCGTTCCGCACCACAAGGCCGCGTTCTTGGGCGTCGGAAAGGATGCTGCCCAGGCTCACCGTCACCCGCTTTATCATCGCCGCCGATCGGCCGGCCTCACGCAGCTTCTCCTGAAGGTCCCGCACAGCCGGCACGGTGATCTTCGACAGCTTAGTGGCGCCAATGAACGGCTCGATGTGGAGCGTGAGATGCTGCTTGTACTGATCGATCGTGGATCGCTCCAAATCAGCCGCTTCGCAGCTTGCAATCCACAGAGCGCCCGCTTCCTTCACCGTGATCGTGGCGCTGTCAGCAACGTGCACTCCCTCGCGCACCTCCACATCGGCCTTGCTGGCGAAGGCGTCCGCTTCCTTCTTCAGCTTGAACGTTTTGAGCCGGCGAGTGCCCTTCGTGTCGACATAATCGACAACCCAGGCGGTCTTCTCCTCACCCTTGCTATTGGTCCATGTGCGCTTGCGGACGGACATGGATCAGTCTTTCACCTTCGAAGGTTGTGCCGCGGAGATCTCCTGCATGATTTTCTCAAGAGAAACCGGCTCCCCGTCGGAAGCGCGTGAGAGGTGCTTAATGAAAACTTGGATACCGTGCCGCAGCGAGGCGGTCATACCCTCTTGGTACGCCAGCTTTTCCCGGAGTTGCCGGAGATCGTCTTGAAGCCTTTCGTTCTCAGCTTCTAAACGTTCCGCTTTCTGCGCCACTTCCTCAAGCTTGGCCATTTCTGCATCAGCGCTGGCCCAGAACTGCCAGAGATTTTCATGCTCAGTTATCCTAGCAATGATCTCGGCATTAAGTGATCGCTTATGCCGTTCGGCAGCTTCTTTGAGTTCTTCTCGGAGCCCATCGGGCAGGCGCAGGACATACTTGTCCTGAGGCTGCACGACGCCGGTCCTGGCTCTCACCACTCTCATCCGAGGCTTTTCGTCTTTTTCACTCATAATGGCTAGTAGCCACAAGATTCAGCTTGACACAATGGTGGCTACTAGCCATGGTTAACACATGGCTTATAGCCATACTGCTATTTTGTGAAAGGACAGCAATGAGCACTCACAAGGAAGACCTCGACCTCATCTGGGGCATTGAGGAAATCGGCAAGCTGATCGGCCGGAACTATCAGCAGACCTACCACATGGTGAGGAGCGGCAAGCTCCCGATGGTGAAGCAAGTAGGTGAGCGCTACGTCGCCAGTAGATCAAAGCTCATCGCGTTCTTCATGGAGGACGCAGCGTGAACCACCAAAAGGAAAGGCCCGACACGCGCGGCAACGCGGTCGAGCCCGTATCTCAAACTTCCCCCACGAAAGGAAAGCTGAACATGCAGAGAGATAGCACTGCCGTCTCTACCTCGCAAGAACCGACCACAGATGACGTTATCTTCGTCATTCGAGACAAGCTCAGCCGCATTAAAGATTTGAACGAGCTGATCTTCATGGCTGGCGAGGGAATGCTCGGCATCAGCAGGGACGCGGCCAACGCCATCTGCGCCGGCTCCGATGTGATCAAAGATGCGCTCGAGGAAGTCTGCGAGATGATCGACGGGAGGGCGGCATGAACGTTTCCAGACGCACCATCCTTTCGGGAATCGCCGCCATTCCCGCCGTCGCAGGCGCAGGTGAGGTTCTCGCGGGCTCTGAGCCCGCCGCACATCAGAGGCCGAGCATTGACCATTTCCTTGCCACAGCATCGGCAACTGATCGGGCTCGGTACCATGCCAATGCTTTGGCAGACGTGATGCAGGAGATCTACCCCGAGGCATTCTACACAGCGACGATCGATTACGAGCACCGCTTCGCTCTCATCGTTGATCGATCCCCAAGTGGAGAGGAGAAGTCGGCATGAGGCTCCTCCGTTCCTCATTAGCGGTCTTCCACGCCCGCCGCGCGCTCCACCTTCAGCGCCGGTCTAACGCCCATGCTGATCGTGCCAAGGCCCTCATTTTGAGGGCCAAGGCCCGTCACCCGCTGCTGCCAGCTGAACGGCTCCTGCTCGCCTCCATGGCGGGCCTCGCGATCTGCCTCATGTGGATCGCTATGACGTGGGGGGCTTGGGGATGAACCGAAAAGCCAGACGTGCGCTGAAGTCAGAAGTTCAATGGCGCAAGCTATGCCTGCGCGGTCGGTACCTCGACGCACAGAGTGACCTGTCAGCCGAGAGCATGGCGATGCTCATCACCGTCCTACGAATGGCCGTAGACGATCTGGACGGGCAAGCTTGGACCGATAGCGACTTGTTCGACAGCCATGCAGAGCTGATGGAACGCGGCATCCTTCAAATCTTCGTGGCCTTCCAGCCGGAAGGACTTTCTGTCCGCACAGAGATAAACCTGCCGGGCTACTCGACGCTGGGCGGTTATTGGGGCGCGCGCCGCGCGTCGACGGTGATCCAATGAGCAAGAGAGAGTTTTCCAAGGTGTCCCCCGCAATTTGGAGATCAAAGCGGTTTCTCGGCCTCAAGACGGACAGGAGCAGGCTGCTGCTGTTCTACTATCTCACTTGCCAGCACCAGAATTCAGCCGGCGCTTACAAGCTGCCCGAAGGCTATGCCGTAGCCGACCTTGGCTGGTCTATCGATGACTACCGGAAGGCCCGAGTCGAGCTAGTGAACGCGGGACTGATCCACTACGACCCGGAGACCGAAGAGGTCTATGTGGCAGGATGGTTCAAGGCCTGCCCGCCGATGAACGACAAGCATGCCAGCGGCACCATGTCCCGTATCAGCGATATCGAGAGTGATGCGCTCAGGGAAGTGCTCGAAGCAGAATTCACCTCCGTCAACAAGGCTCGGCTGGTCGACAAGATCAGACGCAGGGGACCCGGCAATGCCGTGTTCGACGCTGACGGTTTCGATACCACTCGGTAATGTAGGGGAACGGTATGCAAACCCTATCGATATATAAGACACAGACACAGATAGAGATAGAGACCCAGACGTCAGACCAGAGAGCGAGACGCAGACCGAAGAGTGAGACCTTCCTCTTCATAAGCGTATTAGCTCTACGTTCCGCGTGCGCGCGCGAGGCTCTGACATGAAGCCTATGAAGAACGACGCATCAGCGTTGATACCGCAGTTTCTGGCTGCAGGCTGGCAAACAATGGACACCGCGCCGAAAGATGGCCGCCAGTTCGTAGCTTTCCCGTCGAAGTATTGGGAATACGGCTCCTCGGAGTTCCCGTACGTCTTCTGCATGTGGGCTGAAGCCGAGGGCGATCCGGCCGATGAGGAAAACTTCATCGAAGCTGGTTGGCACGATAGCGAGGGGCGTTCCGACACGGACTTAAAGCTTTGGTTCCCGCTACCTCACATCTTTGGGGAGCGAGCATGAGGCTCAGACACGAAGATCGCATCAGCGTTGCGATGCTCTGCGCCACGCTGATGGGCGGCTTCATCATCGGCTACGTGGTGGGGGCGGCATGAACATTCTCGACGGAGAAATACTCGCGCCTGGCTCTCAACTAGGTAGCGGCGCCGCCACGGTTATCAAACAGAGGACCGCCACCAGCCCGGTTAAAAAGGTTCGGAAACAGAACTTTACTAACCGGCATACAATCTCGCCTGTTCAGCATCAGATCCTGAACCTCCTGGCAGCGGCGGGACAGCCGGTGGGAGATAGGATCGGCCATCTTCCCCGAACCGGTGACATCGTAGACGCACTCGGCCTACCGCGCACCAAATCAGCATTCGCAAGTGTGTCGCGGTCGCTGTCACGGCTGGTGACCGCCGGGAAGGTCATTGGTTATGAGCCATCGATCACCACACGCGGCAAAGGCCGTCATTACGGATTGAAACCATGACCATTGAAGCCGCTGATTTTACTGATCCCGGCGAGGTGCCGGTGCTCGACTGGATCGAGCCGTCCAGGATTGCCGTAGACCCGCTCTATCAGCGCCCCCTCGACGCCGGTCGCGTTGAGTCAATTCTGAAAACCTTCTCTTGGCGATCCTTCGGCGCTCTCGTCGTTGTTCCGCAGGAAGATGGGACCTATCACGTCACCGACGGACAGCACCGGCTCGAGGCGGCCAAGCAGCACCCGAAGGTGACGCACGTTCCTGCGGTAATCGTGACGGCCGAGGATATCCGCTCGGAAGCCTCGATCTTCGTGGACATCAACCGAAATCGGAAGAACGTCAGTCAGTTGGAACTCTTCTTTGCTGGCCTAGCGGCTGAAGATGAGGACGCGATGACGATTCATCAGGTCTGCCAGCGGGCAGGTGTGCGGATTCCGAAATACACCGGCACTGGCTTCAAGGTTGGCGATTGCGTTGCCATCGGCGCCATTCAGGCGGTCATCAACCGTCGCGGGGCGATGAGAGCGAGGCAGGTTCTTGAGGTTCTGGCGAAAGCTGACTTGGCGCCGATATCGGGCAACCACATCAAGGCCGTCGAAGCTCTCTTGCTGGATCCTGAGTTTGGTGTCGAGGGCGAGGACGTCACCGCCACCATTGTTGCGATGGGTGGCGCGGCCGAAGCAGAGGCAAAGAGATTTGCCGCAACCCACTGCTGCCCGGTCTGGAAGGGCCTTGCTTCGACATGGTTCCAGCGCTGCAGGAAGAGGAGGAAGGCAGCATGACGGTGACCCATGGGACCCAAGCTCTATCCGTAACGCTCACTCGACCTACTCTTGACGAGCGCGAGCGCCGGATGCGGCGTTTCTTGGCCATCAAGGGCTGCACACATTGCGTAAGCTGCTGGACCCCGTTCGAGGCAGGGCAACCCGTTTACCGCGAGCAGCGATATGGCCGTGACCTGGCTCCGGTCTGCGAGGGCTGCAAATCCCGATACAGCGCTCACGATGAGGGCCAGCCCTGCGAAGGCTGCGGGCGCCTCGTTCACAACTTGCTCAACCAGCGTCACCGCAAGCGGATTTTCTGCTGCGCGAAATGCGAGGTGGCGACCCGTAGCCGCGAGAAGCACGCCCGAACAGTGGAGGCGCGCGGCACCCGGGAGTGCCAGGAGTGCGGCGAGACTTTCGAACCTTCACGGTCTGACGCAAAGTTCTGCTCATCTGCCTGCAAGCAGAAGTCTCATCGCCGCCGCATTACGGATGCGGTTTGTACCCCAAAGTTCACAAGCTCTAGCCGTAACGGAGACGGGGCATGAGCAGCCGTAACTGGAGCAAGCATAAGCAGCGCGCGCTCATGCGCCGCAACGGCACAGAAGAACGGGACCAGGGTTCAAACCTGCCACCGGTCACTGGCGCCCGACGCGGCCCGGTCATGTCGAAGGAACAGCTTCGCCGAGAGGCCGATCGCCTCCTTGCCGGATACGGTGGGCCAGTGACGAGGGTGAAGCAAGGAGCGCGCGCCATACCCGAGGCGGTCCCGGATCATCAACGAGGCCGGAATGTGAACAATTGTACACAAAAGCGAGTGGCGAAAAGGTCCAACGGGTTGGACAACTCACGAAGCCGAGGGCGTCGGAAAAAGCGGGGCCCAGATACTGTCAACGTTGACAGTATGGATGTCTCCCATGGGCTGGTCATTTACTGCGACGGCGCTTGTGAGCCGAACCCCGGCGCCGGCGGCTGGGGCTTCGTGGTGTATCGCGATGGTGTCGAGATCCATTCCGACTGCGGCGGGTCGGAGATGACCACGAACAACATCATGGAGATGACCGGCGCGCTCATGGCGCTGCGGTGGTTCGCCGATCGCGGCATAATCGAGCCGGTGCGCCTGCTCTGCGACAGTAAATATGTGGTCAACGGCTGCAACGAGTGGCGGCACAAGTGGAAGCGTCATGGCTGGCGGAAAACTATCAGGGGTAAGGAAATAAAGAATAGCGACCTATGGCGCGAGCTCGATGAAGCCCTGACGCTGGTTCCGATCACTCTCGAATGGTGCAAGGGCCATGCCGGAATAGTCGGCAACGAGCGGGCAGACGAGCTTAGCCTGATCGGGCGCGAGAAGGCGCTGGAAACCGTTCCGGCCGGGATCAGCCCGCTAATCAAGCAGCAGCTTGCTTACGAGGTGGTGTGATCTTGACCATCCCTGCCCGCGTCCAGGCTCTTTGTGATGAGTTCGGCATTCGCATAGTGCCGAAGCACACCTATCCCCGGATCGGCGAGACCAGGGCTGTTGCCGCTATCCGGAAGATGATCGACAAGAGGGGCATGGATCATGCCCGCATTGTCATGCGCACCCTGACCGAGACGGCCAACAACAAGGCCAGTCTGGAAGCGGAATGCATCGGGGCCACCTCGGATCTTCTCCTTGCCTGCGAGGGCCATTACGAGGAGGACCCGGAGAAGTGGTTTCAAGTCTGGGACCAGTGCCCCGTGGGTGAGCTACAGGCCGTTGTCCGAGATATTCGCGGCTGTGTTCCGCTGCGCGCGGCGCTCGCCGGCCTGATCTATGAACGTATCTGGCGGGCCTATGGCCCCCGGTCCTTCCAGCCCGACCTCCTTGATGACAGGATGCTGACTTCATGAATGCAGGCGATATCGCAGAGATGTTCATTCGCGCGGCCGAGACCGAGGCAAAGCTGCCGCAGGTTCGCGCGCTTCGCCAGCAATGGGGCGGTTACTGCTTGGCATGGGTGCACGAGCTGGCCGACATCAATGCCCGTGGCAAGCAGATCGGCGACAGGCTTCTTCCGGGTGATGATCCCCTTGAGCAGTGGCGCATGGGCTGGCTCGAGGAATGGGGCCGCCGCCCGACCGCGCAGCAGATCAGCAATTGGGAAGGCTGCATCCGGATTACGACAGACTACTTGACCGACCCGGGCCAGAGGCGCGCATTATGGGCATGGGCCATGTCACAGGCTGGGTGTCTCTATCGCCCCGGCACTCGCAAGAAGCTGAGCTTCGCCCGATGGTGCCGCGACGTGGAAAACATCGCCGAACTGACCGGCCACCGGAGGAAAAACCGGGCAATTGGCGAAATCATGCGCGGATTGCGCGGCAAACCCGATTTGCATGACGATTTCGGCGAAACAGGGATGTTGCCAAATGCCCATGAAAACGGGCATGTATTCGCTACGATCGAGGGAGATCGCGCGGTGTACGACACCAAGCCGGTCTACTCGTGGCGAGACGATCCCAGCTTCACACGCAAGACCGGCATGACCCTTCAGGAATGGAGGGCTGCAAAGCGTCGGCTGCGAGAGGCGAGGAAGAGGAAGGCGGCATAGAATTCCGCGAGAGCGGAGAGAGTTGGGCCGCTGCGGTCAGTCCGGTGGGCAATGCTGGAGCGACAGGCAGCGAGAGTAAGGCGGCGCGGGAGATTGCCCCTCATGAAGGCCGCGCCTGCCCTCTTTGCCCATTCAATCAGGACGGCGGACGACGAGGCTAAGGCCGGTCAAGCCGGGAACAGCGTGGGAGGACGAGGCATAGAGTGCCGTTGAGCCCGCACCACTACCCCCGAGCGTCAACCCGGGTGGGAAGCGAACGGTCTGCCGTCCTGGCTAATTCAAGTGCGGCCGGGTGACTAACGCCCCGCAAGGAATCGGAAGCAGAAAGAAGCGGCAGATCGACTTGATGGACGCCATTACAATTGTGGCTGTCCCCGTGGCGTTCTAAGTTTGGGTGCGCATCTGGGTCTGGTAAGGGATCGATATCTCAGATTGTGCTGAAGCCTCGCCAGTATCGCCTGAGCGGGGCTTTTAACCATCCATAGGTTGAAAATCAGGAGCAATGCATGGGTATTCCGACGCATCGCGCTCCGACTTGGCTCACATACACGATCATCACCGCCATGTTCGCTATCGTCGTACTGTCCGGTGCAATCGGCTTCATCACTTGGGCTTGGGTGATGGCGCATGCGGTGGGCCTCTAATGTACAAGCCCGACCGCCGCTCACCAGAAGCGGAAGCACATGGCTAAGCTCTCCAATCTGAAGCCCAGGCTTGGCACTCTCGCCCCTCGGGTAGGCTATGCACCAGGTGACGAGAAGGGACGATCCCGATACAGGGACGCAACCCAGCCGTGGCGCGCCTGGTACAAGACTGCGCGATGGCAGAGGCTTCGCGAGCGCATTCTGATTAGGGATCAGTTCACCTGCCAGAAGACGGGCGTGCTCCTCGTCGGCAGGCATCCTGCGCCGAACAGTCCTGTCATCGACCACAAGATCCCGCACCGTGGTGATGAGCGTCTGTTCTGGGATGAGAGCAATCTGCACGCCGTGAGCAAGGCCTATCACGACAGCACGAAGCAGAGCGAGGAGCGGCGGCAAGGGCTGCTGTGACCGAAATGCAACAAGGAGAGGGTGTTGCAACGGGGCAACACCGAGGGAGGGGGGGTGCAAAAGTCGAGAGACCCCCTCGGCCCCGGACCCGCGCCCCCACCATTCGCACAATTTTTTCCTCCGCCCCGAAATTCTCGGCAAAGCGATGAGATGACCGAAAAACCTAAACCGCAAAAGGCGCGATCGAAAGGAGGGAGGCCATCCTTCCGGCCAAGCGTTGAGCAGCGGCGCATCGTTGAGGAAATGAAGTTCTGCGGCGAAAGCGAGAACACTATCGCCCGTGCGATCGGCATCGATCCTGATACGCTGCGCAAGCATTTCGCGGATGAACTTGCGGACGGCCATGCGCAGCGCAGGAAGGAGGTCATCGGCCTTCTTTTCGCCTCCGCCCGGGCGGGGAATGTCTCTGCCCAGAAGAAGCTTGAGGAAATGGGTCGTGTAGCAGGCGCCGCTGAGGCCGTGAAGGCCCGCGAGACCAAGCCACCGAAGCTTGGGAAGAAGGAAGAGCGGCAGATCGCGGCAGAGAGTGTTGTGGGCAAGTATGCCCCGCCGACGCCGCCTAAGCTCGTCGTCAATAACCAGTGAAGCAATGGAGCACTGCCTGCCTGGATTGGCAGGAAAGGATCGTTGAAGGGCGGTCACTGATCCCGTTCGACCCGCTCTTTCCGGATGAGGCTGATGCCGCGCTTGCCGTCTTCCAGTCGCTGCGGATCGTGGATGCCCCCGGAAGCCCAACCTTTGGGGAGGCTTGCGAACAGTGGGTGTTCGATTGGGTGCGCGCCATCTTCGGCGCGTACGACCATCAGAGCGCAAAACGGCTTATCCGAGAGTTCTTCCTGCTCATCAGCAAGAAGAACGCGAAGTCGACAATCGCCGCCGGCATCATGGTCACAGCGCTGATCCGGAATTGGCGGTTCTCTGCTGAACTGCTGATCCTGGCCCCGACGATTGAGGTCGCAAACAACTCGTTCATCCCGGCCCGTGACATGGTCAATGCCGACGATGAACTACGAGACCTCCTGCACGTCCAGGAGAATTTCCGGCAGATCACGCACAGGACCACGAAAGCCGTCCTGAAGGTGGTAGCCGCGGACACGGATGTGGTCAGTGGCAAAAAGGCGGCGTTCGTCCTCGTAGATGAGCTCTGGATCTTTGGGAAGAAGCCGAATGCGGACGCAATGCTCCGGGAGGCAACCGGCGGATTGGTGGCCCGGCCTGAAGGGTTCGTGATCTATCTCTCGACGCAGAGCGATACGCCGCCGGCCGGTGTGTTCAAGGCAAAGCTGGATTATTTCCGCAATGTGCGGGACGGGATCGTGGAGGATCGAAAGAGCCTGCCGGTCCTCTATGAGTTCCCCGATCTCATGCTTGAGGAGAGAGCCTACCTCCAGCCGGAGAACTTTTACATCACGAACCCGAACCTAAACCGCTCGGTCAGCCAGGAATGGCTCGAAGATGAGTTGGCAAAGGTTCAGGGCGGCGACGATGGCGCGCTGCAGACGTTCCTTTCGAAGCATCTCAATGTCGAGATCGGTTTGAACCTGAGGGCCGATCGGTGGCCCGGTGCTGATTATTGGGAATTGGCGGTCGAGTCGGGTCTGACCTTCGACGCTCTCTTGGATCGCTGCGACGTGATCGTGATCGGCGGTGACGGTGGGGGTTTGGACGATCTGTTTGGGGGGGCATTCCTCGGGCGCGAAAAGGGAACGCGCCGGTGGCTTCTGTGGTGCAGGGCCTGGGCACACCCGATCGTCCTGAAACGGCGGAAAGAGATAGCCGCCACTCTGAAGGATTTCGCAGGTAAGGGCGATCTGGTCTTCTGCGAGAGGCCGACGCAAGATATCGAGGAGTTCGCGGATCTTTGTGAGCGGGTACGCGATGCCGGTCTGCTCCCCGAGCAAGCGGGGATCGGCGTTGACAAGCTAGGGCTCCCAGCTCTCGTAGATGAACTGATCAACCGAGGCTTCGATACGGTCGACAACGGCGGGACGATAACCGGCGTCTCCCAGGGGGGTTATCTGAACCCGGCCATTCTCGGCGCCGAGCGCAAGCTGAGCGATGGGACACTGGTTCACGCAGGGCAGCCGCTGATGGCCTGGTGTGTGGGCAACGCCAAAGTCGAGTTGAAGGGGTCCGCTCGCTCGATCACCAAGCAGGCCGCGGGCAAGGCGAAGATTGACCCGCTGATAGCAGCCTTCAACGCCGTGATGCTGATGAGCAGGAACCCGGAGGCTGCGGAGGTCGGCAACATGGATGACTTTTTCAAAAGCCTGGCAGGTGCGGCGTGAAGCTATTGCAGAAAATGGCAGATGCGGTGGTTCGCCACCTCACACCGCGCAACCCCAGGGGATGGTATCCCGATGGGCAGATCGGCGATGCCGGGGAGAGGGTGAGCGCTGAAACGGTGCTTGGGCTCTCCTCGGTGTGGGCGTGCGTGAACCTCCTCGCCGGAACGATCGCGAGCCTGCCGCTGATGGTCTACCGCACCCGACCGGATGGCCGCGTGGTGGCGCAGGATCACCCGCTTTATCGCATTCTGCACGACAGTCCGAACTTCGACCAGACTGCCGTGGACTTCTGGGAATTCATGTGTGCGTCAATCGAACTGTGGGGCAATGCCTACGCGCTGATTGAGCGTGGCGACGGGAAGGTGAGCGCTTTGACGCCCATCCTCCCAGCCTGCATGTCGGTAACCCGGTTGCAGAATGGCAGCATCCAGTATCGATGGACGGATAACGGAAAGTCCTTCACCGCGACCGAAGAAAGGGTACTGCACATCCGCGGCTTCGGCGGGAGCCCGCTCGGCGGCATGTCCACTCTGCATTTCGGCCGCCACGCCTTCAGCCTGGCGCGTGCGATCGACCGCTCGGCGGGCGGGATGTTTAAGAATGGGCTGCGCCCATCCGGGGTCCTAACCTTTGAAAAATGGCTTTCGCCCCAGCAGCGTGAGCTTGCAGAAACCAGGCTGACGGAAAAGTTCCTTGGATCGGTGAATGCAGGCAAGCCGCTGGTCTTGGAGGGCGGCACGAAATGGGAGCAACTAACTATCAACCCGGAAGACGCGCAAATGCTGGAATCGCGCGGCTTTTCGGTTGAGGAAATCTGTCGTTTCTTCGGCGTTCCGCCTTTCATGATAGGCCATACCGAGAAGTCTACGAGCTGGGGTACCGGCCTTGAGCAGCAGACCCTTGGCTTCCAGAAGTTCACCCTGCGCCGTCGACTGAAGCGTATCGAGCAGGCTTGTGAAAAACAGCTTCTCACACCGGCCGACAAAGCGGCAGGCATCACCATTGAATTCAATCTCGAGGGTTTACTGCGCGCCGACAGTGCCGGTCGGGCCCGGTTCTACCAGCAGATGACCGCCATTGGCGCGATGACCATCAATGAGGTCCGTGCGCTCGAAAATCTGCCGCCGGTTGAGGGCGGAGATGTACCGCGCATGCAGATGCAGAACGTCCCGATTTCGGAGATCGATAGAGAAGCCATGCGCCAACTGATCTCGGAGGAACGTTCTGATGCAGGATGAAGGATGGAAAGTTTACCGAGCAACCCGCTTTCGTACGCATCTGGGCGCGACGTGCTTGGAGTTCGCAGCTCGCGGCCAAATTGAGGCCGAGCGCAAACTAGCTGCCTATCTGGATCAACATGGCATCCACGCTCCGCAGGCCACCTGTCGCTTAGTCGAGGAGTAGACATGAAAACCAAGGACTTCGCCCTGCAGGTCAAGGACCTGTCGGAGGACGGCACCTTTGAGGGCTACGGCTCCATCTTCGGCAACGTCGATTCCTATGGCGAGAAGGTGATGCCGGGCGCATTCGCCGAGAGCCTGACCCGCCATCAGCGCGAGGGGAGCAACGTCCTTATGCTCTGGCAGCACAACCCGAATGAGCCGATTGGCGTTTGGGAGGACCTCGCCGAGGACGCCAAGGGGCTTTGGGGCAAAGGGCGTCTCATCCTGACCGTCCAGCGCGCCCGCGAGATCTACGAGCTGCTGAAGGCGAAGGCGATTCGCGGTCTTTCGATCGGCTACCGCGAGATCGAGACCGAACCGGACGGCAATATCCGCCTTCTGAAGAAGCTCGACCTCTACGAGATCAGCCCCGTCTCGTTCCCGGCCAATCGTCGGGCGCGGGTCGATGCTGTGAAGTCCGAGCGCATGGAAGAGTTCGCCCGCCGGCTTCGCGATGGCGACCCCATGCCTATCAAGGAATTCGAGGACATCCTGCGTGAGGCAGGTGTCCCGAAAGCCATGGCCGTACAGATCGCCTCTGTTGGCTATGCGAAGGCCATTCGGAGTGAGTCCGAGGGCAATCAGGCGAATGACGCTGTAGCACTGCTTCAGGCACTGCGCGGCTGACCTCCACTCACATCTGAAAGGTACTCCCATGAAACTGGGCATCTCTTCGATGCTGGCGGTAGCGATGATCGCTGCCCTCGGCGTCCTCACCGCCGGCAGCGCTTATGCGGCTGGTGGCATTGTGAACCCGGCCGACCTCGCGGCCCTTGCTCCCATCGCAGCGGTCGGAGCGGGCGGCATTGCGCGGCTCGCATCCTCGGCCATTGGTCCGCGCATCTTCTTCGCCCCGCCGGATGATGGCGGTAGCGGGGCCGCTACGAAGTCTGCCGCCGAGCTCGCCGCCGAGATCAAGGCGGAGCACCGGCAGGCCGTGGATGCCGTGAAGGCCATCGCCGAGGAGGCGCTCGGCAAGGCAAAAGCGGGAGAGACCCTGGCCAACTCAATCAAGGAGCAGGCAGACGACGCCCTCATCAAGATGAACACGCTTGGCGAGCAGCTTGCCCAGATCGAGCAGAAGCTTGCTCGCGGCGGCGGCAACGGGCCTGATGAGAAGAAGTCCATCGGTCAGCAGTTCATCGAATCCGATGGGCTGAAGGCCTTCCAGGAAGCCGGCTTCTCCAAGCAGGCCCGCGGTGCCGACATGCGCGTCAAGGCGACGATCACCTCGGCCACCACTGACACCGCGGGGGCGGCCGGAGCTGGCGTTGCTCCGACCCGTCTTCCCGGCGTCCTCATGCTCCCGGATCGCCGGCTGACCGTGCGAGATCTGATTTCGCCCGGCCAGATGGACGGCAACACTCTGGAGTATGTCCGTGAAACGGGCTTCACCAACAATGCGGCTCCGGTCGCAGAAACTGCGGCCAAGCCGGAATCGGACCTGAAGTTCGATGTCGTCACCACCTCGGCCAAGGTGATCGCGCACTGGATGAAGGCTTCGAAGCAGATCCTCGATGACTTCGCCCAGCTCCGCTCGATCATCGACAATCGCCTCCTTTATGGTCTGGCATATGTCGAGGAGCAGCAGCTTCTCAATGGTGACGGCACCGGGCAGAACCTGCACGGCATTTTGCCCCAGGCTTCGGCTTACGCGGTTCCGGCAGGCTTCACGCCTCCCACGCCGATGACGCAGATCGATGTACTTCGCATCGCGATGCTGCAGGCAGCACTCGCCGAGTATCCGGCGACTGGTCACGTCCTCAATCCGATCGACTGGACGTCGATCGAGACCCTGAAGGACGCTGACGGGCGCTATATCATCGGCAATCCACAAGGGACGATCGCGCCCACCATGTGGGGCCTGCCGGTGGTGCAGACCCAGGCCATGGCAGCAGGCACCTTCCTGACCGGTGCCTTCCGCCTCGGCGCCCAGCTCTTCGACCGCTGGGACGCGCGCATCGAGGTCGGATACGTGAACGACGACTTCACGAAAAACCTCGTCACAATCCTGGGCGAAGAGCGCTTGGCGCTCGCCGTCTACCGTCCCGAGGCCTTCGTCTCCGGCCCCATCAACCCGCCGGCTGCGCCGTAATCCGTTCGGCTCATCACGAGGGGCGGGCTTTGGCTCGCCCTTCTCATGAACCGAGAAGGAGAACCTGCCATGAAATTCTACGTCACCCGCCCACACCTCGGCGACAAGATGTATCTGCCCGGCGATACGCGAGAAGCGAATGAAGGCGATGTGAAGCATCTCATCGCAAACGGCGTGCTGTCGCCGAAGACTGAAGCCGAGGGCAAGCCGACCAACAAGGCTGAAACGGGCGCCCCGAAGAACAAGAGCGAGTAACCTATGTACCGCCCCGTCCTCGTTGAAGCGCCCTCCATCCTTCCGGTCACGGTCGAGGAGGTCAAGCAGTCGCTGCGCATCGATACCGCCGATGATGATGCGGTGATCGAGCGGGATATCCGCGCAGCCGTCGCGCACTACGAGGGCTGGACGGGCATCCTCGGCATCGTCCTTGTCGAACAGACTTGGCGGCAGGAGTTCGATAGCTTCGATTGCCTGCATCTGCCGCTCGGGCCAGTGATCGCCGTGTCATCGGTCAAATGGCGGAACAAGGAAGGCCAGATCGCCACGATCGACCAAGCAGACTATGCGCTTCGCACCGATGGAGCGGGGCGCTCGTTCGTTCAGTTCCGGCACGGCTACCACCATCCACCCGACCTTTATGAGAGTGCGGCGGTACAGGTGGAGTACCGGGCAGGATGGGCGAACACAGACGATACGCCGCCGAAGCCAACCGTGCCCGATGACATTCGCGTCGCCATGATCATGCGCGTGCAGCTGGGCTATGACGAGGCGGCGAAGGCGAATTCGGCCAACCTGGAGCGCGCGGAAGACGCGCTGATCTCCAAGTATCGCAGGTTCAGCCTCTGATGGTTACGGCACAAGACCTCGACCGCAAGATCACCATCCAGCGGTACACCTCTGTTCCAAATGAGTTTAACGAGCCCATCGAAACTTGGGCGGATTTCTTTACATGCCGCGCCAAGCGAAGGGATGTGAGTGACGGCGAGAAGTTCGCCGCCGGTCAAATCGGATCGACGCTTACCACGCGCTTTGTCGTCCGATCTTCCTCTGAGACGCGCACACTCACGACGAAGGACCGCCTCGTCCATGAAGGGGCGACGTTCAACATCCTCGGCGTTAAGGAGGCCAATGAAGGTCGCTTCCGCTTCATCGAAATCACGGCCGTGAAGGACAGTGACTGATGCGCTATTCCTGCGACAAAGACGATGCCGGCTACAAAGCATGGTGCGATTTGGCAAGCGATGGCCGCAAGGTTCTCGTCTATCTAGATCGCGCTTTGTTGAAAGATGCTATCACCGCCGATGATGTCGAAGGCATCGTAATCCACCCGCGGAGAACTGCGGAAGGGAATATCTCGATCAACCCTCACTCTGGCGAGATTCTTCTGGAGACCTTGCGCGGCAAGGTCACATTCGAGGTTGTCTGATGGCGCGCGGGATGAAGGTGAAGATCGAGGGCTTGCGTGAACTCGATCGAGCGCTCGGCCAGCTTCCAAAAGCAACGGGCAAGAGCGTTCTGCGCCGCGTGCTGAAGGAGGCAGGCGAGCCAATCGCAAGGGCCGCACGCGACCGAGCGCCGAAGCTCGAGTTGCATCTGGTGGAAAATATCGATGTGGGCACGAAGCTGACGCGCCGGCAAGCTGCCCTTCACCGCAAGACCTTTGCTGATGACCGGGCGAGTGCAGAGGTTTTCGTGGGGGCAGCAGATCCCGCCGGCGTGCAGCAGGAGTTCGGCAACGAACGCCACCCGCCTCAGCCCTTTATGCGACCGGCCTGGGACGCGACAAAAAGGCAGGCGCTCCACATCATCGAGCACCTGCTTTGGACCGAGATCGACAAGGCGGCACAGCGTCAGGCACGCAAGGCGGCAAAGGCCGGCAAATAGTCCATGGAAGAAGCAATCATTGCAATCCTGCTCGCCGACGCCGGCGTAGCGGGCCAGATCGGCACGCAGGTCTATCCCGGCCGTGCGCCACAAGGTGTGTCTACCGAATACGCATTGGTGCGTAGCGTGACGCGCTTGCCGGATTACACAATGGCCGGGCCCTCTGGTTATGAGGAGCGGCGGATCCAGATTGATGTGTACGCGCTGACCTACACGAAAGCGAAACGGACAGCACGCGCGATCGTCAATGCTCTCTCCGGACGCCGGGGAAAGCAGGGCGCAATCAATATCCAAGGCATCTTCCTCGATGGCGAGCGCGACCTGCCGACCACCGATGAGGATGATGACGTTTACAACCGCTTCCGCACTTCCCTCGACTTCATCATCCACCACGCCTGAACAGGAGAACTGAAATGGCCGAAACCGAAGCCATGATTGGCTATGGCAGTAAATTTGCCGTAGGCGATGGCGCAGACCCTGAGGTCTTTACCGACATCGCGGAGGTCTACGACATCACGCCGCCATCCGACACGATGGACGTGATCGATGCCACCCATATGCAATCGCCCGATGCCACACGAGAATTCATTCTCGGCCTGCGCGACCCAGGCGAGTGTTCCTTCGAAATGAACTTCATCCCAGGTGGTGCAGGTGACACTGCCATTCAGGACTGGCGCACCGCGCGGGAGCGGCGGACATGCCGGATCACATTCCCGAACAACGTCACCTGGACGTTCTCGGGCCTGCTGACCGGTTATGAGCCCGCCGCCCCGACCGATGACAAGATGACGGCGACCGTCACCATCAAGGTCACCGGCTCCTATGTCACGGGGATGGCTACCTGATCATGGCGAACCCACATCGCGGCTCGGTCGCTCTTCAGGTCGGCGACCGGGCGTATACTCTTTCGTTCTCCGTCAACGCACTGTGCGAGCTTGAAGATCTACTTGGACAGCCAGTGGCGCAGATAGCCCTGTCTCTCAATGATCCAGGCAATGTGCGCATGAGCACGGTGCGCGCTCTGGTGTGGGCCGCGCTGCGCGATCACCACGATGAGACCGCCCTGAAAGAGGCCGGACAGATCGCGACTGAAGCCGGGGTTCCGGCCTGTATGGAAGCGATCGGCAAAGCCTTCAAACTCGCCTTTCCTGAAGCGGAGGGGAAGGAAGCCGGCCGCCCTCCGAAGGCGAAGGCTTAAAGCCGCTCGACCTCCTGAAGTCATGGGTCGAAGCAGGGCAAGAGCCTTCGCTTTTCTGGCGGCTCACCTATCGCGAAATCGCCGTCATTCTCGCCGGGGTAGCAGCCCGCCTGAGGCGCGAGCACAACGAGCGGGCGTGGCTCGCCTGGCATACGGCGATGATCGGGCGCGTGAGGAAACCACCGAAACTGAAAGAGATGCTGCACGGCGCGGACAAGCCAAAGCGCCGGCAGACGATTGAAGAGCAAATCGCCATTGCCATGCAATGGACGGCGGCTCTTTCCCGAAAGAGGTAATCCATGGCAAGTGCGGTTATCGGCGCCCTGAGGGTCAATCTGGGGATCGACAGCGCGCAGTTCTGGGAGGGCATTTCCGGCCTGCAGAAAGGGCTGAAGGGGCTCGGCAAGTCGATGCAGAGCATCGGCACAACCATGTCAGCCTCCATCACGGCCCCGTTGACCGCGTTCGGCGCGCTCACGATTAAGACGGCGGGCAACTTCGAAGCCAGCATGAACCGCGTGCAGGCGGCGACCGGGGCGACGGCCGATGAGATCAAGGCCATGCGCGACATGGCAGTGCAGCTCGGGGCCGATACCAGCTTCTCGGCTTCCGAATCCGCTGACGCCATGGAGATGCTGGCGAAGAACGGCCTCGCAGCAAGCCAGATCCTCGATGGGGCAGTTTCTGCCAGCATGTCTCTTGCAGCCGCGAGCGGTTCCGATCTGTCGGCAGCAGCCGATGTCGCAACAGACGTGATGATGAACTTCGGCAAGGAGGCAAAGGAACTCGGCGGTCTTGTCGACGGCATCACCGGCGTCCTGCTTCAGTCGAAGTTTGGCTTTGACGATTACCGGCTTGCCATCGGCCAGGCTGGCGGCGTGGCCGGGAATCTTGGCGTGACCTTCGAGGACTTCAACACCGTTATCGCAGCAACGTCGAGCGCGTTCGCCAGCGGTTCGGATGCCGGCACGTCCTTCAAGAACTTCCTGACCCGGCTTGTCCCCGCTTCGAAAACGGCCGCCGCGGCAATGGACGAGCTTGGACTCGAGTTCTTCAACGCCGACGGCTCGATGAAGAGTATGGCCGCTATCGCGGATGAACTGCGCACAAAGATGTCTGGCCTGTCCGATCAGGACTTGAATACAGCCATGAAGGACATCTTCGGCGTGGATGCGATGCGCACGGCCATCATGCTGATGCAGCAGGGCGCGGATGGTCTCGATGCGATGCGCGCAAAGATCGCCGAGGCGTCCGCCGAGGAGCAGGCGGCTGCTCGCCTCAAGGGCTTCAACGGTGAACTGGAGAAGCTTTCAGGCGCCTTCGAGACGCTTCAGATAGCCATTGCCGACAGCGGCCTCCTGACGATGGTTACCGACTTCGTGTCGAAGGTGGCCGAATGGGTTGATGCTCTCGCTGAGACGAACCCAGAGCTTCTGAAGTGGGGAACGATAATCGGGGGGCTGGCTGCGGCCCTTGGACCGGTGGTCTTCTCTGTCGGCCTTCTCGCGACCGGCATTGCTGCGGTTGGAGCACCTGTCGCTCTGGTGGTGGCCGGCATAACTGCGCTCACCACCGCGATTATCGCCTTCTGGCCTGAAATCTCGGCTGCGGGGAAAGCGGTAAACGAGTTCCTGATCTCGGTCGGCGAGGAGGCCAAGGCGAAGATCCAGGCCTTCGGCACGGCTGTCGTGCAGATGAAGGATCAAGCGATCGAGGCCGTATCAGCCATGGTCACCGGCATTCAGGAATGGATCACGGGCCGGTTGAACTCAATCTGGGATGGCGTCACCTCCAAGGTCGAAGCCGTCAAGAACAAGTTCTATGACCTCTATGACGCGGTCGTCGGGCACTCCTTCATCCCCGACATGGTGACGGAGATCGGCCAATGGATGGGGCTGCTTGACGCGAATATGGTTCAGCCTGCGGCGGAATCTGTCGATCAGGTTAGTGCAAAAATGGGAGAGCTCGGCGATGTCGGGCAAGAAATAGGCCAGTCGATAGGGAGCGCCTTCAAGGGCGTCATCGATGGGTCGAAGAGTGTGAAGCAAGCGCTTTCTGAAGTTCTCTCGAAGCTCGCCGACATGCTTGCGAACCAGGCGTTTCAATCCCTATTCGGTGGCCGGGGTCTAGGCGGAGGAGGCGGCTTTTTGGGCGGCCTTTTCAGCAGCCTCGGCGGCCTCCTTGGCTTTGCCAATGGGGGGCAATTTCAGGTAGGTGGAGCCGGCGGGATTGACAGTCAGATCGTTGCTTTCCGAGCCTCCCCTGATGAAACGGTCAGCATCACAAAGCCCGGGCAGGATTTGGGCGGCGGCATAGCCGAAGTCATCGTGCGCGGTGTGTTTGTTGACGATAATGGCATCATCAAAGGCCAGATCACGGACATGGGTGCCCAAGCCAGCCAGGCGGGCGCGGCATTGGCTGTGAAGCAGGTCCAGCAGTCCATGCCGAACATGATCGCCCAGGCGCAATCCCGGAGCTTGTAATGGCGACACTTCTCTGGCCGCTAGGGGTGCTCCCCCCGCGCGAATTGATGATCGATATTGCACCGCGTTCGTTGGCGGGTCCATCGAGCGTTTCGGGTGTATCTCAGGTGGTGGCGTCCGATGCCGGCATTTGGAAGGCGACCTATGCCGGTATCCCCGTTGTAGACGATCAGAAGGTGCTCGCGTGGAGGGCGATCAACAACCTGCTTGAAGGACGGCTGATCTCAATCCTCGTTCCAATTTGGCGCTGGTATCAGCCGGTCCCGGCAGAGGCAGACGAGCTCGCGCTATACGACCCCGTGCCCCACTCGGATCAAAGCCCGTTTAGCGACGGGTCGATGTATCAGGGCGGCGTGATCGATGTCACCTTGGCATCTTCCATCCCACTGCGCGGCGTGACGGCGAATATCTCCATCAAGTCGGCAGACATGATCCAGCCGGGGCAGCATTTCAGCATCGAGGGGCGACTGTATCGCGTGAGGACGGTGAACTATACCTCCGAAACTACTGCCGCAATCACCTTCCGTCCGCCGGCGCGAGAGGCTGCCAGTGTTGGGGCGCGGCTCGAGTTCGATTTCCCGGTATGCCGCATGCGACTCGCAAGCGACGGGGAGATGGATCTTCCGCTTGACTATGGGCGCTGGTCGTTTCCGACCGTGAACTTCATTGAGGACGTGTGATGTCCTTCTTCACGCCAGAGCAGATCGCGGCGCTATCCGAACGCGAGGTCCGCATCGATCTGCTCGCCAAGTTCGAGTTTAAGTCGGAAACCATCTATATCTGGAACGGCAACACGGACCTTGTGACCGGTGGGCAGACGTGGAAACCGGCCTATGGTGCGGCCTCGATCGACGGGCTTTCCATTTCGCCCGGCACGACGTCCGAGACGGTGACTTTTCAGCTGAACGGTCTCCCTGGACAGGCCACAGATTTCCTCGCCAAGGCACTCGAGGAAACACCCGACATTACGCAGCAACTCGTCACTGTCTTCCTCCAGCTGTTTGCCGATGACTGGCAGCCGGTCGGTGCTCCCATCGGCATCTGGTGGGGTTTCATGCAGCCGCCACGGATCACGCGAACCGAAATGCAGGGGACCGAGGGCGCGGTGCAGTCCATCTCCATGCAGGCCGAGAACGCGTTCTTCAACCGGTCCCGGCCACCCTATGGCCGCTACACCGATCGCGATCAGCAGCGGCGCTCGCCCGGCGATAAGTTCTTCACCTTCGTCGGAAGCCTTCTCTTCAAGTCTTTCAAATACCCGGATTATTGAACCGTGACCGTCGAGGAATTCCTTGCCGCCGAGGCTGCGCTTCCGGCGTACCCCGGCGCGTGCTGCCGCATGGTCGATCGCTGGTTTCAGCAAGTGAAGGGCTATTCCGCCCTGTCCCGATACGGGCGCGATTTCCTCACGGACAATGATGTGCGCCAGTGGCTTTCGGAACCCGGCGGCATGGCTGTTGCGGTGAACCGGGTGGCGCGCGCTGCCGGCGTTCCGAAGACCAAGACGCCGCAGGCCGGGGATGTTGGCCTGATCATCCATGATGGGCGTCTCTGCGCCGCAATCCATTCGGGGGCAATGTGGGTCGGCCGCGATGAAAAAGGGCTGTTCTCGGCCCCGCAGGAAGCCGTCTGGAAAGCCTGGAGCCTGCGCTGATGCCTCAGTCTCTCGCGCTCCTGCTTTTCTATGCCGGCGCTCCGGCCATCATCACCAACGGTCTCGTTGGTATTGGTGCGCTCGGGTTTCTCGGTGCCGCCGTCCAGCTTGGTTTGTCGGTTGGCCTATCGGCTCTGGCATCATCGCTGTACAGGCCGAAGCAACCGAAGCCGGAAGACGTGCAGCAATCCTATCGTCAGGCCACGGCGCCACGCGTGCGGCACTACGGACGGGTCAAGACCTCCGGTCCCTGGGTCTTCGCTGAGGCGGAAAGCGGTAATTTCCATAAGGTCTTGGCGCTTGGCCAAGGCCCAATCGATGGCATCGAAGAATACTGGATCGATGACCATCAGGTGACGTTGGCACCCGGTGGCGGGGTGCAACAGGAACCTTGGTATGACGGCGGCGATTACAAGGTCATTATCCAAACGCGGCGTGGGCTGCCGATTGAAACGGCCTATGGATCGCTCACAGCGACATTTCCGGAATGGACAGCAGCCCACCGAGGGGACGGCGTTGCCAGCCTCTATGCCAAGCAGTTCGCTTCAGAGGATAGCGTGTATCTCTCGCGCTTTCCGAACGGCATCAACACGAATTACCGGGTTGTCCTGCGCGGTGCCATTATCCAGAACCCTTTGACCGGCGTTGTCGCCTGGGACGATCGAGCGGCATCCGTCATACGAGACTACATGAGCCATGCCGATGGCATGCGGCTGCCCCATAGCATCTTCACGACGCCTCTAGCCCAGGCCGGGTGGGAGCAGGCTTATATCAGGTCGAACGAACCCATAGGATTGAAGGGAGGCGGGACAGAGCCGCGCTATCGGCTCTGGGGCTCCTACCAGCTTGACGAGCGCCCGGCTGATGTCCTCGGGCGCATGCTCGCGGCCTGTGATGGTCGCCTCATTCCCACGCCGGATGGAGGCCTGACGCTCGACATTGGAAAGTGGCAGGAGCCGACCGTCATCATCGGGCCCGACGCTATCACCGGCTTTTCCGATCTGGGGCGCGGTCGCAACATCATGGAGACCGCGAACACGATTCGCGCGACCTTCCTCGATCCAACGCAGGATTACCAGGCTACCGATGCTGACCCATGGGTCGACGCCGACGATGTTTTGGAGCGTGGGGAAATTTCGAAGGACGTCCAGTTCAACATGGCCCCGTCGCACAGCCAGGCGCGGCGGCTGATGAAGCTGGAGGCTTACCGAGCGAACCCTAGCTGGGTGGCAAACTTCCAGTGCAATCTTCGCGGCCTCGCGGCCTTCGGTGAGCGCTTTGTCCGCATCCAATATCCAGCATTCGGGATCAACAGCGTCTTCGAGGTGCAGGATTTCCGGTTTGTAATCGGCGAGGGGAACATCCTCCAAGGGGTCACCATCCAGGTCCAATCAATGCCGCAGGCGGCCTATTCGTGGGACCCGGCACAGGAAGAGGGCGATGCGCCAGAATCGGACGAAAGCGAGGTTGACGACAGCATCCCCGTTCCCGCCGCGCCGGATGTGAACCTGCTGCCGGGGCCGGTTGCCGAACTGACGTTCTCGCCGTCGCCCTCGATCCTGCTTCGCTACCTGGTCCGCTACAAGAAGACAGCCGACACGGAATGGACAACGGTCGGCCCGCTCAGTCAGGACGCGGAAACCTACACGACGCCAACACTGGCGGCGACCACACAATACGAATTCCAGATGGCCCTGCGCACTGAAAAGGGCCGTGTGGGCACCTGGGGCCCGAGCGCCACCGCCACCACACCCTGACGAACCTCACGAATCCGAAACCTCATCCCGCTGGCGGCTCGCCGGCGCAATCTCACTTGGAGAACTTGGCATGGCCCTTGATCGCGATCCCAACTACGTGTTCCGCGATTTCGTGACCGATGGCATTCCCGCCTCCGGCAAATGGGACCCGCGCAAGCCTGAGATCCGCCAGCTGCTTTCGGAATGGTGGCAGGTCCTGATAGCGCTGATCGCCGGTGCTGGCGGGGACATCGACCTTCCGAACCTGCTGATCCGCTATACGGTCACCGGGGGCACTCCGAACGCGATCACCGCCACTCCGAACCTTCCCGTACCGAGCGGTCCGGGGCTTGCGCTGTTTTCGATACAGATCCAGCAGACCAATACAGGACCGGTCACGATCAACGGCAAGCCGCTGCTGACGAGCTCGGGCAATCAACTTACGGCTGGCGGTCTTGTTGCAGGGGGGATGTATCTCTTCCTCGATAATGGGTCGAGTTTCCGGCTGCTCACCGACCAAGCGAGCGCCGCCCTCGTTGCGCAGATGGAGACGCTGCTCAACGACATGAAGAGGCGATATCTCGGCTCCTTCGCGGACAATGCCGCCGCTACTGCGGCCGGAGGAACCCCATCGAGTGGGCAGCTGTATTGGAACACAACCAGCAGCGAGATGCGCATTTGGAATGGGTCAGCCTGGCAGGCATTTGCCGCCGTTGTAGCCGACCGGGCGATCACCTTGCCGAAGTTGGGGGACGTATCCTTCAGTTCATTCCGGCAGTGGGGATTTGAAACCTCTGTCGAAAGTTGGACGGCTATCAATGGTACCATCTCCGCCGCAGGAGGTGTTCTCACCCTGGTCACGGGTTCTGACCCGCAGCTCAATTCTCCTATGCTTTCTATCCCTGGCGCGCTGTTCAGTAAAATCCGCATGCGCGTTCGTCGCAGCGCCGGCAGCGGCACTTGGGATGGAACCATCTACTATTCTACGAGCGGCCATGGGTTTTCGGGCTCCTACTCCAAAAAGATCGCCGAGCCATCCGATCTGTCCCAGTGGCAGGTTCTCGAATGGGACATGGCCGATCTGACCCAGGGCGGAAATGACTGGATCACCAGCACAATAACGCGCTTTCGCATTGACCTGTCGCAGATTGGCGTCAACACCTTCGAGATCGACTGGATTGCTATCGGCGATCGGGCGCTTGCTCTGCCGAAGTCGTCGGGTCCTCTCCACCTCAGCGTAATCGGTGACACGCAAGCAGCCCTTGATACGGCCCATGCGCTGGCCGACGACATCATCATAGACCGGCCGGTTGCGATCACCTCGACGGCAACTTGGCCGAGCGGGAAGAACTATCTCTTCGTCAATGGCGGGCAACTGGACATTGCCAACGGCGTGACTCTCACCATTCGCGGTCAGGTTTCTGCTGGCGTTTGGAAAGGCTTGCCGTCGTCGGCGCCGCGCAAGATCTTCAATACCACCGGGACAGGTAAGGTGGTCGGGCTTCGTTACACGAGGCCCGAATGGTGGGGTGCTCTGAGAAACGGCACGTCGGACGACGCCCCAGCCTTCAACGCTGCACAGCAGTGCATGGAAGAATCCATGTCATCGGATGGAGAAATATGTTTCGAGCTATCGGCGGGGAGCTACGGCTTAGGCCGTTCTGTTAAGTCCACCGTGAAGTCCAACTACCGGCCTGTATGGAGAGGTCAGGGAAGTACCGGCGCGACGATGCTCATTGCGTTGGCGTCGTTCACGACAGCGAACGGAACAGCGGCAATTCAGCTCGGCGGTGGAGCGTCAGAGATAACATTCGATGGTTGTCATATTGCTGGTTTCCGGGTCGTTCCGGAAGCCGGTACAAGCGCCTCGATAGGTGTTCTTATCGGTGGCTCTGCGGCGCCAATCCATGCGGGATCTCACAATGCCGGTATCTTTGAAGACGTGAATGTCTATGACTTCGATACGTGCTGGAAGGTCAAGAACGCTCGTTTGTTTACTCTTCGAAAGGTAGGTGGCTGGGTCCAGACGAACGACAACGCATACGCGCTCGAGATCGAAGCTATTAACGGCGAAACCACTGCCGACTTGGAAATCGAGAACTGCCAGTTCGTCGCGTCGGCTACCGGCGCCACTTCCATGCGGATAAACGGGTTTGGGACCAATTCGCTGCTTACGGGCATCCGGTTGCCTGGTACAATTTTTTATAACGGCGGCATCACCATATCGTCCTCTAGCGGGGCTCGTGTGTGCGATGTCTGGTTCGATGGCGGCTGGCAGCTCGACGTGTTCCGCGCCCCGATACAGATTGCCTGCGATGGCGCGACGTCCCAGCTCTATAACCTCAACTTCAACAACGGCTACTTTGCTGGTGCGTTGAGCGGAAATGTGATGGCGTTTAACATCTTCACCGCCAACAGTGGGAGAGTAAGAGCTGTTCGAGTTAGAGGGAACACTTTCGTCAATACACAGGGAGATGTTGTGTTCACGAACGGCAATGTTCAAGGGGTTTTTGTCGAGGACAACGTATTTATCGACGCCGAAGGAGGCAATTTGATTACTATAGGCTCCGGCGTTTCAGGCGCGATTGTGACTGGGAATGTCATCGCGCGCCACTTTCGGACCGTCACCGCAGGCGCCCTGGTTGCAACTGTCTCGGGCGCAAACTACTATGCCATCCGCAATAACATGACAAACGGGCTTGCTGCGGCGGCGGTTAACGACGCGGCGGTAGGAGCACAGCGGATCGTGGACGGAAACTTATAGTTCTGGGGAGGGGTGGAGCAGGTGACCGCAGCAGTAGAGATGGCTCAACAATATGCTCGGTCTCACGCTCAGGGGGCTGTGCCTGACTACGAAAGCTTGCTGGAGCGGGCGTATAGTCGCTTGCTCAAACCAGGCCATGTCGTCATTGACATTGGAGCCCACGGCGGACGGCACACAGGGCCTTTCCTAGCGGCCGTGGGCCCGCGTGGTCGCGTCTTTGCCTTCGAGCCATTGCCGCACATGGCTTCTGCACTCTCCTCCAGATTTTCCCGCATTTCCAACTGTTCGGTCTATGCGAAGGCGCTAAGTCGTACCCCAGGCAGAGCAGCCTTCACCTTTGTTCGCAATGCACCCGAAGAGTCAGGACTACGCCGGAAGGCTTACAATATCCCCGACCCTGAAACCGAGACGATCCAAGTTCCGGTGAGCACACTCGATAAAGAGTTTCGGTGGCGGTGGAGGCTGGACTATATCAAGATCGATACTGAGGGCGCAGAAATAGACGTGCTTGAAGGCGGCCGTAATCTTATCCGCCGTTGCAGCCCAATCATCAGTGTCGAATACGGACGTCCGGCCTATAGCGCTTACGGCCACACGGCGATGACACTTTACGAGCAGGCTCGGTCCATGGGGTACGTCTTGGGTGATTTGTGGGGCAACCCCATAAGAACTCCTGAAGCATGGCAGAAAGTTTGCGATGCGGCCTATTGGGATTATTTTATGGTTCCTGAGGCCCGTATCGATGAATGGTCCAGTGCGCTGAAGTCCTAGCCGCACGCCTCACCATCACGCTCTCTCATAGCCGCTTTAGAGCGGCTTTTTTCTGATCCGAAAGGACCCGACATGGACCGCACCGTGCCCGCCGGCGCGGCGATCCTGCTCGACTTCATTCGTAAGACTGAGGTCGGGCGGAAGGATCGCGCGTCGTATGACGTGATCTATGCCCACAAGCAGAACAAGCTCGCGAAACCGCTCACCAGCATGACGATCGGCGAGATCGTTGATGCGCAGAAGTCTTGGTCGAAGAACCACGGCTCCAGCGCGGCCGGCGGCTATCAGTTCATGCGAGCCACGCTGATCGACCTTTCCAAGGAACTGCATCTGCGCGGCGATCAGGTCTTCGATCCCGATTTGCAGGACCGGCTCGGCTATCACCTCCTGAAGCGGAGGGGCTACGAAAGCTTCATGGCTGGCACAATCAGCCAGGAGGAGTTCGGCAAGCGCCTGGCTCAGGAATGGGCCTCTCTGCCGGTTCTGGCGGCCACACGTGGCGCAACGCGGATGGTAGGGAGAGGGCAGAGCTATTATGCCGGCGACGGGCTGAACAAGGCTCTTGTCGATCCTGTTGAGTTCGAGATGGTGCTGCAGGTGGCGAAAGCAGCCGAGAACGGACACACAGCGCCGTCGCCCTCTCCGGGGCCTAAGACGCCCGCCGAACCAAAACCCGCACCAATGGGCAAAGGTGGGGCGATTGCAGCCCTGTTCGCAGCGCTTGCCGCTGCTGCCTACGCCGCCTGGGATCACATCACCGCATTTTTCGGAGGGCTGTTCTGATGCTCGGCCCGCTCTCTCGCATCATCCTTCGATACATCGCCGGCGCTCTTGTCCTAGGCGGCTTTCTCACTGCCGACATGGGGCACATGCTGGCCGATGATCCAGATCTTGCCGCCCTCCTGCAATGGGCGCTCGGCATTGTCGCAGCGGCTCTTGCTGAGGGGGGCTACTGGCTGGCCAAGCGCTGGGGCTGGAGGACGTGATGTTCGGCCTCGGCACTTGGCTGCGGCTCGGCATCGGAGCGGTCGTGGCCGGCATCCTGATCGGCTCGCATGTCATGGCCTACCGGGCTGGCGCGCAATCGGAGCGCCGGGAAGCTCTGGAACGCTCGATCGATCTACTTCGCGAGAGGCACACCACCGATGAGACGATTCGCAATATGGACGATGCTGCTCTTTGCGCCGCTCTTGGCGGCCGGATGTCAGACGCCGGCACCTGTGAGTGAGTGCGACGGTTGGCGACAGCTTACGCCGGCCGCGCAGACGCGTGACTTCATCATCCGGAATGACCGGCCCTTTGCCGAGCAGGTTGCGGCTCACAACACCTTCGGTGCGGCAAGAGGTTGCTGGCGCTGAGCAAGCGGGCCGGCGCGAGAGGGGGCAGCCTCTACGCCAGCCCTGACCATCTCGATTGGTAGTGGGTGGATCGAGACGGCTGGGAAGAGGCTAACCAGGCGCCGGTTCCTAAACTCTAAAGAAAGGCGGGGGCTGGGCTATTGGACCAGAGGAATGATGAGATGCATGAACCTGCTCGCAAGCTTGCCGAGAGCGTTATCCTTCTTGCCATAGCGCGGATCTCCATGGTGCTCGCTCTGCCGACGATCGGGCTGCTCTTCTGGCTCTACACGAACTGGCAGGAGGACAAGCTCAACACCATCCGAACGCAGGTGACGATTGCGCAGAGTTCCGCGACGTCAGCTTCCGAGAAAGCTGCAGACGTAAGCGGCCGGCTTATCGCAGTGGAAACCAAGCAGGTGCAAGATGCCGCGGCAGGTGCCCGCTTCCAGTCCGAAATGCTCGCCCGCATGGATCGGATGCAGGATGCGCTCGTAGGACTGTCCAATTCGGTCTCAGCGCTCACAGCCACCGTGCAAGCGCTTGCTGAGAACCAGAGAGAGGTTCGCCGGCCTCCTTAGGAATATTTCTGGTTATATTTTGCATCGATTTTGTCGCCCCCGCCGGCCTCGGTCGGTGGGGTGCTTTTTGCTTTCTTAGAAGTGCTAAAGACTCGGCCAGAGCGCAGCAATTACGCGACATGCATTTTCGATGTCATTCGTCCTACGCGTGTTCGAGTTCGGGGCAACGAAAACTTCCCCGTGCTGCACGTCGATCGCCAGACAGAGGCGATTGGTCGGCATGCGGTCACTATCGATATTCTGATCAACGTGCATTCGAGCCATCGTGGCAACATAGAGACCCATCTCTCTGCGCTTCTGGCGCGCCGCTTCAGTGTCGGTATCGTCCATTGTCATTCGCAGGACGGCGGCGCCTATTTGCTGCACCCCTCGTGCAGTGCCGTGGACCAGGAGATCAGCTCGCACCGACACCTCGACACCGGAAAGCACAAGCTTACCTTGGTCGCGCGGAGCGGCGTGAAAGTCATAAGGCGCCAACTGGTTTCCCATACCTTGAAGCGAGTGAAGGACCTCGATCGAGTGCCTTGCGTCATCTCGCGCCAGGTCTCGGGTTGCGGGATCATCGATGCGCTGCTGAAACATTTGCTCGGCATCAACAATGCGGTTAACGCGCCTCATTGGATCTGCTAAATATTCGCAAATCAGCGACCTCACGTCCCGGTAACGGATTATTGGCGGCTTTTGGGGATATTTCGCCCGGCGTACAATGCCCATTCGGGCTGTGTCAGAGGAAACCATAAAGAGCGCCAGATCATTGACTGAAATCCTTGGGTCGGGGCGCCGTTGAGCCGGTGAATATGCGATGGAAGACATCCTTGCCTCGGTAAGAATCGACAACCACAGAAGTATCCATATCGCAGGACTTGCACGTCAAACGATTATTGATGCTGGCGCTGAGCATCTGGGGTTTGATGGGTATTTCGTGTTCGAAACCAGTGATGCACCGCTTTCGCGCGGCATTAACATTCTTTGTAAGGTAGCATCTTTGGAAGCTGCCTTCAGAATGGTCGATATTTGGGGCCAGCGCCGAGCTGCCTGATTCCGCTTTCCCTGTAGCAGACACAACGCGTCCCCGCTGGCTCCGGCTGGCGGGGCTTTTTTTGCATTGAACAGTTCATAGCTACCGCCTAGCTGCCCGACTGCTTTCTTGAGCCGGGCCAGCAGTTCTTCGTTTTTCTCCTGCGTTTCCAGCTCAGAGATTAGTTCCGCTAGTCGGCTCTCAGCATTGCAATTTGGTTCCAGTCGCTTCAAAGTTTGAGCGAGTTCCACGGCAGCGCGGCTCAGCCTTCCGAACGCATCATCTTCCGAACCCGACATCTCCATTGCCTCCAGCCAGTCCCGGGTCGCTTAGCCCAGGCTCCAGTGTGGGAGCAAAACCTTAATGAGTACCCCGCCATCCCGGCGAGCGTTCAAACGTGTCGCGTCTGCTGGTAGAATGTGAGCCCCGACCTCAGCGTTTCATTCGCGGGAGCTGCTAACGTTTAGCCCAGCGCAGAACGAGGCTCCTCAACTGACGAGTCCAGGAGGTGCGGACCGGCCGCCCGCACCTGGTTTCGTCCTCTCCGTTTTGCTTCGTACAGGGCAGCGTCGGCGCGACCCATCAGTTCCTCGACCGCCTCGCCATGCTCGAATTCTGCCACACCGAAGCTTGCCGTGCAGCGAATATGTCCGGGAACGCCGGCGATGACTTGTTCCGACAGCGCAGTGCGCGCACCCTCAGCAAAAAGTCTGGCAGTAAAGAGGCCGGCGCCGGGAAGCGCCACGGCGAATTCATCGCCGCCCATCCTGCCTGACAGGTGCTTAACAGTGTCCGCCTCACTGATGATCTTTGCAAAAGCCTTGATTGTGCGATCACCGGCAGCATGGCCGCAGGTATCATTGATCAACTTGAAATTATCGAGATCGCACATCACAATGCAGCACGTCTGGCGCTTGCGTTGTAGGTCATGCAGAACGGCTTCTGCTCGCCTCTCGAATCCGCGACGGTTTAGCAGCCCAGACAGCGCGTCTTTCTCCGATTCGCGAGCCGCTTCACTTAGAAGATCGCTCACCATCCCCATCAACGTGACCAGCGCGATCGATAGAGCAAAGATCGTGCCCAGCGACTGTGAAGCCAGTGCATAAACGGTGGTGTGGTATTCACGTGCGACAGCACCATTCCCTCCCAGCAACTCGGCCAAAAGGGGCTTTGTCAGAAACTGCAGTGCGCTTGCGATCAGCAGTCCCCCGAGGAGACTGTCCAGCATCTTTCTCTTCTTTGCGGCGAAAACGATGCCGGCTCCAAAGTAGGGCATTTGATAAAGGAACGAACGAGAGGCCGAGGTTCGAGGCAAAATCTGAATGGCATAGCCGATTGCCAGCGATGCTATGATTACAGCGGTGGTACGTCCCCATGGGATCTCGACCGAGTATTTGTTGGCCAAGCCGATATTGAAAATGACGAGGCTGCCCAGAAAGCTCGCAAAAACCAGGACCTGGGCCAACTGGCCTGAAGGAAACGCGGCTATGACGAATTCCAACGTCAGATATAGCATGCCTGAAGCATAGGTGAGCGCGAACCAATAGGCGGCGGAGCGTGCTCGGTCGAAATAGGCCACAACAAGGAACGCCAGGGCAAATGCGGCGGCGACAAACGTGTTGATGGCGAGAATGAAACCCGCACTGCTCA
>Ga0180220_1000591_pt1 | contig 36813 bp, 38 predicted proteins | sample eDN5th37CBELigBY_FD_151335 | JGI IMG/M metagenome (GOLD analysis project Ga0180220, IMG submission 151335) | Enriched backyard soil microbial communities from Emeryville, California, USA - eDNA 5th pass 37_C BE-Lig BY (version 2) (version 2) | ecosystem: Environmental > Terrestrial > Soil >... | reverse complement strand
CGAGGATTGCGAAGAAATCCGGCAAACATTAGGCATTGAACGCTGGTCCGTATTGGGGCATTCTTTTGGCGGATATGTTGCCCTGATGTACGCAAGCCAGCATCCGGATTCGGTCAAAAAGGTCATGTATGAAGCACCGATGTTTGACCCGACGCTTTCGATGAAATCGTTATTTAGACGCGCCCTGCCGCTGTTTGAACAGGAAAATCAGACGGATCCAATCCAAGACTGCAAAAAGTATATTGACGGTTCGTTTTCGCCCCGAGAGCTCTGGGAAGCCTGGATCCGCATCGGAAATCTTTTGGGGAACCGGCGGGATGAGGTTTATTTTCATATAGATCCGAAGGAATACAATGCCATATTCGAAAATGCCAACCTGACGGAAGAAGAGTGGGGCAGGAGCCATGTGCATGGCAGCCGATTGCAGCAGGAAGGGAAGTTTTTTGAAAGTCTGCTGCCGCTGCTGCCGCAAGTTGAACAACCTTCATTGCTTCTGTCAGGAAAATATGATCCGATCTGCTGCGAAGAACAAACGCGTGCGTTCCGGGATTTAAGTCCTCATAGGAAAATCGTATGGTTTGAAAACAGCGGCCATTTTCCGCGGATCGAAGAACCTGAAAAATATACGGATGAAGTATTGAAGTTTATTTTGGAGTAGTCGACTCATTTCACACGTGACAGGATGGACAATCGACAGGAAGGGGAGCGACGGAGAAAACATGAAGCTTTTGCCTGAGTATGCGAAAATATTGATCGTCGGCGTCGTTTTTCAAAACCAATGGAGTTGGTACATCACCGAAAGGGATTATTGGTTCCTGAATATCGAAATGGAAGACAGGTTTGGCATTGAAATATTGGATGAAACGACGGCAGAATGTTTTTTTGAAAAAATATACGACTATAAAGTGACTACAAGCGACCTGACCCGCATGCTAATCGAGCTTGAAGATGCGTTTGAGAGTTACGACGACGTGCTGGAGTTTATGCCTGCGATCTACGTGAATTTTGATGATAAAGTGCTGTACTCCCTTTTCCCGGAACCCATGTCTTTCGAACATTACGTGCCCGCCGGATGGACGGGGGAATATAAGGATTTTTATGCGCTTGTGCCTGAGGGCGAGCAGTATTGGATGATTCAAGGGGAAAGTTTTTTTGAACGGAAGTGGCATAAGTTCAGAGCTTAGAAGAATCGGAGATGGACCATCATAGATGAACATGACAGATTATTTGAACATAAACTTTCCGGGGGTATCGCTTGAATCGCCATTGTTCTATAGTTGGGAATCGGCCCTTCGATTCGAATTGGGAGATCCGGGGGTATTTGACATCGATGGAGAGCATTATTTGGAACGGGTGTATTTTCGGGCGATCGAGCTGTTCAAGGAACTCCATCAACCCAATGACGATGTGATCCTCGTTACCGATGCATATTTTGCGGACGTTGCAAAAGGCAGGGTCCATAAATTGAATCTCTATCAACGATTTATTAAAAACAAAAAGATATTGCGGCACATTCAAATGGAAGTGATCCCGGACGAATCGGATGAAGCGGATGCAAGCATCGATCCTCCATTTTATATCCATCGATTTTGGCTTCCATGCAAAACAAGAGAGATCAAATACGCACCGCTCATCCAAGCGATCTGTAACCAGGACATGGCCCTGAAACCAAAGATGAAGCATAGAGTGTTTTTCGTTAATATAACTCAAGGAAGCATCTTTCATATCTATGATGATCGAGGATGTGACGTTATTTCCATGACCCCGGATGTATTGAGGGAGGTTTACGATAAGTATTACGGCTGGATCTTGAAATACGATAAAGAAAAAATGGATCGGGTTTTTCGTGCGGATTAGGGAGGATCGTGTTCGTATTTTCTCAAGGGGGAAGTGATACGGTTGGATGAATTTTTCTTGTATCATTATTACGAAGCTGAAAACGGGCCGTTTAGGAATTTATCGCAGTTACCGCTGGAAGAAGCTTTTGCAGTGATGGATAAGATTAAAATGGAAGGAACGTCCTTTGCAAGTAAACGATCGGATGATTATTTGATCATTCGGCGGGAATTGGAACAGCATGCAAGGAAATTATTTATCAATAAAGGCGGGAAACCGCAAACAGCATATCCACACTATATGACGTTAGGGGAGTGCAACTGGCTAAAGGAATGGTATCGCACCCCTAAGGAAATCAAAATACATATAAATGAATTTGATTCGAAAACGATTAGTTTCACATACGGGGATTTGTTTCCTACGATGAGGTACAAGGACGATAAGCCCTATCGAGGGCAGCTCTATCCGAAAAATGAAATTTCGAAATGGGTACAGCAATACGGTTGGCCGCAAGAATGGAATAAAGAAGGAAACCGCGGACCTGAACGGTACATCGAAGTGCAGGTATGGGATGATCAAGTGATTCAAAGATATTTGTGATGTCAGGATCGAGTAGTAGAAGAAGGAGAAGGCAAGAGCCAGCTTCGGAGCTCTCAAAAAAATGATGAATGACAACCGAAAGAAGGGTTTGCATGAAAATCGATTTGATTTCCGATGCGGCATATGCCGTATCCGGAATTCGCGTGGAACATATAGCCGGCCGGAACTTTTGCGTCTTCGACGTTGAAGCGACGGGACCCGACGAGAAAGAGGACTGCATCACTCAAATCGGTGCGGTGCTGCTTGATCCCTTATCGAAGAATGTGATCGCAACTTATGAGACGTTGGTTCAACCGCCAAAACCGATACCGAAACTCATTGAACGGTTGACCGGGATTCATAATCACGATGTGAAGACGGCCCCGAAATTATCGGACATTTACGGGGAATTCGCCGATTTCGTCCAAGATGCGGTATTGGTGACGCAAGCCGGATATGAATACGACTGGCCCCTGCTCTACCATGAATGCCGAAGAAATGGGCTGAACATGCTTTCCAATCCGATTTTGGACACGAAGGCGTTATTTTCATATCTGTTTCCCGAAATAGATGAAATCATATCAACCGATTTTCTGCTTTCATTTTTCAGCATCGATGCCTCCGACCTGAAGCGCCACACGGCACTTGACGACAGCCTCCTCATCAAAAAAATTTTCGACGAACTTTTAAAAGAGCTGGAACAAAGGAACATCAACGACATCATCATCGACCAGCCAATTACGATCCAACGGGTAAAACTTCCAAAGCTTGCTTCGCCGTAAGCATAAAATGGATAGCTTCTTTTGTGGACCCTTCGGACGCTTCTGACATATGCTATATTGGAAGTCAACGGTAGATTGATAGAATTTCCGAAGGAAACGGCAGGAGGTGCTCCTTATGAAATATCCTTTCGATTGTCTGACCGACCTTGTTTTTGTAGAAGAGGAGGAACAGATCCTTCCGGCGGATGTCATCCTTGTTCCCGGGGGAAGCCATACGAAACCGATGAGCATGGCCGCGGAATTGTTCCAGGCCGGTATGGCGCCATATATTTTGCCGTCGGGCGGATACAACCGAAAGCTCGGAACAACCGAGTGGGAATTTTTTAAAGAAATCGGCATGTCGATGGGCGTCCCCGAATACCGAATTCTCAAAGAAGACCAGGCCAGACATACATTCGATAATGCCAAAAACTCTTGGCAGGTCCTCCAGGAGCAGCATATTGAAGTGAAGCGGGCCATTCTTGTGTGCAAATCCTATTTTTCCAGAAGGGCGCTTATGACTTATCAGACGGTTTTTCCGCCGAGCGTTGCCTTTCAAGTCCTTCAGGACGATCGCCGAATCAGCAGGCAAAACTGGTTTTTGGACGAGGAAGGCATTCGATGGGTTCTGACGGAAGCCCAGAAAATATCGACTTATTTTGCCGATCATATCCCGAACTGGGTGAAGCAAAGCCAAAATGACGCCAAAAGTTAAGTGGTGTGTAAAGGAGCATGGTATGATCCAAGTATTAGAGGAACCGATCGGCGTAACCTATGCTTCGTTAATCTCGCTTGCGTTTGACGTTTGCGATGAGTTTATTTTAGTCAAAAGGGATCAGATCGGGTTGCATCCGAATGCGGAAGCACTGCTCGACCGGCTTCAGCCTTACGTCAAAGAAATGAAACGGCAGGATGAATGGCCGGGAACGAGGTTGTTGGGTCATTATGCCGACGTTTATTATTTTGAATGCAACGAAGAGTTAAAAGCGTTGCTGCTGCATGTTTCAAAACGGTTGTATCAATGGATGCAGCCTGAAATGCCGGAGGATTTGTGTTTCTTGAAAAACGGAAAAGCGTGGTTGATCAATTCGGCTCATGAACGCATGAGCGTGATCGATACGATTGATCGAAGCGAAATTTTAAAAATTCGCGAGATCGATGGAATCATGATCTATTAGGGGGCGGGCGTCCAAACCTCTCTGTATCGGGAATCGGCTCCGTAAACTTCCTTTTTGATCAAATCATTGCGATGTTAATAGAATTCATCAAACCATGTCCTATCAATATTTGCATAAGTAATCAATCATTTTGGAGGGACTTATGTACAAACAAACGGTACGGAATTTGGTTGTTTTTGCATTGGCCGTTATATTCAGCGGCTGGATCGGCGTTTTGGTGGATTCCCTCCTGACGGATCAGCCGGAGGGGAATACGTTAGGGATGGGCGTCTGGCTGGTGCTGCCGTTGCTGACGGCCATGTTGTGCCTTTGTTTTACGAAATCGGGTTTCAGGGATATCGGTTTTCGGCCGAACTTCAAAGGGAACATGAAGTGGTACCTGGCTTCGCTGCTCATTTTTCCCGTTGTCACGGGGATCGTGCTGCTTATCGGGGCCGGAACGGGTTGGATCGATGGGTCGGGACTGGAGTTATCGACGTTTTTCGGCGTGTTTGCCGGATCGCTGGCGGTCAATTTTGTCAAAAACATATTCGAGGAAACGGTTTGGCGCGGGTTTCTCACCTCACAGCTTGCGAAGCTTCAACTTAATGACTGGAAGTTGTATCTCATTGTCGGCTGCGTATGGGGAGCGTGGCATATTCCGTATTACCTGGTGTTTTTGCCGATTGCTGACATGGAGCCTGTCCTGCCTGTTGGCCGGGTGGTGTTTGCGATCATTGCGCTTTTAACGATGATTTGTTGGGCCGTTATGTTTGTTGAGCTTTACCGGGTAACCCAATCGATTTGGCCTTGCGTCATTTTACATATGGTCGAGGATTCGCTCGTGAATCCGCTGGTCATTTCGGGATATATCCACATTGCTCCCGGGAAGGAGATCTTTATTTCCCCGATCAGCGGGATCGTCGCGACATTGCTGTATTTGGCGGTGGGATTCGGAATCCGGGCCTGTCGGAAGTCCAGGGAGATAATTCTACATCGGCCCACGTTTAAATATTGAGGTGACGGTTTGAAGAAATATACGGAAATCGGCTTCGGCAATACATGGTTCATACGCACGGAATTCGAAGAACCCGACGGCACGGAACGGGAAATCCGGGGTTTTACGGCTCCGTTTAAGCTGCAATCGGTTTATCTCCGATGTTGGATCGGAAAAAAGGTAATCATACTTGATTCGAAGGAAGGTTTAAAGCTATCATCCAAGAATAGGAAAAGCTTTAAGTTGGTTGTCGGGTTGATGGGGATATGAGTCGGAAATATTCGTCAAAGCGGTTACAACGGTGCGAAGCATATCGAAAAGTAAAGCCACGCTAAAGGGGAAAAGGATAATGTCGATGATCGAGGTTTTGGACAAAGGGTATGTACGGCTGGTCAACCATATGGGATCGGATTTGACGGTCGTGAATGCGGCGCGGGTGTCTTACGCCAAAGAATCGAAGGAGCTGAGCGACAAGGATGTCCGGTTGATCAAGTTTCTTGCCCGGGAGGGGCACACATCTCCGTTTCGGCACGTCATCCTGCAATTTGAAATTTACGCGCCGCTGATGGTGGCAAGGCAATGGTGGAAATACGTCATAGGCTCCGCGCATGCCGAAGGAACGGGCGACAGCCTGGAGGCGTGGAACGAGTCGAGCCGCAGGTATATTACGGAAGAACCGGCGTTTTACATTCCGGGTGAAGAAGAGTGGCGGAGCAAGCCGGAAAATTCCAAGCAGGGCAGCGGGGTCGTGTTGGGAAGCGAAGCCGGGCAAAAATTAACGAAGGAACTGATTGATTATATCGAACTGGGTGTTCAAAAGTATGAAGCCGCCCTGCAGGACGGCGTTTGCGCGGAGCAGGCCAGGTTATTCCTGCCTTCCTACGGCATGTATGTGAGATGGTATTGGACGGCATCGCTGCAGTCGGTTTGTCATTTTTTGAACCAAAGATTGGAACATGACGCCCAAAAAGAAATTCAAGATTACGCCAAAGCGATTTTGGAGCTTAGCAAGCCGCTGTATCCCGTTTCCGTCGAAGAGATGATCGGAAGACCGGAAAAAGCAGAAGTATAAACCAAAAGGAGAAAACAATGAACCAACCCGCCATATTCAGAAGTTCGGACGAAGAAAGCAGGTACGTGAGGAACAGGCTGATCGAATTTAACGCCGGCCAGTTGCCGGACGATCTAAAGAATCGTTATGAGGAAATTAACCTTCATCTAAAGGATGACGAAGGGAATGTGATTGCCGGCCTGCTCAGCGTATTATGCTGGAACTGGCTGGAGGTCGACATTTTATGGGTGGATTCCCTTTATCGCAAACAAGGACAAGGCTCCAAGCTGCTGATGGAAGCGGAGAAGATTGCGCGGGAAAAGGGATGCACCTTCATCAAGCTGAATACGTTCAGCTTTCAGGCGCCGGATTTTTACAAAAAACACGGTTACCGCGAAATCGCCGTGATCGATGACGCGCCGCGGGGATTCAAGCATTATTATTTTATGAAGGAATTGTAGAAAAATCACAAGGAAAACCAAGGAGAACCTTATGCCGGACAACACATATTACCTTGCCCCGTACGACCCGAACTGGAAAACAGAGTTTGCGGAGCTTGGAGCACGCATCAAACATGCGCTGGGAGACACGGCTCTGCGGGTCGATCACATCGGCTCAACCTCCGTTGCGGGGCTTGCGGCCAAGCCGATCATCGACATTCAAATCTCGGTGGATTCCTTAGAACCGGTCGAGCTGTACAAACCGCAAATGGAAGCGATCGGTTTCATCCATCGGGCGGACAACGAGGAGTTGACCAAACGGTATTTCAGGGAATCGCCCGGCGGGAAAAGGGTACATATCCATGTCCGGGAGAAGGGGAGCTTCGGCGAACAATTTGCGTTATTGTTCAGAGACTATCTGAGAAAACACCCGGAAGAAGGCCAAACGTACGCCGCCGAAAAACAAAGGCTCATGCTGATGTATCCGAAGGGGCGGCAAAAGTACGTCGAGGAAAAAGAACCGGTCATTTGGGGGATCATGCGCAGAGCAAGCCGGTGGAGCCAGCGGGCCGGTTGGAAGCCGGGGCCTGCGGATTTTTAAGCAGGAGGGGGAGCGATAAATGCGAAACGAAAAGGAAATGTTTGACCTCATCCTGGGCATTGCGCGGGAAGACAAGCGGATTCGGGCGGTTTATATGAACGGATCCAGAACGAATCCCCATGCGCCAAAGGATATTTTTCAGGACTACGACGTCGTGTACGTCGTGACGGAAACGGCTTCTTTTATCCAGGACGGGCAATGGATCAGGAGGTTCGGCGATTTGCTCATGCTGCAGGAGCCGGACAAAAATGACATGTCCGTAGGCATGAATGCGAACGTAGACCGGTCGTACGGGTATTTGATGCTTTTTCAAGACGGGAACCGCATCGACTTGCACATCGAAACGAAGGAGCACATGCTGGAGCATTTCCTTGAGGATAAGCTTACGGTACCGCTGCTGGATAAGGACGGCATGTTGCCGCCTGTACCGGAGCCGACGGACATCGATTACCATGTGAAAAAGCCGACCGAAGCGCGGTTCGCCGGCTGCTGCAACAACTTTTGGTGGTGCCTGCAAAACGTCGCCAAAGGCATTTGGCGCGACGAATTGCCTTATGCCAAGCGGATGTTTGCCGACACGACCCGGGTGTCGCTGGATGAAATGGTGTCATGGTGGATCGGGACCCGGCATGATTTTCGCGTATCGGCAGGCAAAATGGGGAAATATTTCAAGCGATATCTCCCCGAACCCTACTGGGATATGTACAAGGCGACTTTTTCGGACGGCAGCTATGAAAAGATGTGGGAGGCCATTTTTGCGACGTGCCGGTTGTTCCGAAAGTTAGCCTGCGAAGTGGCAGAGGAGCTTTCCTATACATACCCGCTGCAGGACGATGCCAACATGACCCAATACCTTAAGCATGTCAAGCTGCTGCCTGCCGATGCGAAAGAGATTTTGTAGCGGCAAATGCCGGGATTATTTTTCGCAGGCGATCCGGTCTTTATCGCGATCCAGCTTTATGTTGGCATCGTATAAAGCTTTGGACACGAACGGCGCATATTTTGTTTTTCCGCCTTTGTTTTTGACTCCCGGCGCTTGGGCGACGCCGCCCTTGTATACACGGTTGAGCTCGGAGCAGTTTTTGAATTTTTTCGCCTGCGACGCGGCACTGGCATCCGAAGCGGAAAAAATCACGCCTCCCAGCAAAAGGATGCTCGCGCCCAGAAGGAAGGTTTTTCGGAACATATGCATTCTCCTTTTTAATGATGATGATGCCATTATCGTAAACGATGGTTATTTTTTGGACAATACCTTATTGAGTCCTGAAGGAGGTTTACGCTTATGCCGTGGCCGATGGTCCATTTTGCGGTTGCCCATAAACTGTTTTTGCCCTATCCGATGCCCGCGTTTTTGCTTGGCAGCATCTCGCCGGACGCCATTCATGCCAGGGAGCATGTGACTAGAAAGGAAAAGGGCGTGACCCATTTCGTTCAGGATGGACGTTTTCCTGGCATCGATACGCTCCAGCATGCCTGCTTTTCCTATCTGGCTCAAGACCCGGATTCGGAATGGAAGGCATTCGTTTTGGGCTATTTTGCGCACATTTATACGGATATCCGTTGGACCGAGACGGTGTACGCGGATTTTGATAGAGAATACGGTGGCGACCCGGACAGGACCAGGGAGACGTACAACAGGGAAGTCAGTCAGCTGGAATTCCATTTGCTAAGACAGGAGCCGTGGGCGCAGGATGCGCTCGAACAATTGCGGCGGGCGCGCGCGTTTGCGGTCGAACCTTTCCTCACGCTAGACGAAGTCGGCCGGTACAGGGACATGAAACTTGCCTGGCTGGAGGATGAACGTCAAGAGCCGGGAATTCAAAATAAGTACTTCCATGAGCAAAAGGTAAGCGATTTTACCGAAAATACGGCACGCGAATTAACGGCGTTATTCCATGCCTGGGGAATCCGCCAGAGAGGAGTCTAACCTAATGATGCACATCCAAAACATACGACGGGAACAAGCGGAACAATTCTGGAGGCTAAGGCTTGAAGCGTTAAAAACGCAGCCCGAAGCTTTTGGTTCCTCCTACGAGGAACAAGTCCATACCCCGATGAGCGAGGTCGAAATGAGGGTCAACGAGGAACCGGACAACTACATTTTGGGGGCCTTTGCGGAAAACGGCGAGCTTGTGGGGATGGCCGGGTTCCGGAGAGAGCCGGGACGAAAAATGAGGCATAAAGGCATGGTGTGGGGGGTGTACGTCACTTCCGCCCATCGCGGCAAAGGGATTGCCAAATCGCTCATGAGGGAAATCCTGCGCAGGGGACGGGAAATCGAAGGTTTGCGGCAGATCCAGCTGGCGGTCGTGACGGCCAATACGGCTGCAGCGGCATTGTATAAAGGACTGGGGTTCGAAAGTTACGGCGTGGAAAAAGAAGCTTTGATGGTGGACGGACGCCTTTATGACGAAGAATTTATGGCCTATTTTTTAGGATAAAGCCATGCCGTTTACTTTTGCGCATCCTTTGTACATTGCTCCGGCCAAATGGATCATTCCCCGGTATATGAGTCTGGCAGGACTTGTGCTTGGCAGCATGGCCCCGGATTTTGAATATTTTTTGGCGATGGAGCCTTACCAGTGGATCGGGCATACGCATTGGGGGCTGCTGCAGGCCATCCTGCTTTGCACGATTCTTATGCTTTTGCTGCAGGTCATCCTGAAGCCCCTGGCGATGCATTTGCCTTCCCTTTTCGATCTTGATTCCAGGGCATCCTCGTTGATTCAGCCCTTCGATGTCCGCCGCATGCGGAACTGGATCGTGTTTATCGTCTCGGTCGCGATCGGATTTTACAGCCACGTATTGATCGATGGGTTTACGCATGCCTCCGGCTATTTTGTCATGAGGTATCCCGCTTTGCGCAGCGTTGTTGTTGCCGATTTGCCTGCTTATAAGCTGCTGCAGCATTCCTTATCCATAGTCGGATTGGTATTGGAATCGGCGATCGTGTTCTATGCATTGGCCAAAGCCCCGTACTCGGCAGCATCCGCGACAAGGGTCGCAGGGACACGGAAAATGATGTATTGGGGGACGGTGTTCATCGTTACGGTGGTTGTCGTTGCAGCCAAGCTTCTATCTACTGAAAGTTCGAATCTATTGGGTATTGTTGTCGTCTCGCCGATCTCCGGATGTTTTGCAGGGCTGGTTGTGGCGGGGATCTTGTTTGGGAAGGTATGGAAGCGGCAAGGGAGTTAGCGGGCGGAGGATGTCATTTTTAAGATGCAGATCAGTTCGACGCGCGGTTATGGTATGCAATGTATGCAATGCACGGACCCGGGGGAGAAATTCCCTCGGGTCTTTTTACGTATGTCCATTTTATCCGCAAACGCGGTCATGGAAACCGAACATTTTGCCGGAGAAACCCGAAAGACATATGAAAAGGCTGTCATACGGTGTCGATTGGTCATATTTGATGTCGTTTTGAAAGCCTTTTCCCGCACGCAAAAACAACATATTGTCACCATGTCAGCCGCGATTGTCAGACGCCAAAAACCCTGATGCAGCACGGGTTTGCGTCACTCCTGAAATGACATATTTACGACGCCGGGCGGTTTGTCTATCGTTAGACATGTAAGCGCTAGCAACCCTGCATAACTTCTAGAGAGAACAAACAGAAAGAAATCATATGAAAGGGGTGATCCTATGCAGGATACAAAAGCTGCTGTTCCGGGCAATGCCATGTTGAAACCGGGAAAGGCAGGTACCGGCAAGGGCGTCTGGAAGAGAATCATAACCAACTGGGAATTGTACATCTTTATAGCGCCCGCGTTTCTGTACTTTCTTATTTTCTCTTACGGACCGATGTACGGCATCCAGATCGCGTTCAAAAACTTTATTCCGACAAAAGGGATTACGGGAAGCCCGTGGGTCGGCTTCGACCATTTCGAGCGCTTCTTTCATTCCTATTACTTTTGGGATTTGTTATGGAACACGCTGAGCATCAGCTTGTACGAACTCGCCATCGGATTTCCGATTCCGATCATTCTGGCGCTGGCTTTCAATGAAGTCAGAAACGGATTCTTCAAGAAACTGGCTCAGACCGTAACGTATGCGCCTCACTTTATCTCCGTCGTCGTCATGGCCGGGATGATCATCTCGTTCCTGTCCCCGTCGACAGGGATCGTGACGCATATCATTGAAGGTCTTGGGTTTCAGGCTCCGGACTTTTTGACGGATCCAAGATGGTTTAAGACGATGTATGTATTGTCTGGCGTGTGGCAAAGCGCAGGCTGGGGTACGATCATTTACTTGGCAGCGCTTTCCGGGGTGGATCCGGGACTTCACGAAGCGGCGATCATCGACGGGGCCTCGCGGTTCCAGCGCATTCGCCACATTAATATCCCGACGCTGATCCCTACGATGACCATCCTGCTCATTCTGAACATGGGTAGCTTGCTGGGAGTAGGTTTTGAAAAGATTCTCCTGCTGCAAAACCCGCTGAACATGGAATCGTCGGACGTCATTTCCACGTTCGTGTACCGCTCCGGGCTCGTGGATGCGCAGTACAGTTTCTCGACAGCGATCGGCTTGTTTAACTCCGTGATCAACTGCGTGCTGCTGATCGTCGTGAACCAGATTGTGCGCCGGACGAGCGAGAATAGTTTATGGTAGAAAAGGAGGGGCACGGATGTTATCAGGCGTAAAAGAAACCAAACGCGACAAAATTTTTGTGATTTGCAACTACATTTACGTGCTTCTGGCTTTCCTGATCGTATTTTATCCGCTCATCTACATGATCAGCGCATCGATCAGCAATCCGAAGTTCGTAGGCTCCGGGGAAATGTGGCTTTGGCCGAAGGGCATCACCTTTGACGGCTACAAGCGCGTGTTCGAAAATACCAGCATTTGGATCGGCTACGGCAATACGATTTTGTACACGGTCGTGGGAACCGCGATCAACCTGATCGTAACGCTGCCTGCAGCGTATGCGCTGAGCCGCAAGGACTTTGTCGGACGCAACTTCTTTATGGGGATGTTCATGGTGACCATGTTCTTTGGCGGCGGTTTGGTGCCGACTTACCTGCTCGTCAAGCAGCTGGGCATGATCAACTCCATGTGGGCGATCGTGATTCCGTCCGCCGCATCGATTTGGAACATCATCGTTTCCCGCACGTTTTTCCAAAGCTCCATTCCGAAGGAGCTGCAGGAAGCGGCCCAAATCGACGGTTGTACCAACATGCGGCTGTTCGTCAAAATCATTCTGCCGCTATCGATGCCGATTATCGCGGTTATGGCGTTGTTTTACGGCGTCGGCAACTGGAACAGCTACTTCTCGGCGCTCATTTATTTGAATGATTCCTTCAAATATCCGCTGCAGCTCGTCTTGCGCCAAATTCTCGTTTTGCAGGAGATGGCGGCCCAGGGCGGAGGGGCGATCGACGCTTCGACGGCCGCTGCGATGAACAGCAAAGCGGAAATCGCTGCGCTCGTGAAATACGCGGTTATCATCGTGGCCACGCTTCCAGTAATTGTTATTTACCCGTTCTTGCAGCGTTATTTCGTTCAAGGTGTTATGATTGGTTCCGTAAAGGGCTGATCTTGCTAAATGGGGATGTTTATAAAAGTCCCGAAATACAACAAAGGGGAGTTATACAGATGAAAAACATTCGCAAGGCTTCATCCATTTTACTTTGCCTTACGCTTTCCGCGTCCTTGCTTGCAGCATGCGGATCGTCCAAAGGCAGCGAAGGCGCATCTTCTTCGGCGCAGACCGAAGCTGAAGGCGTGAAAAAAGACGGTTTTCCGATCGTGGACAAGCAGCTTACGCTGACCATGATGTCGCAGGACGCCGGCGTGGCGGACTGGAACCAAATGCCCGTGCTTAAAGAAATGGAAAAATTGACGAACATCAAATTCAATTACCAGCTTTCGCCGATCGACAGCTTCGCCACGAAGAAAAACCTGGTGTTCGCAAGCGGCGACTTGCCGGACGTATTCTACGGGGCGGACCTTAAGCCTGCCGAGCAGGTCACTTACGGAACGCAAGGCGTGCTGATTCCTCTGGAAAAATACATCGACGGAGGTTACGCGCCGAACATCAAAAAAATCTTCGACGAGCATCCGGATATCCGCAAATCGTTTACGACGCCGGACGGACATATCTATGCGCTTCCGAACGTCGACCTTTCCGCCGTTTGGTACCGCAGCCCGATGTGGTATAACGGCAAATTCCTGAAAGCGCTGAACGTAACGGAATTGCCTAAGACGACGGAAGAATTGTACACCTATTTGAAACGCGTGAAGGAAGAAGATCCGAACGGCAACGGCAAGAAGGACGAAATCCCGCTGACTTCCGTGAAGCTGGACGATTTGCGCATGTACTTCCTCGGTTTCTTCGGCATCTATGACGAAGTGATTTACGCGGATAAAGACGGCAAAGTGCACTATACGCCGCAAGAAGAAGGCTACAAAGGATATCTGACGTTCATGAACCGCTTGTGGAAGGAAGACCTCCTGGATCACGAGACGTTCTCGCAAACGCCTGAACAGAAAAAGGCGAAAGGGCAAAACAACCAACTCGGCGTATTTAACGATTATTATCCATACTTTACGCTCGGCGGCGAACCAAGCGGCGACAACCCGCTCATGACGCCGGTGAAGAGCGAAATTCCAGATTCTCCGGTATACGGAAAGCATCCGGGCATTTCGGCAAACGGAACCTTCGCGATCACGAGCAAAAACCCTGCTCCGGAAGCGACGATGCGCTGGATCGATTACCAATACGGCTATGACGGCGCAACGCTGTTTGCCCAAGGCCCTGAAAACCTGCTGTGGAAATACAAAAACAAAGAAACGCATGAAAAAGAATGGCTTCCGGTTCCGGGAGGAAAAGACCGCGAGGAATACCGCGGCACAATGACGCCGAACTACGGCATTCTGACCCCGGGCATGAACTCCGCCGAGCTGACCAAAGGTCTGAAGAGCGACTTCGACAAGTGGATCGACAAGGAGAATGCAGAGAAGCTTGTACCGATCAGCAAAACGCCGTTCCCTAACGTGTACTTGACGAATGAAGAGCAAAGCGAAGCAACGGCGCTGCTGTCCGACCTCAATACGTACGTTCAGCAAATGGAAGCGAAGTTCGTGACCGGACAAGAGCCGCTGTCCAACTGGGACAAATACACGGCTCAGCTGAAAAAGATGGGCGCAGACCGTATCGTAGAGCTTTACCAAGGGGCGTACGACCGCTGGAACTCCGAGAAGTAATCTATTAGCAGAACAAAATGAAGCCAACATGTCCCGGTCGCGAAGACCGGATGTTGGCTTTCATCATTATTCGCCGTCCGAATCCGTATCGGTTTGGCCGTTCGGCGAAAACATTTTGCGGTATTGGCCCGGCGTATAACCGGTTTCCTTTTTGAATTTCCGGATGAAGTTCGGGGTGTCCAGATAACCGACCCGAAGGATAATGTCCTTTAACGGATCGTTTGTCGTCTTCAACTGGTGCATAACCTCTTCCATTCTTTTTTGCCAGACGTACTGGATGAAGTTCAGGCCCATTTTTTCCTTGAATGAGCGGCTGACGTGGGATGGAGAGATGCTGAACTCGAAGGCGACCGTCTCCAGGCTTAGCGCGTTATCCGTGTAATGCTCGTCGATGTAAGCGACGATCCGGTCGATGATCGATTGCTCTTCCTGCTGCGTATCCTGCTCGACCTGCGCGCAAATTTGCGCGCACAGCTTCAGCAGGCTTCGTTCCAGCTCGTCCAAGGAGTTGCCGTAAATCATGCTCGGGGCGATTTCCTGAAGCATGCCTTGATTGCCGAGCTCCGACGCGGTTTTCAAAATGCTGTTCAGCAGATCGAAGCAAACGCAGCGGATCAGCAGTGCCGAATGCTCGGACGTATGCAGGCCTTGGATGGCCGAATGAACGATCTGCGCAGCCACGTCGTAGCTACCCTGTTTCAAACTTTGGGACAGCTTGAGCAGCGTGTTGTTCGGAATCCAGAATTCCTGGTCCTGCGTTTTGGACAGCTTTTCGAAATAGGTGACCGAGCCGTAATCGTTGGATACGCGGAGCTCGAACGCCGAGCATGCCTCGATAAACGATTGGTTCAGCTGATCCGGGCTCGAGTAGCAAGTGCCGACGCCGATCATCGGAATCGTGTCGAAGGTCTCCAGGATGTTGCTGCGCACCGCCTCGACGATTTGCCGGATATGGGAAAATTCGTCCTTGCCGCCGAGATTGAAGCTGATGATCAGGCCAAGCTGGTTCAGCTGGGACAGCTCAACGCCGTATCCATGGGCATCCAGCTCCGGAATTTCGATCTGGGCAAGCAGCTCGAACATGTCCTGGCGCTCCTGCTTTTCGGTTTCGTTCATGTTGTCTTCGTCCCAGCCGATGACCATCACGAAATGATGGGTGCGGTCAAACCGGAGATCGAACGCCTCCTGAAGCTCGGGCGTAAGGCTTTGGGCGCTGCCGTACTTGAGCAGCATGGACAGAAAATGGTTACGGGCGAAAGGCTCCTGCAGATCGACGCGCGAGCTGTACTCCTGCAGCGCCGTCCGGATCCGGTCCAGTTCGTTGCCCGATGCGGAAGCTTCTTCTTCCGGGCGTTTGGCGCCGGCTTTGGAAGCCGCAAACTCGACAAGCATGGAAATGGGCTGATATTGCATGCGGGCCAGCACGACCGCGATGGCGGCTCCGACCAGCACCACGATGATAAACAGCATGATGATAAAGCTGCGCACATGCAGAACGCTGCTGAAGAACTGGGCGCTCGGCATGATCGTCACGTAACTCCAGCCGTTGTTCTCCGATTTGACGGAGACGATGGAGTGGGCTTGTCCGTTAATGCTACGGTCCTGGATGCCGGGCGAAAGCTGATCGAACAGCGTCTGCGCGTCTTTTTCGGTCAAGGATTCCCCCTGGCGGTTATCGACCATGATGCGTCCCTCGTTATCGAGGATGTAGGTTTGGCCTTGATAGCTTCCAAGAATTGAGTCGATCAGGCTGCTGAGCTCGGACTCCTTGATCAAATACATGACCGTCCCGTGGGGAGTGGAACTCCCCGGCGTGATCGGAATCAGGTAGGCAAGCATCGTTTCCTGAACCCCGGAAGGGTTGGTGACGATGTCGGCCGGGCGCATGATCGGATACGTGGCTTCGTTCAAATCCCGGTAGAGCGTGTCTTTGCTCCAGTTTTTGAAGCTGATGTTTTTCGCGAAGACGTCGAAATTGTTCAGGCCTTTGCTGGAGTAGATTTTATCGTCCTGATGGAAGTATAGGTATATTTCCCCGATGATCGAGCTGGTCGCCTTGTATTGGTCCAGTGCTTGAATCGATTCCGAGCTGGAGACCGGATCATGGACTTGGTATCTTGCCAGCCGTTTGTCATAGGAGATGCGGGTCGCGATTTCGCCGAGCTCCTTCATCCTTCCGTCGATGATGACCTTCGCTTGCGTCAATTGGGCAAGACGGGACTGTTCGATTTCGGAACGGAGACTCGTGACTGCGTTTTCATAAATAAAAATCGTCATGCAAACGAGAGGAATCAGCAGGATAAACAAATAGGACCAGATATATTTCAAAAACAGCCTGGATTTAAAGTAGTTTCGTTTCAACAATTCTGCCTCCTGTGTCAGCTGATAATCTTCAGGTACCTATTCATGATACCAACAAATCGGCGGTTTGGACATAGAGGGGCGGAAAGTTTCGAAATCGGCCCTTTGGAAAAAGCGGGGTTATTTAAGAAATTTACCATCGTATGAATAGAGGATTCGGCATCCTTTCGAAGAAGTTATCTCTCGAAGATAGCGTTTTCATGAATTGAGTAAAAAGATGGAAAGAGCGTTGAAATCCGTTTTTGCAACCAAATCAAATCAATCGTGATCATGGAGGGTTAGCATGAGTGAAAAGGAGCATTTGATCGAAGAGGAAGAATCAGTCGTCGTGCAGGGGGTGCACAATTACAGCAGCGAGGAGCAGTGGGTCAAACCCGAAGATCCGCTTTTGCTGGAAAGACTCGAATGGTTCAAGGACCAAAAGCTTGGGCTGATGATGCACTGGGGGCCGTATTCCCAGCTTGGCCTGGTCGAATCCTGGGCGCTCAGCGACGTGGACGAGGAATGGTCCCGCAACGAAGTCGACTGGGATATCGACGCCGAGGAATTGAAGCGGCAATATGTCGATCTGAACAAAACCTTTAATCCGCTTCGTTTTCAGCCGGATCTTTGGGCAGACCTTGCGGCGGATAACGGCTTCAAATATTTGAACTTCACGACCAAACACCATGACGGATTTTGCATGTGGGATACCCATACCACCGATTATCGCATTACGGGGCCGGATTGCCCTTTCCATACGCATAAATACGCCGACATTACGAAACAGCTGTTTAATGCGTTCCGGGCAAGAGGCCTCGGCATTTCCGCCTATTTCTCCAAAGCCGACTGGCATTCGCCGTATTATTGGGCGCCGGGCATGCGTCCGGGAACGACGACGTCCCGCGGTCCGACCTATGATCCGAAGGAGTATCCTTGGCTGTGGGAAAAGTTCGTTGAGTTTACCCACGAGCAGATCATGGAGCTGATGACGAACTACGGCCGGATCGACGTTCTGTGGCTGGATGCCGGATGGGTCAACGATTACCGCGATCAGAACATTCGCCTCGGCGAAGTGGTCGAAAAGGCGCGCAAAATCCAGCCGTGGCTTCTGTCGGCGGACCGCACGGTCGGCGGGCCTTACGAAAACCTGATCACGCCGGAGCAAACGCTGCCCGAGCGCGCGCTTCACGTGCCATGGGAGAGCTGCATCACGATGGGATCGGCGTTCTCGTTCCGTTACGAGGATAACTATAAATCGGTTCGCCAGCTGATTCATCTGCTCGTCGAAATCGTGGCCAAAGGCGGCAACCTGGCGCTGAACGTCGGGCCGCAGCCGGACGGAAGAATCTCCAGGACGGCGATTTCCCGCATCCAGGGCATGGGAGCTTGGCTGAAGGTCCACGGCGAAGGCATCTACGGAACGAGGGTTTGCGAGCCGTATTCGGTAGGCAACGTGCAATTTACGCAAAAAGACGGCAAAATCTATGCCTTCTACCTGTACAAGGACGAAAACGAAACCGTTCCGGAAGAAATTCATCTGCCGCTGCGGAAGGAGTTCGGCCGGATCGACCTGATCGGCGGGCCGGAGGGGCTCGAGTACCGCAAGACGGACACCGGCATCGCCGTGCGCCTTCCGGCGAAAGAGCGCGAGGCCAAAGCGCCGATCGCGCACGCGTTCCGGATTCAATAACGCAATATATCGCAAGGCTGACATATTCGCAGGATGTATTAGGCTCCGCATTATTGAGCCGACCATTTGAACTGAAAGGTGCTGAACATATATGCAACAATGGTTTGAAGACGCGAAGCTGGGCATTTTTATTCATTACGGGATCTATGCGGTGGACGGCGTGGCCGAATCGTGGTCCTTTTATAACGGCAGAATCTCTTACGAGCAGTACATGAAACAATTGGACGGCTTTACCGCCTCCAAATTCGACGCGGACAAGTGGGCCGACCTGATCGAAAAATCCGGCGCCAAATATGCGGTGCTGACGACGAAACATCATGATGGCGTAGCGTTGTTCGACACGCAGTACAGCGATCTGAGCGTCATGAAGAAAACTCCTGCCAAACGGGACATCATCAAAGAGTACGCCGAAGCGATCACGAAGCGGGGGATTCGCCTGGGCATGTATTACTCGCTCATCGACTGGTCCCATCCGGATTATCCGAGCGTGTACGAAGGCGGCAAAGTGCCGGAGGATTTGAGCAAGGTCAACCGTTTTTCGAGCCCGCTGGACGGGGTGCAGGACGAAGAAAGATGGCAGAAGTTTTTGCAGTTCAACAACGACCAGCTGAAGGAAGTTTTGACCAACTACGGCAAAGTCGATCTGCTGTGGTTCGACGGAGACTGGGAACGGAGCGCGGAGCAGTGGAATTTGCCGGAATTCAAGCATTACCTGAAATCCTTTAATCCGGACTTGATCATCAATTCGAGACTTCAAGGGCACGGGGACTACAAAACGCCGGAGCAAGGCTTGCCGATCACGAGACCGGAAGGACCGTGGGAATTCTGCACGACGATCAACTCCTCGTGGGGGTACGTGCCGACGGACAACCACTATAAATCGCTGAACCAGATCATCCGCATGTTCTGCGACTGCATCTCGATGGGCGGCAACATGCTGCTGGACATCGGACCGCGCGAAGACGGAACGATCGACGAACGCCAGGAAGAGATCCTGCTCGGCTTGGGCGACTGGATTCGCACGCATGCCGAGGCGGTGCATGGCACGCAGGAAGGCATCATGACGCGGTATTACCTTGGAGGCAGCACGCTGTCCAAAGACAAAAAGACGCTGTACCTGTTCGTTTACGACGATCCGAAGGAAAACGTGTGCTTGAAGGGGTTGTGCAACCCGATCAAGAAGATCACCGTCCTGCACTCGGGAAAAGAGCTTACGCACGAAATCCATGGCGGCGTGCCTTGGTTCAACATTCCGGGAACGACCTGGATTCCTTTGACGGCCGAAGATACGCATGAACATGTCACCGTGCTGAAGCTGGAATTCGACGAGGAAGTGGAAATGTACGGCGGCTCCGGAGCAGTCGTTACGCATAACTAAGAGACCATGCGGGCGGCAGCCGGAAGAGGAGAGCTTAGAACGCTTCGAGTGCCGCTGCCCCCGCATTTCGGGCAAAAATCACATGGTTAAAGGAGATTCAAATGGAGCAATTCAGATTACCGAAAATCAAAATGACCAGCTTCGAGCTGCCTCAAGCGGTTCAAGACGTCCTGAAGGAAGCGGAGGAGAAACTGGCGCATCGCCCGAAGCTGCTGCAGCTGTTCAAAAACTGCTTCCCGAATACGCTGGAAACGACGACCAAGCTGATGGACGACGGCACGACGTTCGTCATTACGGGCGATATTCCGGCCATGTGGCTGCGGGATTCGGTCGAGCAGGTCATGCATTACGTGCCGCTGGCGAAAGACGATGAGGATTTGCAGCGCATTTTGTCCGGCTTGATCAAGCGCCATATCCGGTACATTCAGCTTGACCCTTACGCGAACGCGTTTAATGAATCGGCGAACGATTGGCATTGGAACAAGGCCGATCAGACCGACATGTCCCCTTGGGTGTGGGAGCGCAAGTTTGAGATCGATTCGCTTTGCTTTTCCATGCGCCTTGCTTATGCCTACTGGAAAGAAACCGGCCTGACGGATATTTTCGACGCGGGCTTCAAATCGGCGATGCGCATGATTTATGACTTGTTCAAGACGGAACAGCGCCATTTCGAGCAATCCCCGTACCGCTTCATGAGAGATAACGGCATCCGCCAGGATACGCTGGCCAACGACGGGCTTGGCATGCCGGTCAACTACACGGGCATGGTCTGGTCCGGTTTCCGTTCCAGCGACGACGCCTGCGATTTCCATTACAACATTCCGGGCAACATGTTTGCCGTCGTGGCTCTTCGCCATATGCAGGAATTCGCGGAGTGGGTGTTCCGGGATGCCGATTTCCTGAAGGAACTGAAAAAGCTCGAGCAGGACATCGATCACGGCATTCAATTGTACGGCATTTACCGCCATCCGGAATTCGGGCCGATCTATGCGTACGAAACGGACGGATTCGGCAACTACTGCCTGATGGACGACGCGGGCACGCCGGGCCTCCTCTCCATCCCGTATCTCGGATACGTTTCGGCGGACGATCCGGTGTATCAAAATACGAGACGTTTCGCGCTGTCGAAGGCGAACCCGTTCTACTTTGAAGGCAAAGCGGCCAAAGGGATCGGCAGTCCGCATACGCCGGACGGCTTCGTTTGGCATATGGCCCTGTCGATGCAGGGCATTACGGCGACGACGAAAGAAGAAAAGCTGGCGATGATCGAGATGCTGGAGGCAACCGATGCGGATACGGGCTACATGCACGAAGGCTTCCATGCGGACGATCCGGCCAACTTCACGAGAAAGTGGTTCGCATGGTCGAACAGCCTGTTCTCCAAACTCGTGTATCAAGCGATGAAAGAAGGGATTCTATGAGCCGGAACGTCATCGTATTTTACGATTCGGCATTTCCGGGGAGCCCCAGGCTTGATGATCAGGCCGTAAAAGCATTGCGGCAGCTCGGCACGGTCGCTTCCGCGGCTGACTTGGCCGGGGTTCTTGGCGCAAGCCGGGGCGGCTGCTTCGTCAATTTGCATGCGCCTTATTTTCCGAAAAAGGCCTGGCCGGAGATTCACGCCTTCCTGCGGCGCGGCGGGGGGCTTATCAGCATTGGCGGAGCGCCTTTCAAAGTCCCGGTTCGCAGCGAAGAAGGGGGCTGGGTGCCTGAAGCCGAACAAACGGCATACCATCGCGAACTGTTCATTCATGAAACGCTGCGCGTGAACGCCGGGCCTGTCGAATTGTTAGCCGCTTTGGACCGCATACCGCTATTGGCGGGGCAGGAGGAGCTTTTTGAGATTCAGGACACTTGGAATTTGGTGCCGCATACGACCCGCAACAGCGATTTTCCGCATGAAATGGGTTCGGCCGGAACGATGAGCACGCAGGTGTATCCGCTACTGAAAGGGATCAGCGGCGAGGGCCGCGAGGTTGCGGCGCCCGTCGTTTTGTGGGAACAGTCCCGCGGCGGCTTTGCCGGTTCCAGATGGCTTTTCGTCAATCTGCAGCTATCCTCTTCGTTTTGGGAACGAGGCGGGATCCAGGCGTTAACCGAATGGAGCGCCTTCTGCGCGAAACCGGTGACGGAGCTTGCGATCAAAACCAATTATGCGGCTTACGAGCCGGGAGAACATGCCGTGCTGACGCTGCAGATGCAGCAGATCGCGAAACGGGATGACGCGGAGGCGTCGAATCGGCGCTGGACATTCGAAGTGACCGTAGAGCAGGAGGAAGGCGACCAGCATTGGGTGCAGCGCTTTGGCGCGGAGGTGTCGGAGTCGCTGGATTTCGTCCGCATTCCGGTGCCGCTCGACATCCAGGGCGGGTTTTACCGCGTCGTATGCCGGGCGACTTCCGAAGACGGGGAGACGCGTCTGCTGCGCCACGGCTTCTGGGGGAACGACCCGGAGCTGCTTAAGAAGGGAAACCCGGTCGCTTGCGGGCGCGATTACTTCGTAAAGGACGGACGCCCGCTGCCGATCGTCGGCATGACGTACATGGCTTCCGACGTGGCCCGCAAGTTCTTGTTCCTGCCGAACGCGGACGTTTGGGACCGGGACATGGCGCAGATGGCCAAGGCGGGAATCAACTGGATCCGCACGGGGCTGTGGACCGCTTACCGCAACGTGATGCAGGTGGACGGGCACGCCTCGGAAGAAGTGCTTCGCGCGATCGACGCGTTTATTCTCACCGCCAAAAAACATGATTTGCAGTTGACGTTCACTTTCTTCTCTTTTACGCCGGAAACCTGGGAAGGCACGAACCCTTATCTCGACCCGCAGAGCGTGGAGGCGCAAAAGCGGTTCATCCGCTCGATCGTACATCGCCATCGGGCGACGACCAACGTCGATTGGGATTTGATCAACGAACCTTCGATGTTCGATCCGAAACGGATTTTCGCTTCGGGACCGAGATCCTGCGGCGACCGGTTCGAGCGGGAGGCTTTCACGGCTTGGCTGCAGGAGCGTCACGGACGGATCGAGCTGCTGCAGGAACGCTGGAACATGACGCCGGAACAGCTGCCGAGCTTTCAGGCGGCGGCGATTCCGGGTCCGCAGGAGATCAATTTCGACGTGCAGGACATGATCCTGGAGAAAAAAGGTACGCGCTGGCTCGATTACTGCTTGTTTTCGATGGACATGCATAATCGCTGGGCGAAGGAACTGTATGAAGAGATTAAAAACTTAAGCCCGAATCAGCTCGTCACGGTCGGGCAGGATGAGGCGTTAGGCGCACAGCGTCCGTCGCCGTTTTTCTATCAGGAGGCGGTCGACTATACGACGGTCCATTCCTGGTGGCTTAACGACGACTTGGTCTGGGACGGCATTTTCGCGAAAACGGCCGACAAACCGAACGTCGTTCAGGAAACCGGCATCATGTACGTCGAAACGCCGGAAGGGCGCGCCAAACGGACGGAGGAAGAACTGAGGAGCATCCTGGAACGCAAATATGCGTATGCCTTTTCGACCGGGGGAGCCGGCGCGATCCATTGGATTTGGAACACGAACTTTTATATGGATAATGCCAACGAGTCGCATATCGGCGCGCTCCGGGCGGACGGGACCGAAAAGCCGGAAACGGACGTCTCGTATGCGTTCGGCAAGTTCATGGGCGAAATCCGGGATTTGTTCCAGGAACGCGAATTGGAAGAGGTCGCCGTCGTATTCCCTTATTCGAACGATTTTTCCAACCGCAAGCTGGCGTATGAGGCGACGACGCGACTGACGCGGGTGTTCTCCTACCAGCTGAACATGCCGATTCGCGGCGTATCGGAGTATGATCTGCAGCCGCTCGAAGAGCATCCGGCCAAGCTGATCATCCTTCCGAGCCCCCATAATATCGAGGATGCAGCTTGGGAACGCCTGCTCGACATCGTGGAGCGGACGGGTGCGACCCTCTTGGCAACGGGGCCGATCAGCATCGATGCCTACTGGCGCAAGACGGACCGGTTGACCGATTTGCTTGGCGAGGGGCGGCTTTGCAATGTCCGCCGCGAAGAGCTGCTGAACGTGGACGGACAAGAGATCCCGTTGTCTTACGGCAAACGCCGGATTGCCGAAGTGAGCAAGGAAATTCGAACTGGAGGGGCCCATCGCGCTGATGGTACCTCCACGGCAGGCGATGCAGTCCGGAATCTTCCGCTTGGGAACGGGCGGTTGATCTGGTGTCCGCTGCCGATCGAGCTGAACGACAGAACGGATTCCATGGCGGCGCTATACCGGTACGCCGTCGCCGTGGCGGGCTGCGAAAGCGGCCTCGAATGGATTCGGGGCGATGTACCCGGCGTATACGGCCGCAAGCTGAAATTCAGAGACGGGTATTTGTACGTATTTGTATCGGAATACGCCTGGGATACGAACGTGGAAGTGAGGGATACCGAAACCGGCGCGGCCTATAGTTTCGAACTCGAGCAGGAAAGATCGGTCCTGTTCGCGGCGGACGCCGAAGGGCGAATGATTTCGGTTTATCGCCCGCACGAGGTTGAGATCCACACCAAATCATGAATTGCCGGAGGGAAGCGACATGAACTTAAGCGGAGTACCTGAACCAAAGATCGAATACGCTCCGAAGCATTATATATGCCGCCGGGCGGCCGGGCCGCTCGAGCTGGACGGCAAGTTGGATAAACCGTTTTGGGAAGCGGCGGCCTGGACGGAGGAGTTCGTCGATATCGAAGGCGACTTGCGGCCGAAGCCAGCGAAACAAACCCGCGTCAAAATGCTCTGGGACGACGAGTATTTTTATTTCGGGGCGGAGTTGATCGAGGATCAGATTTGGGCGACGCTCACGGAGCGCGAATCGGTCATCTTTTATGACAATGACTTTGAAATTTTCATCGACCCGGACGGGGATACGCATCAATATTACGAGTTCGAGATCAACGCGCTGAATACGGTGTGGGACCTGATGCTCGTGCAGCCTTACCGCGACGGCGGACCACCGGTAAACGGCTGGGATATCAGAGGTTTGAAAACGGCCGTGCATATCGACGGTGAATTGAACAATCCCGAAGCGGACAACCGGAAGTGGAGCGTCGAAGTAGCGATTCCCTGGACCATCCTGAAGGAATGCGCGCCCGGAGGGCGTGCGCCGGTCAAAGGCGAATTTTGGCGCGTCAATTTCTCCCGCGTCGAGTGGCAGGCCGAGGTTCGGGACGGAAAATACGAAAAAGTAATCAACCCCGAAACCGGCAAGCCTTATCCGGAGGACAACTGGGTATGGTCGCCGATGGGCATCATCAACATGCATTATCCGGAGCTTTGGGGATATGTGGTGTTTGCCGATGCCAACGGCCCGGATACCTTCGAGCTGTCGCGGGACGAACGCATCAAGTGGGAGCTGCGCAAGCTGTATTACCGCCAGCGCAATCATTTCGAAGCGCACGGCGAGTTTGCGAAGGATATGGAGCTTCTGAAGGGCGGCGATGCCTGGAGCATCGAACCGGTGATCGAGACGACGCGGAGCCTGTTCCAGATGACCGCCTCTTCGGCGGACGGAACGGCTGCCTATTGCATCCGGCAGGACGGAAAGTTGTGGAAGGAGGAACGGAAATGACGATGCAGACCTCTGCTTTTTCATTGGATCAAACGGCCATGGAGCTGATCGAGCGCAAGTTCCGCGAGAAACGGGAGATGGCCAAGGCAAGGGAACAAGAGCTTTTCGGCATTTTTCAGGAAGAACTGACGGAAGAGGAGGCCTGGGCGCTTAAATATTTGTACGCGTATATGCCGGTCAACGACATGGCCGATTACGACGGGGCGCTGTTTTTGAGCCATGTGCGCACGACGCTCGCGATCCGCAAGGAAAGGCCTTGGGGCGAACGCGTGCCGGATCATTTATTCCTGCATTTCGTCCTGCCGTACCGGGTCAATACCGAAAATATCGAGGATTCCCGCGGCATCCTGCACGAAGCTTTGGCAGAACGGACGAAATCCTTGTCCATGGCGGACGCCATCCTGGAAACGAACTACTGGTGCCATGAAAAGGCGACTTACATCGGCAGCGACCTCCGAACGATGTCGCCGCTGACGATGATCCGCAACGCCCGCGGCCGCTGCGGCGAGGAATCGACGCTGGCCGTCGCCGCGCTGCGCAGCATCGGCATTCCGGCCCGTCAGGTATACACGCCGCGCTGGGCGCATTGCGACGACAACCATGCTTGGGTCGAGGCTTGGGCCGACGGGAAATGGTATTATTTCGGCGCCTGCGAACCGGAAGCGCGGCTGAATCAAGGCTGGTTCAGTCCGCCGGCCCGGCGCGCGATGCTGATCAACACGCGGATTTACGCCGATTATCCGGGACCCGAGGACATCACGCTGGCGGATGAATGGTTTACCGAAATCAATCTGCTCGAGAATTATGCGCCGACGCGGACGATTACCGTTGCCGTCAAGGATCGCCAAGGGAACCCGGCCAGCGGAGCGCAGGTCCGTTTCGAACTGTACAATATGGCCGAGTTATATCCTATAGCTGCGATCCCTGCGAATGAGCTGGGCGAAGCTTCGTTCAAGACGGGTTATGGCGACCTGTTGATTCGTGCGGTACAGGACGGCGTTTGGGGCGAAACGAAAATCACCGTGGCCGAAACCGACCGGATCGAACTGGTTTTGGATCGGACGGAGCAGCCTTCGGAAACGCTGGATTTGGATATGGTGCCGCCGCCGGAACGCGAGGGAGACGAAGCCGAATCCCTGTCCGAAGAGAAAATCCAAAGGCATAACCGCCGTCTGGAAGAAGGCACGAAGATCCGGACGAATTACGAAGCGACGTTCCTGACCGAAGCGGATGCGACGGAACTGGCCGGAGAATTCGGGCTTCCGGCGGACCGGGTGTGGGACGTGCTGCGCAAGGCCCGCGGCAACGACCGCGAAATCGCCGCCTTCCTCCGCGAGCGTTCGGGGGAATACGGCGAGTGGCCGCTGCGGCTGCTCGAAAGCTTGAACGAAAAGGATCTGGTCGACACCTTCCGTCCTTCGCTTGACGATCATCTGATCGTCGGACTGGAACAGCGCGGAGAGCTGGATGAGGAGACGTTCGTGTCGTACGTGCTTTGCCCGCGCGTGTTGTATGAAATGATCGTGCCGTACAAACGTTTCTTCCAAGAAGCGTTTGCGGCGGAGGCCGAAGCGATGAAAGCCGATCCTTCGGTGCTCGTTCGCAAGCTGGAGGACAAATACGTCCTGTGGGAAGACCTTCAAAACCTGAAGGGCAAAGGCAACCCGGTTGGAACGTACAAGCTGATGCACGGGGATCAAATATCGCTGGACATTCTGTTTGTGGCGGTATGCCGGAGCTTGGGCATTCCGGCGCGCCTGCATCCGAGCGAGCAAAAGCCGCAGTATATGGAGGACGGCGCATGGAAAGACGCCATGTTTGCCGCGCATGCTTCGCAGGAAGCGGAAACGAAAGCTTGGGGTTCGCTCCGACTGCTGCGCGATCCGGAAGCAGCGCCGGAAACGGCGGAAGCTTCGTATTACGAGAATTTCTCGTTCGCCCGCCTGGAGAACGGCACGTACAAGACGCTGGTTTATCCATACGCGAAAAAAGACGTGTACGACGAGCCGTTCGAAGTGGAACCGGGCTCTTACCGGCTGACTTCGGGCGTGCGCCTGAAGGACGGCACGGTACAAGCACGGTTGGCTTATTTCAAGGTAACAGCGGGGGAAACGACCGACGTCGTCCTGACGTATCGTCAAGCGCAGCATGATATACCGGTGCTCGGGAAAATCGACCGCACCAGCGCGTTCGCGAAGCTGGACGGAACCCGTGCAACGCTTGGCGAGCTGATCGGCGGCTCCGGCGCCATCGTCGCCTGGATCGAGCCGGAACGGGAGCCGACCAAGCATTTGTTCCGCGAAATCGGGGAGCTGGCCGAATCGTACGCGAAGCTTGGCGCGCCGATCGTATTGATCATCGGCGATACCGAGTGGACCGCTTCGTTTGACCCGGCGGCCTATCCGAACCTGCCGTCCGGAACCGTGTTTGTCCGGGACGCGTCTTACGCGGCATTGCCTGATTTTATCCATCAGTCTCCGGCGCGGGATGCAGGCTACCCGCATCTGTTCGTGCTGGACGCCCAAGATCAAATTCGCTATACGGCCTCAGGCTATAAGATCGGAACCGGCAAGGAAGCGCTGCAGGTTTTGTCCGGCGTATGGCAGTAAACTACGAATCGGAGTGAAATCGAATGACGGAGAAAAAATATATCGTCGCGGGTTATGCCGTCGACGCCAAGCTTCCCGACATGACGCGGGAAGACCTGATGAAATTGACCCATCTCAACGTGGCTTTCGGCCATGTCGTGAACGGCCGGATTTCGACGGCTCATTTGAAAAAGACGGCCGTTTTGCGGAACATCAAAGAGGAGCATCCGGAGCTGAACATCGTGTTGTCCGTCGGCGGCTGGAGCGCCGGAGGTTTTTCCGAGGCGGCTTCGACCGAAGCGGGAAGACAAAGCATGGCGGAGTCGGCCGTTCAGGCCATTACGGATTATCCATTCGACGGCATCGACCTGGATTGGGAATATCCGTGCTACGGGGAAGCCGAAATCGCGTCCAGCCCGGACGACAAAAAGAATTTCACGCTGCTGCTGCAAACGATTCGCGAGGCGCTCGACCGCAAAGGCGCCGAAGACGGACGCCATTACCTGCTGACCATCGCGGCTGGCGCGGATCAATATTACGTAGACGGCACCGAGATGGACGAGGTGCAGAAGCATCTCGATTTCGTCCAACTGATGACCTACGACATGCGCGGCGGATTCCAGGTGCTGACCGGCCATCATACGAACCTGTATACGCCGACCGGAGATTTGTTCCGCATCAGCACGGATGCTTCCGTGAACATGTTCATGCGCGCAGGCGTGCCGAAAGAGAAAATCGTCATCGGGGCTGCATTTTACTCCCGCGTGTGGCACCAAGTGCCTGACCGCAACAACGGGCTGCATCAAATGGCCGGCACGACCGGCGGCTACGGACCGGATTTCGGGACGCTCACGAGAGAATATATCAATAAAAACGGCTACACCCGCCATTGGGACGAGGAAGCGCGCGCGCCATACCTGTTCAACGGTTCGAGCCTCATTTCCTATGACGATGAGGAGTCGATCGGACATAAATGCGGCTACGTCAAAGACAACGGCCTGGCAGGCATCATGTTCTGGGAATACGGCTGCGACGATACGCATCAGTTGCTTGACGCGATGTACCGCGGACTGAAATAAACAACTTTTCAATGACGAATGAGAGGAACCTGAAATCCTGGATTTGAGGGGCTGGAGGCCTGCGGCATCACGCGATGCCAGGCCTTCGCCCTTTTTTTGTCGACGTGCTTCTAAAGAGCCCCCTTTGTAACTCACGCTCAGTCGGCGGGATCTTTCATTATGCAATATGAAAGGGATTTTCGGCTGCGTATGGAAGCTATTACAGTAACATGCCGCATTAAAACGATGACGAAGGAGAGGGACGCCATGCAGAAGGCTTTTATCGTTTACTATTGGACGGGAAAGAGGAATAACCTGGACGAACTCAACCGCCTGCTCTCTGAGGGATGGAAGGTCCACAGCCAAAAGCCCATGGGCACGGGCGAGTCTACAGGAGCGTATTCGCTTGTTATCTTGGAAAAATGATCGGCCGCAGCAATCCTACGATACTGTGAAGCCAATATGAGGTGATCAAAATGAGTGGCGCCATTACCATCAAACCGTTAACCGATCCGTCGGAGGCGGCCATGCTGAATCAGGCGTTTACCCGCTACGGCTGGTACCGTCAGGGGGATTATTTCGACCGCTGCCTGCAGGAGAACCGGGAAGGGAAGCGGGGCACGCTGATGGCCTTTTACGAGGGGGAACTGGCAGGCTGCTGCCATCTGCTCCGCCAATCGAAGTACCCGTATTTCCAAGAACGCGATATTCCCGAAATCAACGACCTGAACGTATTTCCGGAATTCCGGCGCAAGGGGATCGCCAGCAAAATGTTTGACGAGTTCGAACGCATGGCCGCCGAATCCTATCCGCATATCGGCCTCGGTGTCGGCTTGTACGAGGATTACGGAAACGCCCAAAGGATGTATACGAAACGGGGATACGTGCTGGACGGGCAGGGATTGACCTACAAAAACGCAAAAGTAGAACCGGGCGAAAGCGTCGTGGTCGACGACGATCTGATTCTGTATCTGATCAAGGAACTGTAACGCCGATCCAGTACTTCCAAACGGCATGATTGCATGCCCTTAAGCGTGCAAGAAACCGAAAGAACCTGAGCCTGACTTGATCGGGCTCAGGTTCTTCATTTTTTAAAGAAACCGTAACGTTCCTTTCGTTTTACGGCTGTTCTTATCCAAGGGCATTTGTTATGATCGTGTCAGACCTTAGCGAAAAGGAAAATCAAGGCAAAGAGGAGGGCTGACGATGAATTATACGATCAGGCCCATAACGGAGCGGGATGTCCCTTTCATGTGGGATATGCTGTATGAATCGCTATATGTGCCGGAAGGCGGAAAACCGTTCGGCAGGGAGATTCTGCAGGACCCGGCGATCGCCAAATACGCGGAGCATTGGGGGCGTCCGGGCGACATCGGGTTGATTGCCGTCGCGGATGACGGTCAGCCGATGGGCACAATCACTGCTCGTTTGTTTGATGAAAGCAATCAAGGATACGGTTATGTCGGCCCGGACGTGCCGGAGCTCGGCATGGCGCTTTCGCAGGCTTATCGGGGGCAAGGGATCGGGACGGCGCTCTTGAAGGCGTTATTCGATGAACTTCGGAAGCAAGGGATCCCCCAGGTATCGCTCAGCGTCGACCCCAATAACGAGGCGGCGGTCAAGCTTTATCGGCGTTTCGGTTTTGAAGTCGTTGGCATCGTGGGCACGTCTGTCACCATGGCGGCGGACGCGGAGCATACAGCTTATTCATTTGGCGGAACAAAGGAAGAGGAAGACATTGAAAATCGTTGACTTCGGCTGGAATGCGGGCGAATGGCATGAGACGCAAACGGAGCGGGGGCTGACCGTGATCGTCATTGAAGCGGAATCGTTCAAGTTATATTTGGAATAGCACGATGGATGAGGTGAACAAGATTGATCATTTGGGTAAACGGCGCATTTGGCGCGGGAAAGACGCAGACGGCGCATGAGCTGCACCGGAGGATTCCGAATTCATACATCTATGATCCGGAGAACGCGGGTTATTTTATACGCAAAAACGTTCCCGCCTCCATGGCCAAAAGCGATTTTCAGGACCACAAGGCTTGGCGCGATACGAATTACGGCATGATCAAATACATCCACGGGGAATACGACGGAACGCTGATCATTCCGATGACGATCGTGAATCCGGAATATTTTGACGACATTGTCGGCAGATTGAGGCGGGACGGGATTGCCGTCCATCATTTTGCGCTTTGCGCCGCCAGGGAGACGCTGCTGAAAAGACTGCGGAGCCGGGGCGAAAATGAACGATCTTGGGCTGCGCAGCAGATTGACCGTTGTATCGCAGGGCTTTCTCTTCCCGCATTCGAACGGCAGCTGCATACGGACGACATGACGATTTCCGAAGTGGCGGAAACGATTGCCAAGGCTGTCGACATTCCGTTGGTGCCTGATCAGCGCGGAAGCCTGCGAAAGAAATACGACAGGATCATGACACAAATCAAGCATATCCGTTTTTTTCAATAACATGATCATTATGAAAGAGGGATGAATCTGAAAACATTCGAACAAAAGCTGGAAGACTACGCCAGGCTGCTCGTGAAAGTAGGCGTGAACCTGCAGGCCGGGCAGGTCCTTTACATCGAATCGCCGATCGAAACGATCGACTTCGCGCGCCTTGTCGTCAAGCAGGCTTACCAGGCAGGGGCTAAATACGTGCAGGTGGTGTGGCAGGACGAAGTCACGACACGGCTCCGCTTTGATGAAGCGGAGGAGGCTTCCTTTGATTATTATCCAAAGTGGATTGCGTCTTCCATGGAGCAGCTTGCCGAGTCGGGCGGCGCCGTCCTCTTATTGGATGGAGAAAACCCGAATCTGTACGACAGGGTGGAGCCGGAAAGGCTTGCCGCTTCCCGCAAAGCTGCCGCCGCAGCCCGGCAAACCTATCTGGGGTATGTGCGAAGCAACTATTTAAACTGGTGTATCGTCAATGTGCCGACACGGGCCTGGGCGGATGCGGCGTATCCGGAATTGGCGGGCGAAAGCCGGGTGTCGGCATTATGGGAAGCGATATTTTCCATGAGCCGCATTGGAGCGGCCGATCCGGTCGAGGCCTGGCGGGAGCATATCGAGGCCCTTAAGCTGAAGACGGACAGCCTGAACGCCAAACGTTACCGCAAACTTCATTACCATGCCCCTGGGACCGACCTGACGGTGGAACTTCATCCGGATCATATTTGGGCAGGCGGCGGACAGCTCACGCAGGCGGGTTTTCCTTTTGTGGCGAACATGCCGACGGAAGAAGTGTACACCATGCCGCTGCGGACCGGAACAAACGGCGTAGTGGCCGGCACCAAACCGTTTTTGCTGAACGGACGGATCGTGGATCGCTTCAGCTTGACCTTCAAGGAAGGCCGGGTCACGGATTTCGCCGCCGAAGTCGGCTATGAAACGCTGAAACGTTTCCTGGAATCGGATGAAGGGGCCCGGTATCTCGGCGAAGTGGCGCTGGTCCCTTACGATTCCCCGATCTCGAATACCGGCAGGCTGTTTTACAACATCGGCATCGACGAAAATGCCTCCTGCCATTTTGCGTTAGGAAGCGCCTATCCGACCAATATGGAGAATGGAACAGGGTACTCGAAGGAAGAATTGCTCCTCAGCGGCGCGAACGTAAGCCAATTTCACGAGGATTTCATGATCGGATCGCCTGAACTCCGGATCGATGCGGAACTGGAGGACGGGACGATGGAGGCGCTGTTCCGGAACGGAAACTGGGCTGCGGACGTTGATCAAAAATAATGCTTGAGCAGGTTTGCGATCCTGTTGTATGATGCTACCAATTACTTTGTAGGGGGTGGCCTCATTGCAACTGCGAATCGAAGAATACTCGCTCAATGCCTGGCCTGCGCTGCAAACGCTGGTCTATGACGGATGGCTGCTCCGCTTTGCCGACGGGTATACGAAACGGTCCAATTCCGTGAACGCGCTATACAACCGGGATGAAGAACGCCTTGAACGAAATATCGCCAAATGCGAGGAGTTGTACGCCAAGGCTGGGCTGCCGACCGTTTTTAAGGTTACGTCGTTTGGTCCTCCTTCATTGGATCAGGCGTTGGAAAACAGGGGGTATACGCTTGTCGATCCCTCTTGCAACATGTTTTTGGACGATCTGGATGCATCGGCAAAACCGCTCCTCACGAACGTCGAAGTGTACAGTTCACCGGACCCTCAGTGGCTTGGAGTTTTATCGCAGCTGAATCCGAAGCTGTCCGAGCACCAACTGGACGCGACCCGGCGAATGTTCTCGCAGACCGTTCTGCAGACCGGATTTTTTACGCTGTATGAAGGAGCCGTCCCCGTTGCCTGCGGCATTGGCGTTATCGAGGACAGGATGGTCGGTTTGTTTGATATCGTCACATCCGAACAGCACCGGAACCGGGGATACGGCGAGCAGCTGATCCGGAACCTTTTGAGATGGGCAAAAGAAAACGGGGCGACGCAAAGCTACCTTCAAGTGCTTCAGCATAATCCGCCCGCTCACAGGCTGTACGAAAAACTCGGATACCGTCAAATCTATTCCTATTGGTATCGCGTGAAAAGCTTGGTGTAGTACACATTTTCCAGACAAAAGAGAAGAGGACGCATGGAATCAACCGCATATCTCATCCTATGCATCGTTGTCGTCGTGGCGGCAGGTTTTATCCAAGGTCTGACCAGCTTCGGTTTTGCCCTGATCGCCATGCCTTTTTTGGCCAAAATCATGCCGCTTCAAGAGGCGGTTCCGATCGTCGTCGTATTGAGCCTATGCACCAATTTGATGGTCATTGCCGGGTCGTGGCGCCACGTCGACCTTAAAAAAATCCGGATCCTGATCCTGTTCAGCCTGCTCGCCGCACCCGTCGGAGCCTATCTTCTTTTGCTGCTGGATGAGCGGCCATTAAAGTTGTTCACGGGCGTATTCATTATTTTGATCGCGATCCTGCAGCTGCTTGGCAAGACATTTCCCGTCAAAAACGAGAAGGTTGCCTTCGTGCCGGTCGGTATGCTCAGCGGGGCGTTAAACGGAAGCATATCCATGAGCGGGCCGCCGGTGGCGCTTTTTCTATCGAACCAACGTACGGGCAAAGACGTATTCCGGGCCAATATTACGGCATACGCCCTGTTGTTGAACATCATCACCATAGGCACTTACTTATACGGCGGCATGCTGACCAGACCCGTGTTTTCCGGCTCCTTATGGCTTATTCCGAGCATGTTCGTCGGCGTCATATTGGGCATGAAAGCAATCAGGAAGCTAAATGACCAATGGTTCCGCAGGCTGGCGCTATGGATCATCCTGTTGTCAGGCATTTGGACGGTCTTCAGTACGTTATAAAAGAAAAGAGGTGCGCGCATGAAGCTGGTCATTATATTCGGACCGCAGGCCGTCGGGAAAATGACGGTGGGGCAGGAACTCGCCAAAATCACGGATTTAAAGCTGTTCCACAACCATATGACGATTGATCTCGTCTCCAACTTTTTCAGTTACGGAACGGCTCCCGGAAAACGTCTGGTCAGCCTGTTCCGTCAGGAAATTTTCGAAGAAGTGGCGAAAAGCGATTTGACCGGGCTGATTTTTACGTTTGTATGGGCGTTTGATTCGCAAAACGATTGGGACTACATCAAGCACATCAGCGGTATTTTCGAAGAGCGGGGCGGTACGGTCTATTATGTCGAACTGGAAGCGGACGTCGGCGAGCGGCTTATGCGCAACAAAAACCCCCACCGTCTGGCCCACAAACCGACCAAACGCGATTTGGAATTCTCCGAGCGGGATCTTTTAAAAACAATGGAGAACCACCGGTTGAACTCTTTGGAGGGCGAAATCGACCACCCGCAATATTTGCGGATCAACAATACCAAGCTCGACCCGGTGACCGTCGCTCAGATGATCAAGGAGAAATTCGACCTGTGACCGGCATGTTAACGGACATGGATGCGCTTGACGGGAGCGGTTCGTTCGAAGTCATCGCGATGCCGCTCTACATTCAGGCCGACTCTTCATTGTAAGGGTTAGCGCACGGATCGATTAACTTGTTTTCATGGAGGGATGGCGGGTGAAAAAAGGTTTTTTCCACGATGAGCGAAAGCCGGAAGCGCAAGGCCCATGGATTTACTTCAAATTATGCATATATTTTTTGCTGGTGAGACTGAAACCCGGCCGCTCCGAATACCGGCGCAAGCTGGAGGACATTCAAAAACAGATTCAAGCATCGAGGAATTTGCGGGTGAACGGGATGTAAAAAAGGAGGCAGCCGCATGAATAAAGTGATCGCATATTACGATCGTTTCGACGAGTGGGGACGGCTCAACCGCGAGCCGATCGAATTCATCATCAACCTGCATCATATCCAAAGCATGCTGCCGCCGCAGGGGCATATTCTGGACAATGGGGCCGGGCCGGGGAAATATGCGATCGAGCTGGCGAAGCTCGGATACCGGATGACGCTGACGGATTTGACGCCGAGTTCGGTGGATGTCGCCAAAAAGAAGGCCGCGGAATTCGGGGTCCTGGATCAATTTGAAGGTTTTTATGCCGCCGACGCCAGGGATCTGGGTATGCTGCCGGATGAACATGTCGACGCCGCGCTAATGCTTGGGCCGCTGTATCATCTGCAGACGGAAGAGGGCAGAGTTAGCGCCGTCAAGGAGCTGCATCGGGTTACGAAGCCAGGCGGACTTGTGTTTGTGGCTCTGATGTCCAAAACAAGGTTTCTAATGAATTCGCTCATGCAGCCCGAGCATTGGAAACCGAACCATACGGTTGAAGGCATCCGTCGATTTTTACAGACCGGTACGTTCGATCACGCGGACGAAGGACGGTTTACCGGGGCTTATTATTTTGACATTGCTGAGATTAACCCATTTATGGCCTCCCAAGGGTTTGAATCCGTAAAATTGATCGGTTCGAGCAGCATTGCGAGTGCCGTGACACCGGAACAGTGGGACTACTGGCGCCGGCAGGGGGATGAGGCGTATCGCCAAGTCTTGGACATCGTCATTCAAGAATCCGAAAATCAATATTTGCTGGGTACAGCTTCGCATCTGCTTTATATCGGCAGGAAGGTTTGAGAAACATGAATGATTTTGTGATTAGGGCTGTTTGTAGGAATCATATGGAATTGAAGGCGGTAATGCGTCAACGATATTTGAAATAATAAGCAAAACATGAAATGTAGGTGAGCTCATGGGAGTTGCTATTTTCAAAGCTTCGCAAGAAGAAAGAGGTTTAGTTGAAAACCTGCTGCAATTTTATATTTATGATTTCACTGAGTTTACGGGTGCCGCAATTCTCGAAGACGGCTCTTATCGAACATTACCTGATCTTGAATCATACTGGAATGAATCTAGCGAAAATTATATTTATTTAATAAAGACGGATGATGAAATTGCAGGGTTTATCTTCGTAAAAGAAATAGAGGAATCGAAGAAGTACAATTTTTTAGCGCATTTTTTTATTCTGCGGAAGTTTAGACGGCGTGGAATCGGTCAAAAAGCTGCAGAATTGGTTCTGATGAAATTTCCAGGCGAATGGAAA
>Ga0180220_1000590_pt1 | contig 36845 bp, 34 predicted proteins | sample eDN5th37CBELigBY_FD_151335 | JGI IMG/M metagenome (GOLD analysis project Ga0180220, IMG submission 151335) | Enriched backyard soil microbial communities from Emeryville, California, USA - eDNA 5th pass 37_C BE-Lig BY (version 2) (version 2) | ecosystem: Environmental > Terrestrial > Soil >... | reverse complement strand
AGGCAAAAAAGCCGATCCCGGCTGACGGCAGCCGGAGTCGGCCCTGATTCGTTCGATTTCAATCGGCGGCGTGGACCGTGCCTTCCAAAAAATAAGCGGCAAGCATCGCTTTATGCTCGCTCGAACGAGCCGTAAGATAAAAATGTCGCATCGTGCTCTCACCCCGCAGGACGCATTCCTCTTTCATGCGGGCCCTGGCAAAGCAGGTTTCCATGGTCCAATAGATCGTGGGGCCGTCAGGCGTGTTTTTTTTTAAGATCAGCTCCAGCTCCCCGAGATCGCACATCGGTTTCAGCCAAGTGACGTCGATTCCCAAAACGACACGATCCCCGTCAGCGATGCCTTCCAACGTAATGCCGGTCAGGACGATCTCATCGGGACCGGCGGTAAACGGCGTAAACGTGCCTTCGGCGGCTCCCACCTTGGTGTTGTATTTTAGCATCACGGCTTTTCCTCCAATCAAATCAGGATTTTGTCAAAATCCTCAAATGCGATACAGCATATCGATAAAACGCGCGCAGTACTGCTCCGGGTTAAAATGCGTGTGCAGCCTCGCTAATGCGTTGCTTCGGATGCTCTCTCTCAGCGGGGCGTTGTACATTAAATCCAATCCTTCCTGCACGGCCTGCGCTATGTTGCCAAGCATATAACTTTTGCCGGTTTCATTGTGCCGGATGCATAGCGCCACCCCGTCGGAATTCGTTGCCAGCACCGGACAGCGGCAGCTCATCGCCTCGAGAACGGACAACGGCCCACCTTCCGATTTGGAAGTATTGCAGACGAAACCGCCCGAGTCGCCTATGGCCGAAAAATAATACTGCATTTGATGGTTCGGCACATTCGAAAGGACCGTCATGCGCGAGTAAAGCCCCAAACCGTGAGCCGTAACTTCGAATTGTTCACGTTCATGGGGGATGGACAAGTTGGGGTCCTCAAACACCCAAAGCTTCAAATCCGGAACGTAGTGGGAGAGCTGATAACCGATATGGAGGAATTCCCTCCAGTTTTTGTTGTCCTCCATGCGGCCAAGCCAAGCGACGATCGGATGTTCCGGAGCCGGTCCCGGATGGTAAGTAAAGTTAACGGAATCAAAAAAATTGGGGAAATTGTATTGAGGGATATGCGGAAACAGCTCCCGAAACAACGCGGCAATATGCGGTGTACTCGGATTTAGCAGCGCACTTGCGTAAGCGTTCACGTAGGGAATGGCTTCCGTTAACTGCTTTCGGGCATTTTCATGGGATCCGTAACCTTGGATTTCAAGGACCAATTTCCCCGTATAACCAAGCTGCCTGAACCGCGGAAAGCTTTTATGATCCGTCGTAACGACGATCACATCGTAATTTCCTTCGGCCAGAATCCTGCGGATTTCTTCATCGTCGTTCGTAATGTACATCGGAACCCCGTCGTTGTTCTGCACCCCCGCCCCCCAATGGAAATAAAGGCAGGAAGCCTGGATTCCGTACCTGGCAAGGGCTTTGCAGCGGAGCCGGTTTACCGTATCCATGCCGCCGCTTGGCACGTAAAACACAAACAGCACATTCACGGCACGTCCCCTCCTTTGCGTCTTGGGTTATATCGTCCGGGCCATGTCCTCCTGCGTGAATAGCGCGATCAAATGGCCCTGATCGCGGGCTTTAATCGTGACTGCGGTATGCGAATAATCATTGACGTTCGTCACCAATACCAGTTGGAAAGGCTTATGCTCCGTAGTGATATGGTTGAGCGGAACGACGGCGCCCGGACTGACATGGGTCAGATGGACGTAAAACAGCCCCTGTTCGCCGTAACCATGCACGAGCATCTCAAAACCTTCCATACCGGTATTCCATATTTCAAGATCGACGGATTGAATATACATAGAATCGATCGGGGCTGAAGGAGCGGCTTCGAGCCGTAAAATGGACATAACCTTTCCTCCTGAAATCAAGTCTTATCCTATCCTATGTCATTGCGTCTTAAGGGGAAGGGCGTATAACGCCCGCCGCAAACCTATTATTTCGGGGATAAGCGGGAATACAAACCAAAGGGATGAATCTCGCATCTACTATATTACGATTCGTAATTTGGATAGAAGGGAAGGAATAAAAATGAGAGTCGCCGATCTCAAAGGATCTTACGACGCGATATTCAGCCTGGGAGACCTATGCCTGGCCGCGATGAAAATGGAAAAATTCGATTTGCGTCCCTATGCCGGGCCGCTCGATTGGATGGCCACCTATGATTTATCCGCCGTAAACCTGCTTTTAAGAAACCGATTCGCCCATTTTATGGAATACAAAAATCTCTACGTCGAAAAAAAGGTAAGCGATCAGCTTTATTTGGTCCGCGACTTGTATTACGATTTTCAATCCAATCATGACTTTTTTACCCATAACAATTTTCCGCCCAATCTTGAAGCCTATCCGTACGTCAAAGCAAAATATGACCGGCGCGTGCAGCGTTTTATGGAAAAAGTGCAGACCAGCCGCAAAATTCTGTTTATCCGTACGGAAGGGTCCTACGAGCATGCCCGGGAGCTCCAGGAGGTGCTATCGGGGCTTGTGGTCCACGATTTTCGGGTGCTGCTGATCAACCATACCACGGTCAACGATATCGTGGAGCTCGACTGGCCGCTGGAAAAAGTCTGCTCCATCCTCATGCCCAATGCGGACAAGTGGCTGGGAAACGATCATTTATGGGAACAAATGTTAAACGGGATTCATCTTACCGGCAGCTGACGAAAAAGCCGCCCATTCAGGCAGCCTGGTCTGCCAAAGCGGGCGGCCATTTTTCATTATTGACCGTTTCCTTGCTTGTTTCTTGTTAGAGGGTCAGTACCTCCAGATCCGGAAGCTGATAGTTTTTCGGCAGGTGCTCGAAAATCAAGTTCCATACGGCATAATTCACGAGCACGTCGATATGGGATGATTGCACGGCAAATATGCGGTTATACAAATCGCCGATGACCATGTAGGGCTCCGACACGGCTTCTCCTCCCTTCTTCGCTATAGGTTAGCCCGGTTTAAGCGCTTGAAGCTACCCTTGCGTATTCATTCAACAGTCTGGCAATCATTTGATCAAGCGACCAGTGCTGCTGTCCCCAATGCGCCGCATTTTGACCGAGCATGCGCCGGTAGTCATCGTTTCCGAGCAGCGTGTTAAGATGCTGCGCAAGCGTCAGCGGATCTTTCACCGGGGAGACAAGCCCCGTCACGCCGTGCTGCACCATTTCCGGCAGTCCGCCGGCATTCGAGACGCATGCGGGCAAACCGGCAATCTGCGCCTCCATCACCGAGAAAGGCTGATTATCCTGAATGCAGGAATGGACAAAAATGTCCGATTGAACAAGCAGGGCCGGGATATCTTGCCGTTCGCCGAAAAACAGCACGTCGTTCTGCACACCAAGCGCATGGGCCTGGTTTCGCAGCTCCTCCCATTTTTCGCCGTTCCCGACGATCCAGCACACCCAATCCTGCTGGCGCATGCTTTTCAGAATGCTTAACGCCGAGATCAGCACGTCGACCCCTTTGACGAACGACAGCCTTGCCGGACAAATGATAACCTTTTTGTCCGGCGGACGGCGGACATCCGTTCCCGCCTGTACCTTGAGCCAAAAATCCTCGGTATTGAGGCCGTATTGAAATACGCTGATCCTTTGCTCCGGGATGCCGGATTCATGAACGAGCAGGTTTTTCTGCCATTGGGTCGATGTGATCGTAACGTTTCCGGACAATGCGCCGTAATGTTCAATGGATTGAAAGTATTTCCATGCGGGCGAGTGTTCGTTGATTCCGAGCTGGGGATTCAACCGAAAATGGTTGTGAAGCTCTTGCACGACGGAGCCGTGCACTTGAGCGATCAATGGAACGTGAGCCGGCTTGACGCGGGCCATGGCCCGTGCCGCAAAAATATCCTGGGTGTGAATGATGTCATATTGATCCAAGCCGAAATACGCTGCCGAAAGCTCCATCAGGTATCTGTCTTCTTCGTAAAAGTGGATGAGGGGATCCGCATGAAGCAGGGGAGCGTAATCCCTAGCTAGTTTGGTGTTCAAGAACGGGCGCAACCAATCTTTGGATATCTCCCGGCCCCGGTTGATGATATGGAACCTGGAGTAATCCGGACTGTTTCCAAGCAGATCCACCTGATGTCCCATGGCTTCCAGCCGCTGCTGGATTTGCGTCATGTATTTCCATACTCCGCCGACATGGGGAATCAGCCAGTATGTCGCAAGCAGTATCTTCATGCCATCTCCTTTCCATGGGATCCGGCGATCGGGGGCCGGATTCATATCGGTTGTTTTACGGACGATGCCGACAATATACTATATTGAAATGCACAGCCGCGGGACACGACTCTTGAACCCCCTCGGGCACCGAAATGTTCAGAAATAAGCGTAAAAAATCACCGGAAAAAGTTCCGGTGATTTCGGTCAAACACACGCATTCCTCGATGATCAGTCGGAGAAAGCCACGGCTTCGAAGCTTTCGGGACCCACCCGGTTCGGGATGACCGCCAATCCTCCGGGAATGCTGACGAAGGCCTGATAGATAACGAATCCAGGATTTGTCGTTAACAGGTCGATCCCCGTCACGGTAATGACATCCGTCGTTAACAAAAGCGTACCGACCGGCAAAGTTTCCGTAGCGGAATAGATGAGAGTGGAGACTCCGTCAACCACCCGGAAGATCGTTACCGTTATCGGAACAAGAACTGCTACGATCGCGCTGAGCGTAACGGTGGCCGTGAAATGAACGGAAAGGTTCGGTCCTGCCGCGGCGGTATTCAAACCAAGCGTGCCGAACAAAGCGGGAGTGGTGCTTGCAGGAATCGCAACGGCTCCAGCGGTAGAGACGTTCTGGGAAATTTGGCTATCTATTAAACGATTTGGCATAAGGAATTTTCCCTCCTTTCATCCATAGATTATGCGGCGGCTCTCCGTCCTGCATGGACGAACTATCCAGTCTATTCAACCAAAAATAACCGCATGAATATAGGATGATAGGATCATAGTCTTTCAAGTTATGCCAACATATTGATCAGAGGGATCATTGCTTGCCGGACTCGGTTATTCGTAAAACCGTATTCCTGCTCGATCGTCTGACGGTGCCGGAGCGTTCCCATCCCTTCATGCCGGCGGTAACCGACCAGCGCTTCATCAAGATAAGGGAATGAAATCCGGGCCTGGATGATCCGTGCCCATAATTCCAGGTCATGCGTATACGGGAGGGATTCGTCGAATAATCCGACATGCAAAAACAGTTCCTTTCTCATCATGACCGTGCAGCCGTTAACCGGGTTCCCCCCCAAAAAGCCGCGGAAAAAGTCGGTCGTTCCCCGATTTATCATGCCCGCACGATGTTGTGTTACCCGGCCGCTCATATCGATATTGTCAAAATTCGTATGGGATATATACGCGCCCCGCTCCTGCATGAACTGGACCTGTCGTCTGATTTTATCCGGGTAAAAAACATCGTCCGAGCTGAGCCAGGCGACATACTCCCCGGAAGCGTACCGGATCCCGTGATTTAATGCGCTTGCGGTCCCGCCGTTGGCTTTTCCCAGGTAATGAATATACGGCATATACGGACCAAGCCGGTCCGCGTGCATTGTCGAGCCGTCGTCGACGACGATAATCTCGATCGGCGAATACGATTGGGTCAGCGCGCTTTGCACCGCCTGATCCACATAGGGATCGTTATAAAAAGGAATGACGATCGTAACCAGCGGTTTCATATGGCTGCTCCTCCTCCGGTGCGGAAATATTCAAGAATGTCCGAAATCGATCTCCGTAGCGGGATGATCGGCTTCCAGCCCAGCGCACCCAAGCCGATGGCCCCTTCCGGAGCCTCGTCTTTGATGGAGTCGTCATCATCCCCCCACGCAAAGGAAACGCGGGTCCCTGCGGCACTCACGAATAGCGCCGCGATCTCCTCAAGCGTATGTTCCTTGCCCGAGGTAACGGAATAAATCTTTCCCGGCGTCCCCTGTTCAAGCATCATGCCGTAGGCCCGGACGGCATCCCTGACGTCAAGAAAGTCCCGCCGCGCGGCGCGTGAAGAAATCCGGAAGGGTTGACCCGCCTCTCCTCTTTCCGATGCTGCGATATAGCGGCCCAGTAAAGCGCAAAAGCCCGTCGACGGTCCGGGGCCGATCAGGTTCGACGGCTCCGCCAGCATGACCGTCTGTCCGAAAAGATCGCTCCAGGACATGGCCGCCGCCTTCTGCAAGCTTTTGCTTAAACTGTAGGGATGGGGCGGCCGGTAAGGGGGAGCGAGCCTGAACACGGCTCTTGTTCCCGCAACCAGTACCCGGCAGACGGGAAACGGACGGAGCGCATTCAGCAAATAAAGCGTCGGAAGCACATTGGTTTCCATATAGAGAAGCGGGTTTGCCCAGGATTCGGGAACCGAGTTTTTCCCGCCGAGATGAAGGACAAAGTCGGGTTTGATGTTTCCTACAAGTTCTTCGACTCTCTGCTTATTCATGAGGTCGCAGGAATAATACCGCACCCCCTCTATGGGGGGAAGCGCCTTGTCCTGACGCACGATACCGGCGACCTGCAGCCCGAGGCCGGCAAAATACCGGCAGGCATGGCCGCCGGTAAAGCCCGAAGCTCCGGTTATCATAATGACGCGCTTGCGGAGGGAAGTTCGTTCATCCATATCTTCAACTCCTTCAGCATGTCTCTATAATGCGGAACGACATAATCGATATCCGCGCGGGTGGATACCAGCGTACGGTCCTGCACCGGCTGGTCGACAGGCATGACCATGACGTCCCTGAGATCCCAAATTTCCTGGAACAACAGCAGCAAATCATGTTTGCAAATCGGGACCGGATGGGCCAAGTGGATTAAGCCCGAAACCGGTGAATCCATCAAGCGGTCGATCGCCTTGGATAACTCCAGCGTCGTTACGCCGTTCCACATGACGTTTCGGTATCCGGTAACGGCCCCCTTCTGCGACATGAACCAATGCATGAGCCCGATGCCATGGCTTCGGATCTCCGGACCGATAATCGACGTCCGGATGGTCAGATGTCCCGGCGCCCGCACTTCGCCAAGCGCCTTGGACATCGCGTACGCGCTGGTACCGTCCGTCCGGTCGTCTTCGGTATAACCGCCGCGGGTTCCTTCGAACACGCAATCGGTGCTGATATGAATCAGACGGGCGCCAATGCGATCCGCGGCCCGGCAAAGCCGGTGAGGCAAAAAACCGTTGATATGATACGCATTGATCCGGTCCTCTTCGGCGTAATGATTCAGCACGCCGATGGCATTGATCACGACATCCGGCCTAACGATCTCGAGCAGCCGGTCGACCATGCACGGCTCCGAAGCGTCAAGGTAAAGCCCCCCGGGACTCCGCGGTTCCCGGGTGGTATAAAAAACCTGATGTTTTTCCTGACGCCGAAAATAATGAACCAGCATATGACCCGCCATTCCGTTTCCGCCAAGAATGAGCAGCTTCATCACAAAAACCCTCCGCGCTGTAGAATGCCTTTGATCTCCTCTTTGTTCATCAGATGGTGATTGGAGCTGAAGCTGCTGAATTCGACCGGTTTGCAGTGTTTGTAACGTTCCTTCAGCTCGGGCATATGCAGCGCCGGCAGGATGACGAGATATGCCTCGTCATATACCACCGTCGACAAGCTTTCGTAATCGCTCATCAGGATTTCGTGGATTTTCTCCCCGGGGCGGATGCCGGATTCCACGATGCTTACGTTTGGATTGCCGGAGGCTTCGATCAGCACTTCCGCCAAATCCACGATGCGGCAGGCAGGCATCGTCATGACGAAAATTTCCCCGCCGTAACTTTCGTCTGCGGCTTTGAACAGCAGCTTGATCGCGTCATGCAGCGTCAGGAAAAACCGGGTCATCTCCATATCCGTAATCAGCACTTGGCCTTTGCTTCGGATCTGATCCTTGAACACGTGGACCACGGACCCGTTCGTCCCAAGCACGTTGCCGCCCCGAACGGTCACGAAGCGGGTTTCGCTGTTGAGCAGATTCGCGTACACGATCAGCTTCTCGCCGATGGCTTTCGTCATCCCGTAAAAGTTCGAGGGATTGGCCGCTTTGTCGGTCGAAATGTAAAACACTTTTTTGACCTTGTTGTCGATGGATGCCTCGATTACGTTTTGGGTGCCGATGACATTGGTCTTGAGCGCTTCGTAAGGTTGATCCTCACACACCGGAACATGCTTCAGCGCGGCGAGATGGAACACGTAATCGACGCCTTGGCACACGGCTGTCAGCGCCTCCTTGTCGCGGATGTCCCCGATCCTGAAGCTCAGGCGCTTGTCTTCGAATGTCCGGCTCATCGCCACCTGCGAAGATTCGTTGCGGGAGAACACGATCACCTCCCTCGGTTCTTGGGTCAGAAGCTGGGCAACCAATTCATATCCCCAGGACCCGGTCCCCCCAGTCACCAAAATCCGTTGATTTTCAAACATGCACTTTCCCTCCAAGCAGAAATTTAACTACCTTATCCGAGACGTTTGTCGCCAAATACCCTTCGGGGCAGGCCCATTCCCGGTTCAAGCTGATCATGACGTCCGCAGCGCGCGCGATTTGTTCTGCCTCAAGGCCCGATACGATATTGCTGCCGCAGTCGACGGTTTCGGGACGTTCGGTCGTATGCCGCATCGTGACGGTCGGAACCTGCATGATGCAGCATTCTTCCTGGACCGTTCCGCTATCCGTCAAAGCGCAGCAAGCATGCCGTTCCAGCTTGACGAAATCGAAAAATCCGAAAGGCTCGTGGAATTCCACCAACGGGTGCATGCGCAGATCCTTCAGCCCCGCTATGCGCAAGGCCGTTCGCGGATGGATGCTGCAGATGAGCCGGCGGCCGTATTTTTCGGCGATCATGTTTAGTCCTTCGACGATTTGCCGCAGGCGTTCCGGATGATCCACGTTCTCCGCGCGATGGGCCGTGACCAGGAAATATTCCTTCGGCTTCAGGGAGAGGCTGTTCAAAATGCCGCTTGCTTCAATCGAATCCTCGTAATGCTCCATCACTTCATAAATCGGATTGCCTGTCAGCACGATGCGCGCGCTTGGAAATCCTTCGGCCAGCAAATGCTTTTTGCTCTGTTCCGTGTAAGGCATATTGATCGATGAGATCGCGTCGATGACCCGCCGGTTTTTTTCTTCGGGCACGCTGAGGTCAAAGCAGCGGTTGCCTGCCTCCATATGAACCACTGGATATCCCAGCCTCTCGGCAAGGACCGCGCAGAGCGCGCTGTTGGTATCGCCGAGGAGCAGTATTTTGTCGGGTTTTTCCTTTTCCAAAATCCGCTCCATTTGAAGGAACATGGACGACAGTTGCTCCCCCAGCGTTGCGGCTGCATCCTGCAAAACATAATCCGGTGAGCGCAAGCCCATCTGCTTAAAAAAAATGCCGCTCAGCCTTTCTGCAAAATTTTGTCCGGTATGCACGAGCACATGCCGTTCTGCATACCGGTCCAGCTTGGGAAGGATGAGGCTGAGGCGGATAATTTCGGGCCGGGTGCCCAAAATCGTCATGATTCTCATAGCGTCCGTCCCCTACTTTCGTTTAATGGACTTGGAGCGGCGTTTGAAACGCTTGCCAGCTCCTATCTTTCTTCTCGTCCTGCGGCTCCTGACCGCAGCCGCGGGCCTTCTTGCTTTCCTGACGGGTTTCTTTCTTCTTCCCGTCCTTCTTTTTGCTGCGGCAGTTTCCGGAAGAGCCGGTCCGGTAGGCGGGATCGCGCCGATGGCGGATACGCTCTTGGAGATCGCCCCGCTCATCCAATCGGGACACCCCCTTTGCAGCTCCTGGATGAATGCGTGAACCCGCTGCCGGTAGGCTTCCATGCCGTAAGCAGCCCTAGCCGCTCCCGCATTCATGCTTCCCGTATACTGCAAAAATTCCGGCTGGTTCAAAAGTTCGGACACCTTGGCGGCTAGTGCCGCATAGTCGCCCGTCGGAACGATAAAATGACCGTTGCCCGTATTTTTCATCAGCTCGCCGAGACCGCCGGAATCAAACGATACGACCGCCCTGCCGCAGAGCATGCCTTCCAGCGCCGTCATCCCGAAACCTTCCTGTACCATGCTTGGGACGACAAGAATATCCATCGCGCTGTACGCCGAATGCACCGATTCCACGAAAGGGATAAAGCGGAAAGACGTTCGGTGGCCGGAAACGTTCACTTCTTGCACGCATTGATCGTAATAGGACTGGTCGGCAGGTTTGCCGATAATGACGAACCGGCAGTTCGGGTAAGACGCCGCCAGCATGGTCGCCATGCGGATAAATTCGCGCAACCCCTTTTCGGGATGGATAAATGACGAGATATAACCTATGCAGACATGGGCGTCCTTAAGGCGGAGAATTTTGCGGTATCCGTTCCGAATGAGCGTTTGGGAAGGCTGCAGAAGATCCTGGTCCGCAGTCGGCGGAAGCAGTGTGATCGGTTTGGAGACGGCTCCGCGAAAGACGCTGGCCGATGCCTCCGAAATCGCGATCAAGCAGTCGCTGTATTTCTCTACCACCGACATGGCGGCGGCCGTGTGCGCCGTTGTTCGCATCGTTTCGGTTATTTTCCATAAAACGGGAATGCCAAGCGATTTGGCGGCCATGGCGGGCATCACGTTCACGATCGTATTGGTAAGCACGATGTCCGGCGCCGTTTCCACGATGCAGCGGACAACCGAATGAAAGTCCGGATGATGGCGGAGTCCTTCCGCCTCTTCCTCAAGTCGTCCGCCGGGCTCATACATGCCAAATAGCAGGGGGTAGGATTGGATTCGTACCGTCACGCCTTGTTTACGGGCTGATGCAGTCAGCTTGCCTTCCTGCGGAGCGACCAAAATGCATTCGAAATAAGAGGTTATTTGAAGACAGAACAGCAGCAGGAGCTTTTCTGCGCCCGTGATGCTGCTTGTGTTGCTGACATGGGAGAACAGCATGATTTTAGGTTTATACGTGCTCATGGGCATTTGAGACCGCTGCAAAAAAGCACAGGGTACGATTCGCACCTCCTTTCACCCAAGTAATACAATATATTAGAAGTGAATCTGTACCGGCACGACAGATGCTCCCCTCCAGAAGTCCAAAAGTGGAGGGGAACCTTGGCTTTCACTCGAATATGATGGACAGGATTTGGTTCAAGCGGTGTCCGTACGTGTGCTCCCGGAGGGTACGGTCCAGCGCGTTTAAGGCGATCTCTCTGCGCTCCTGCTCATGATTGAGGTAATATTCGATCTTGTCTAGCAGTTCTTCGGGCGAGTTGTACGTTTCGATTTCCCGGCCGGGCGTATAGAATTTGGCGAGGTCGCTCCGGGAATCGGTGAGTTGGAGCGTCGCGCAGGCGGAAATTTCAAACGTGCGCGGATTCGGGGATGCGGCGGGGATTTTTACGGCATTGTTATTGACGGAATCGTCTTCGTGGGAACGATGAAGGTTGATGACGATTTTCGAGGCATTGTAAGCATCCGAAGTTTCCTGCGGACCCATCCATTTGTTGACTTCGATCCGGTCATGGTAAGCGGCATAATTGGGCAGGCGGTCCCACCAAATGCCGTTGATGAGCGTATTATGCTGCATCAACCGGTCCATGATCGGACTCAAGAAATCGATCCGGTTCCAGTAAGCCGAGCCGATAAAACTTACCTCCCTCCGCTGGACGGCCGGCGTTCTCGTCGGTTTGTAGTACGCCGGGTAAGCCGCAAAAGGCAGATGATGGACCTGCTTGCAGCCAAGCTGCTGATAGTACGGAATGCAGTTGGATTCCAGCGTGAATACATAGTCGTAATGGCCGACGTTCTCTGTCGTCATATCCGTGTAATACGGATCATCCGTCAGCCAGACAGCCGTTTTGATTCCTTGGCTGCGGATGTCGTCGAGCTGTTCGTTCTGAATGAACATGCCGTCCAAAACGAGTACGAGATCCGGCATCAATTGGTAGGCGATTTCGCTGACCGGCTGACCGGGCTCAATGACGGTCAACTGGGCAACCATGCCGCGAAGCGTCGCCGAAATGGCTTCGTCCATCGGGGAATACGGAAATCCCTTACCTGAGGCAACATACAGCACATGAAGCTGGCGGAAAGGGAAGGATTCCGTATGGCTTTTGACGATATAATCGGCGCGGCCTTTCAAGTATCCCTCTTCGTATCCGCCGGCATAGCCGGCCTCGCGCCCGCGAATCCGCGCTTCTTCGGCCGGACTTGGCTGATGGTAGTGCTCTATTCCCTTCCACTGTTTTACGTTTGGCATGCAGCAACCCGCTCCTCTTTCTTTTTTTGAATTTCCAAAGCATCCAGCCGCCGGGGCTGAGCCCCGGCCGTTTCAAAAAACGTTAAACAAGATCCAGCAACGTTTTTAGCCTCGAAGCGAAAGAATGCTCTTTTCGCGTTGTCCATAAGCCGCGCCAGGCCAACTGCAGGCGCTCCTCATCGTGGGCCAGGTAATGGCTGATTTTGTCCTGCAGTTCTTTGACCGAACCGAAGGTTTCGATGTCATATCCCGGCCGGTAATGCGAAAGCGTATCCTCGCGGATGTCCGTAATTTGCATCGTGCCGCAGGCGCTGATTTCGTACGTGCGGGGATTGATCGATTTGGCGCGGATACGGTGGCTGTTCCGATTGTCCTGCCCATACTCGTCCGGGCGATGGATATTAATGACGATTTTAGCTCCGTTATAATAGTTCACGGTTTCTTCCGGGGGAATAAAACCCAGGTGCAGAAAACGCCCGAGGATTCGGGTCTCCTTCAGCCTCTCCCAAAACCCGCCGGCGATCAGCACCTTTTTGTTTTCCAAAAAAGGAGCCATTTCATCAAAGATGGCGACCCTGTTCCAAAAGGCATTGCCGATAAAGCAAATGTCGTACAAATGCTGGGGGCCTGGACGCTGGGGCTTGAACATGCCTGTATTAACAGCCAAGGGCAAGTAATGCACATTCGCCGCGCCGAGTTCGCGGTAAAACGAAACGCAGCTGAGCTCATGGGTAAACACGATATCGTAGCCTGTGCACATTCGGGCCGTGTCTTCCGTAAAATATGGATCATCGACGAACCAAATGGCCGTTTTGATGCCCATTCCCCGGATTTTAGCCACGTCCTCCAGATGATTCCCGGGGAAGATATGCAGCCCGTTCATGACAAGAACAAGATCTGGCCGCTCCCTGATTGCAAGCTCCAGCATTTTCGGGGCTTCCCCGACGATGCATTCCTTTACCAATCCCCGGAGTGCCGACGCGACGCCCTGATCGATGGCATGAAAGCCCTGAGGGACGTAAAGTATTTTCATAGCCCGAAGATCGGGCCGGGGGAGCGGGACGCGTCCTTCGACGGCCTGACAAATGCCGAGCCTGTAGCCGTCCCCATAACCGCTCCGATAGCTTTCGGTTTGTCGTTCAGCGTTTTTTTCCACAGCTTTCACCCGCCTATCGTTAATTAGGAGAATTCCGGCCGCACGTAACATGCGGAAAGTGTCCCTTTGCAGTTAATCCAGCCGACTCGGCTTTAGCCGAAGGCTTATATCATTCTATAATGATAAATATATGCGGAAGAGACACATGCATCATGGACGAGAGCCTTTCGGGCGGGAAATTGGCTCATATCACGCTTTGCGGGCGAGCAGCCATCCCTACACCCCCGCGTTTCCGCGCGGCAAGTTTCAAAGATTGCGATGGCCCGAAAATCTCCCTTAAGGCGCAAAAAAGCCTTCAACCCCATGGTTCCCCATGGAGCGAAGGCTTGACTGTTCCTATCCCTGCTTATTTATTTCAGGATTTTGCCCAAATCCTCATTTCGATTGATAAGCGAGTTGATGCCCGTCTTCATACCCTTTGGCGAATCCGGCATTAAAACCTTCATTGTAAGCTTCGTCATATCCTTCGTTATAAGCGATGTCCGGCGATTGCGGCGGCGAACCCTGCTCTACCGGAGCCGGAAGGTCGGGATTAACCCACCCGCGCTTGCGCTTCCTGCGGATCGCGCCGAGCCGGGAAAGCCGTCTTTTTCTGCCTTTGTCAAACCGGCGCGACCTGGTTTTGTTCGAACGCAGCTTTCTCGTTTTTTGCACTCGGGCCTTCCGGGCAATCAGAAGCTTCCTCCTCCGTGCGCCGGATCTCGCGGACCGGGAAACGCGTTTCTTGGTCTTCATCCGTTATTCCTCCTGTTAGTTCGGTCATCATGCATGCGGCAGTCGGGATGCGTTTAACCAGGGCGGCGCAGGAGTACCGCTGCGGGGTTGGCATAACGTGATTCCTTGCAGCATCTCGCACATGGCGGCTTGATGCTGCGTGAGGAGGCGGATATTTTCGCTCAAACTCCGGGCGGATAATTCCGAATGGGAGGAAATATCCGCAATGCTGCCGAGAATCCGGGCAAGCGCCTGCTGGCTGCGCGCGATGGAGGCGATCAGCTCCAGCTTGGCTTCCTGTTCTCTAACGAAAAGACTCATTTTTCGATTTCTCCCATATCGAAACCTGGGCCGAACATGCCGTCATCGCCGCCGAAACCTCCTTCATCCTGTACGAGAACGGCCTTCAAATTGCTGCAAAGCCCGTTTTCGAGTTTGGTCAAACCTTCGAGCAGCTCGACGATTTGGCCGTGAATTTGCAGCGGTTCGTTTAGCTGATGATCATGCGTTTGAAATGCGTCCGCGGTCAAGTGGTTGATCGCCCAATTCCGGACTTTCTCCGCCTCGACTGCCTTGGCTTCCAAGATCATCGCAATATTCCACTGAATTTTGGATGCGGCGTCCAGCATGTGCAAAAATGCCTGTTCCCTGCTCATCTGCAGCACTCTCCTATATCAAGTCTCCAATTACTCTTCCTCATTGCTGCTGAGCTCTTTCACGACATGATTCAGAGTCTCCGCGAGCGCTTCCTGAAGATCCGCGATACTTCCCAGATAGGCAATGATGCTTTTATTGATTTGCCCGGAGTTCTCGATCAATCCGCTAATCCCGTCGAATTCGGGATCGGCATCCGGCAGGTCGTGAATGATCTGGGACATCCGCACGGCCATTTGCCGTTCGGCATCCAGAACTCTGGCCATCTGTTGATGGGAATGAGACATATGAGTTAACATTTCATCGATTTTATTCTGCATGGTCGATTCCTCCTGTAGATGTTCCGCGAAAAGCCGCGAAGGCCCGCCCCTCCTGATCCGCTTCTGCCTGCTATATCCTATGCCGGCCGCCTACATACAGTTACGCCTAACCCGGGCCCGGGAGCAAAAATTTATCACAGTGCCGGGTTTTCGAGCACCGGAGGCGCAATCAGCGGCAAGCCCCGAGGGGTTGCTCGCAGCTTTTCGGGCGGAACATGGACGATCGGCCGTTCCTTCATGTTCCAGCGCTTCAAGGCGTAATCGGAAACGAAGGGACGGACCAAACCTTTCCTACATTGATATACGGTACCGTCGCCGCAACCGACGATTTGTCCGTCGATCAAGCCGCCTTCGCCGGGCCGAAGCAAGGTCAGCATATCCTCCTCCGCCATCGGCGCTTTTGCCGTCGGAATGCTGCGGAGATCAAGCCTGGACAGCACGACGGACCGAATTCCCGCCCTCTCCTCCATTCCGCTGCAAAGGTGCTTTTGGCCCTCGTGGAGAAAATACTGTTGTCCCCCCTGATCCCGGATCAGGACTTGGGTAGGAAAAAAATCGGCGGGGGAGCCGAAAGCGGCCGCATCCTCTCTAGCTCCCGTTCCGTCGCGAAATCCGAGCCGCCGCGCCTCATCTATCCAGATATGGGGGTTTCCCCATTTCTCCGCATAATACTGCTCGTTATGTCCTTGAACGGTTTGGAACCGTTCCTGTCCAAGATTTTTCATGCTGACGCTGCCGAAATGATGGATGAATGCGTCTCCCGCAATGACCAGTCGGAGGCCGCAAAGCCGGATTCGGATCATCCAGTCGTCATCCTCGTAATTGCCGACGCGAAAACCTTCATCGAAATAACCGACCCGCTCAAGCAGCTCTTTGCGAAAAAGCACGCAAAATCCGACGAGACGGTCGGTTTGCTTCCATTTGGATTCATCCGGCCGGCTAAAGGCGGTCGCGAACTCCCACATCTGTTCCACGTTGTTGTACGGTACGGAAATTTGCTGCTCGCCGCTGATGTAATTCGTCACCGGCCCTACGGCGCCGATCCGGGGATCGCTTTGCAGACAGCGCAGCATATGGGTAAGCCAACCGTTTGTCACGAGCGTATCGTTGTTCAAAATGACGATGGTTTCGCCTTTGGCCATCATGAGTCCTTGATTCACGCCGCCGGCGAACCCCCGGTTCGTTTCCAAACGTTTGTACCGCAGTGATCCTGCTCTCCGATTCAAATAAGCTTCCGTCCCGTCCGTCGAGCCATTGTCCACGACGATGATTTCGTACGGCTCGGCCGTGTGCGTTTCGATGCTTTCGATGCAGCGCGCCAGGTAATCCGCCTGATTATAGCTTGGGATGACGATGCTTGTGCCGTGAAACGGGTGTCCGAACGTTTCCCTGCCTTTGGCAAGGCCCTGTTCGTATCCCCGCTCGAACCCGGCTTGATACCGCATGGCGGCAGTTTGCCGGATGCCGCTTCTGTTTCTGTTCATATGCAACCCTCCTTGCCGGCATGCTTGTTCGCCGGTGCCGGGCATCGGCGCTTTGCCGAAGCGTTCTAGTTGTAGGACAGCTCGCCCGAAACCAGCTTATCGGCCAAATGGCCGAAATCGAGCGCTACTTTTCCGAGCTCCGATGCGATTTTTTGGCAGATCACGACCGCAGGAATCCCGCTCGCCACCAGCGCGATATCAAACGTATGCCGCGCTGTCTCCGCAAGCACGCTTGGAATGTCCCTGAACCCGTTGACGGGGGCGATCGTCCCGGCGACATGCACCCCTGAAGCGGAAAGAACGTTCGCCAGCGGGTCTGCCTTATTGCCGATGACAAGCACATGTTTATCCCGGAGCAGCGGTTGGAGCAGTTGATGCTCATGCAGCGCATAATTAATGGTTGAAGTCGTAAAACGGTGCGGTTCATGGTCGATGCCGAAGTGGCGAAGAACCGGAAACAGCAATCCTTGATAAGTGGGCAACCGCGATGACGGGATGCCGATGATATCCGCCCCCCTGACGGCTTCCGCCAGCTCTTCCCGGGCCTTGTAATCCGGAAGGGTAATTCCGGCTTGCGTAAGGAACGGGCCGGCCGCCTTGGCATGCGCAAGCGGGAGCACGGTGTCATGAGCCAATGCGAGCAGCTCCCCGTCCCCCAACCGGACGACCGACAACGGCTCCCCTGAAGTCAAAGATTGTTCGAGGCGAAAATGGACCTCTTCCGGTTTCAACAACCGCTGAAACCGGGGTACAAAACCTTGCAATCCGGCCGCCATCACTTCTTTGGCGGACACGCCGGGCAGGATCGTGTAAGGCGGAAGCAGCAAAGCCATCTCCTCTTCCGCCCCAGCGGCTGCGCCCGTCTTGTATCCCGCGTCGAATCCCTTTGCATAAGCCTCTTCTTCGTTCCGGCCGGCGCGCGTTTCCCGAACCTCCTCCGTGTCCGGCATGTAAAGTTCTTGGATTTGCGGCGCGTCCGGCATCCCGGCGAATCCGATCGTCTTCCTGCGCCGGCGGGGAACCGTTTTTTTCCACGTCCTGCGTCCGCGTTTCGCATGCCGCTTTCCGGCTGCGGGGCGCCCAAGGGCAGCTCGTTTTTGTTTTTTGGCACCCCTGACAAGAGCAGCCTTCTTCCGCAACGGAACGAAGGCTGCCGTGGTATGAAATCGCCGTGTCATGGGATCATTCCCTTCATGCGCCGGCCGGCTTCCTGCAGCGATTCGAAGGTACCTGCGTCGCTCCACCACTTTTGAAGGATGTCGTATTCCAATTTTCCCTGCGCCGCATACACGTTGTTGACATCCGTAATTTCAAGCTCCCCCCGTTCCGAGGGATGGATCTGCGAGATGATATCGAATACGCCCGTATCGTACATATATATTCCGGTCACGCAATAAGAGGACTTGGGAACCGCAGGCTTTTCTTCGATTTTGGCGATAAGCTCCTTATTCCTTTCATCGAAAACGGGTACTCCGTAGCGTCTTGCGTCCTTTACTTGCTTCAAGAGAACTTTGGCCGTTCCTTCGGGCTGGCGGACGAAGCTGTCCACGAACGGCTTCAAATCATCCATGAACAGATTGTCGCCGAGCAGCACGACAAAACGCTCCCCTTCAGCCACAAATCCCCGGGCCAGCTCCAGCGCCTCTGCGATGCCGCCCGCCTCTTCCTGAATCCGGTAGGTGAGATTGACTCCGAATTCCTTGCCGCTGCCCAAAAAGTCGGTGTACAATCCGGCCGATTGTTTGCCCATCACCATCAATATATCGGTAATCTTCGCCTGGCGAAGCCTCTCGATTCCGTAGAGGATCATCGGGTACTTCCCTACAGGAAGCAAATGCTTGTTGATCAGCCGGGTCAGCGGATACAATCTTGTTCCTGTGCCGCCTGCCAATACGACGCCTTTCACTGCACTTTCCCTCCTTCGGGTTCGCTTTGATGTTCTTCGATAAACTGACGCGGATCAAACTTCCATTTATCCATAAACAAGCGGTAATTTCTGTCGATCAACGCCCGCAGCTGCTCGGGCTGCGACTGCTTGAAGCTGGCGCTCCCCCTGTGATGCACGAGTACGTCCCCGCAAATCAATAAACGGTAGCCGGCAAGCCGGGCACGGTGGCAGAAATCGTCGTCTTCGTAGTGGCCTGGGGAAAACGCTTCGTCAAAATAGCCGATCCGGTTCATGACTTCCCTTTTGAAGAGCAGGCACATGCCGATGATCCGCTTTGCCTCGATCCACCGGTCGGGGTCCGAATGGTTGTTTCCGGAGGCGATCCGTTGAAAATCGGACATATCCCGAAATGAAATCTGCGCCTTTTGAATTCCGCTTGCTTCGTTCGTCACCGGTCCGACAAGGCCTATGTCCGGACTGCTTTCCGCAGCGGCCAGCAAATTGTCGAGCCAGTTCTTCGTTACGGTCACGTCATTGTTCAGCAAGAGGAGATAATCCCCGCGCGCCACTTTCAAGCCGAGATTACAGGCTTTGGGAAATCCCTCGTTGGCCGGCAGGGACAGGAAAACGATGCCTTCCCGGATGCAATACTCATCCGTGCCGTCCGTGGACGCATTGTCCACGACGATAATTTCGTAAGGGACGTCGGCAGTGTATTCGCGGATCGATTCGATGCATGAGGCTAGCATAGGCAGGCCGTTAAAGGTAGGAATGATAATGCTGGTCAATCCAGACTTCTTTTTCATACCGCATTCCTCCGCATCGCGACGTCCTTACGGGTCATGGGGTTCCGCATGCCGGAAATTCCCTTGCGTCTCAGCACTTCTTCGAGCGCTTCCGCATGGTCTCCGATAATCATGCCCGCGACGCTGTTGCCTCTGCCCGTATTCCCCTTGCGCTTCCGGTTGCGGGAAAAAACGTCTACGGCATGCACCGCCTCGACCCTATGGCCCCCTAGCATGGCCACCGCTTGCGCTTTCGGCGGAACGGACAAATGGCGCGCATCCATTTCCCGGATGAGCCGCCCGGAAAGGGCGTGCGGCACGGCCGTCATGGAGCATGCGCCGAGGTCGGTACGGGAAAGGGCGGCATTCAAAAAACTTTTGCATCGCGTCACCTCGTCCTGATCCGCGAACAACGGCAGAAAACCGTTTAAATCATTTAATGCGACGTCGCAGCCTCCATCCACCGCATATAAAAAGGGCGCCAAATCCTCCGCAGCAATGACCAGATCCCCGTCGCAGAACAATACGATGTCCGCTTCGGCCAGTTTGGCGCCGATGCTTCTGCCCACATCGTGTCCAAGCCGATCGGGATAATAAACGACCGTAACCGCTTGATGCCCCCGGGCTAGCGCGTAACTGCGATCACGGCACCCGTTCAGCACGACGATGATTTGCCGAAGCGGCAGCCTTTTCAGCTCGGCCAACACGCCATCGATGCTGTCCTCTTCGCTGCTCGCGCAAACGACCGCTGCCGCGCTTCCCCGCAGCAGAAGCGGAATCCTTTTCTCCTTGCGCCCGGCAGCTTTCGAGTAGCCTTGAACGTAGGCTTCCGACAAACGTTTCATCCTGGCATACCCCGGTCTTTCCTTTATGCTTGCGTTCATCCAATCCACAAAAGATTGCTGGAGCGCGGAAGAATGGAGCGGCGATGCTTCGGAATCCGGCAGCGCAGCGCTCCCGGCCTTCCAGCCGGCGCTTGCCGCATCGCCGAGCAACGGGTCTCTCTTGCTCCCGCCCCGCAACGCGGATGACCGCTTTTTCGTTTTCGTTGAAGCCTGTTTCCCGCCGCTGCGGCGGCGGAGCCGCCGGCTGTTCAAACGTTTCCTGACTGATCGGTTTGTTGCTGTCCCCATAACCTCACCTTCCCACCCTGTCTCTGTCCCGTCCCAAATCGCTGAACCCTGCCCTGGAATCCGTATGGGATAAATACCATTCCATTGCCCGCAAATGGTCGTCGATCACGACTTGCTGCAGCAAATCCTGCCCGTTATGTTTTCTTCTTCGCCGGTTCAGCCTACCGACCGGAACTTCGTGAACGGCGGCGACCTTCAGGCCCGCCCGCACGGCAATCGCCTGGGCCAGCGGAGGGATCGAAAGATTGACGGTTTCGATGGAATCGGCCGCTTTGCGGCTGATCGCATGCGGAACGGAGGTCATCGAAGCTCCGGACAAATCGGGCCGGTTCAAAAACGTGTTCAGCGTATGCTTGGCTAATACGACGGGATGGGGATGGCGCCGGCGAATCGCCCCGCCGTAACGGTTCAGGGCGACGTCGATTCCGCCCAGCACCGCAGACACAAAAGGCTGAAGGTGCGAACTGCCGATTCTCATGTCCGCATCGATAAACAACAGCACTTGACCCGAGGCCGCTTCGGCGCCTACGGCCCGGCCCGCGTCATGCCCAAGCGGCTCCTCGTAATGCAGCACGCGGGCTCCCATCGCTGCCGCAATCTCTTCCGTTCGATCGGTACACCCGTTTGCCACGACAATGACTTCGCAGGACTCATGGACCTGCCAGGCTTCCCTGATGACACGGCCAATCGTCCTTTCCTCATTCATTGCGGGGATAATGACCGATACGACCGGTCTCCCGCACGTCCTCCGCGCCCAAAAGCCCGCCGTGCCTCGATTGTTCCCCTTCCGTCGGGATCGGTTGGCTCCTCGTATTCGTCTGGATGGCTTGCGCATACGGGCATACTCCCCCCTGTTCGAGTCGGCTGATATTCCTTGAGTATCCTATGCGGCTGATGGAGGGGGGGAAGCGGCGTTTGTGCATGTCGACTTCGGCTTGCATCCGGCTTAGCCCGTCCAAGCCGGCAAAAAACAAACGAGCCGGATCAAGGCTTTAAACGACCTTGATCCGGCTCGGACGGCGCTTTACGGCTTCTTATATCGGAGCGGTTCCGACAGCAATCCAGGAGAGGAATCCGAATGTTTCGGCCCCGCTTTGGCGGCGCACCACTTCAATGAACGCGGTGTCTTCCCGCTGGGTTTTTAATACGGCATAAAAATCGGGGTGGTTGCACATCGCCACAATGACATATTGGTTGTTCGGGTACGGTTCCTGCAGCATGACCGGAACTTCGACCTTCATTTCCCCTTCCCCGATGCTGAAAGAGGTCATTCCGCACTGCTGAACGGTCGGCTGACGAGATGCGCTTCGGACCGGGGCAAAAGCCAAGTGGCCCGCCGTCACCGATTGATCGGCCAAATGCCTGCCTTCAACGGATTGGTTTTGAATATGGCGGCCGCTGACGGCCCCCTGCTGCAAATGCCATTCCTGAACGCTCTCGGCCTGCAGATGGAACGGAAGAATCGATTGCGGCTGAATATGCGTGCTGCCGATCGCGCTTGACGCCACTTTGGCCGCATGAACGGCACCGTCGCGCAGCGCTTCTCCATGCACGGCTCCGGGAACGAAATGACGGGCTCCGATCGAGCCGGACTGGATATGGCTGCTGCCCACCGAGTATTCCGCCAGCTTATCGGCAGTTACGGCCTCCTGGCCCAGCGCTTCCGTGCTCACCGCTCCGCCGGAAAGATGCCGCTCCGTTATGATTCCGTCCCGAAGGTGCTCGCTGCCTACCGCTTCCGGCTGCAAATGATAATCCTGGATGCTCTCCGCCTGCAGATGAAACGACAGAATCGACTCCGGCTGAATATGACTGCTGCCCACCGAGGATTCCGCCAACTTGTCGGCGGTTACGGCCTCCTGGCCCAGCGCTTCCGTACCCACCGCTCCGCAGGCCAGATGCCGCTCCCCGACGATGCCTGGCCGCAGCTGATCCTCGCCGACCGATTCGGGCGCCAAATGCAAGTGGTCCACCGCGCCCGGAGCCAGATGCCATGTTTGCACCGACTCCTCCTGAAGCTGGGCCGAAGATACGGATTCGGGAAGGAAATGTTCGCTTCGGATCGAGCCTGGGGCAATTTTATCGGCCGTCACGGATTCGTCCCGCAATGCCTCGCCCGATACGGCGCCGATAGCCAGATGCCGCTCTGTCACGCTTCCGTCTTGAAGATGTCGGCTGCCTACGGCATTCGCGGCCAAATGAGAGGCATTCACGGCTTCCTCCGCCAAATGCGTGCTGTCGATTGCCTTTGGCGCCACTTTGGCCGCATGAACGGCACCGTCGCGGAGCGCTTCTTCATGGACGGCTCCGGGGATGAGGTGACGGGCTCCGATCGAGCCCGACTTGATATGGCTGCTGCCCACCGAGGAATCCGCCAGTTTGCCGGCAGTTACCACCCCATGGCCCAGCGCTTCCGTGCTTACCGCTCCGCCGGCCAGATGCCGCTCCGTTATGATTCCGTCTTGAAGGTGACGGCTGCCTACCGCTTCCGACTGCAAATGACAATCCTGGATGCTCTCGACTTGCAAATGATCCGGGAGAATCGACTGCGGCTGAATATGCGTGCTGTCGATCGCATTCGGGGCTACCTTGGCCCCATGAACGGCACCGTCGCGGAGCGCTTCTTCATGGATAGCACCGGGAGCGAGGTGACGGGCTTCGACCGCGCCGGACTGAATATGGCCGCTGCCTACCGAGGATTCCGCCAACTTATCGGCGGTTACCGCCTCCTGGCCCAATGCTTCCGTGCTCACCGCTCCGCCGGCCAGATGCCGCTCCGTTATGATTCCGTCTTGAAGGTGGCGGCTGCTTACGGCATCCGCAGCCAAATGAGCGGAATGTATGGCTTCATCCGCCAAATGCTGCTCTTGTACGGCACCCGTTTGCAGATGGCGGCTGCTTACCGCTTCTTGCTGCAGATGCCAATCCTGGATGCTCTCGGCCTGCAGATGGAGCGAACGGACCGTTTCCGGCTGAATGTGAGTGCCTTGAATCGCGCCGGGAGCGATCTTATCGGCTTGGATCGAACCGTCCTGGAGAGCTTCGCCGTGTACGGCGCCTGGAATGATGTGACGGGCCCCGATCGAGCCGGGTTTGATATGGGCGCTGCCAACCGATGACTCCGCAAGTTTGTCGGACGTTACCGACTGATCGCCCAACGCTTCAGTGCTTACGGCCCCGCTGGCCAGATGCCGTTCCCCGACAATCCCCGTTTGCAGTTGGTCTTCGCCGACCGATTCGGCGGCCAAATGCATGTAGTCGACTGCGCCCGAAGCGAGGTGCCGCTTTTGGACCGAGTGTTCCTTCAATTGATCCGAAGCTACGGATTCCGGAAGGATATGCTTATTTCCGATCGAACCCGGAGCAATTTTTTCTGCCGTTACCGCTTCTTTCTGCAATGCTTCCGCATAAACGGCCCCGTTAGCCAAATGCCGTTCCGTTATGATTCCATCCTGAAGATGGCGGCCGGCGACGCTATCCGCAGCCAAGTGGGCGGAATGTACGGCTTCATCCGCCAAATGCCGCTCCTGTACGGCACCTGCCTGAAGATGAGCGGCGGTGACCGCATCCGCTTTCAGCTGATGGCTGCCGACCGATTCGAATGCAAGCTTGCTACGCGTGACGGCGCCGTCCTGAATGGCTCCGGCAAATACGGAACTTTCGCTCAGATGCTCCGCGCCTATGCAACCGTTCTGCAATTGCTCCGCTCCGACCGAATTCGGACCCAAATGGCGAGAAACGATGGCATCCGGGGCAATATGCCTTTCCTGAACGCTTTTTTCATGGAGATGGATGGAGCGGACGGCCTCCTGCTGCAGATTTACGCTTCCTACCGACTCGGCAGCCAAGTGCCAAGAGGTGACGGAGCCGCTTTTGATCGCTTCCGTGCCGACGGCTCCGGCGCTTAGATGGCTCTCCTTCACGATTCCCGGCCGCAACTGCTCAGAGCCTATGGCATCCGGTGCCATATGCCGGAACCCAACCGCACCGTCCTCGATTGCCAAGGGATGGACCGCTCCCTCGGCCACATGTTCCCTTCCGACCGCACCTTTCGCGATTTTGGAAGAAAGGATGCTGCCGTCTGCCAGCTTGCCTGACGTAACGGCCAAATCCTGGATTTTGTCTGTTGCGACGCTTTCTGGCGAAAGCTTGAGCGAAGTGACCGCTTGATCGGCGAGATGAACGTGGGTCACGATCGCCGGATTCAGATGTTTGGTTTGAACGCTGCCTCCAGCCAGTCGGTCCGAAGTGACCGAATCCATCTTCAGAATATCCGTGCCGACGATTCCAGCCTGCAAATGCTCGGACGAAACAGCCCCTGCGGCGATATGGCGGGATTGGATGACTTCGTCCGCAATGGCACCGGATCCTACGCTCTGTTCGGCAAGATGCCGACTTCCGACTGCCCCTGCACGGATGTGCTCACTGCTTATTCCTTCTGCAGTGACGGCTTCCCCTCCGACCGAACGCGGTGCCAGCTTGCTTGCGGTAACGCTCGCATCCGCCAGCTTCTCTGCCGTAACGGAAGAGGCCTGTAGTTGCCCCGCCCCCACGGTTCCTTCCGCAAGATGTTTTTGTTCCACGGTATGTTCTGCGATGTGGCTGCTCCGAACGGAAGCCTGCTGCAGATGCTTGGATTCCACGCTGTTTTCAGACAGATGTCCTCCGGTGACCGCTCCTTGCCGGATTTTGGAGGAAAGGATGCTGCCATCCGCGAGCTTGTCGGCCGTGATGGCCAAATCCTGGACTTTATCCGTTGTGATGCTTTCGGGCGACAGCTTTAATGAGGTTACCGCATGATCGGCAAGATGGACATGGGTCACGATCGCCGGATTCAAATGCCTCGTCTGGATGCTGCCGGCTGCAATGCGGTCCGAAGCGACCGAATCCTTCCCGAGGATATCCGTGCCAACGATGCCGGGCTGCAGATGCACGGCGGAAATCGCTCCTGATTCGATGTGGCGGGATTGAATGGCTTCATCCGCAATAGCGCCGGATTCCACGCTCAGCCCGGCAAGATGCCGGCTGCCGACCGCCCCCGCGCGAATATGCTCAGACCCGATGCCATCCGCCGCTACGGCTGCCCCTCCTACAGAGCTTTGGGCAAGCTTGCCGGCGGTGACGCTCGCATCGGCCAGCTTCTCCGCCGTAACAGAAGCCGACTGCAGCTGCGCTTCTCCAACGGCTTTTTCCATAATGTGTTTTTGTTCTACAGCATCTTCTCCGATGTGGATGCGCTGAACTGAAGCCTGCTGCAAATGCCTGGACTCTACGCTGCTGTCCGCCAAATGGTCCCTGCTTACGGCTCCCTGCCGGATATGCCCTCCGGCAACCGAACCTGGCGCTATCTGCCCTTCCTGCACGGATCCCTGCGCCAAATGGCGGGATTGGACCGCTTCGTTCGCAATTTTGCTCGGCAGTATGCTTTGGTCGGCGATTTTAGACGAAGTGACGGCCTGATCTACGATATGGGCGGTGCTGACGGACTGCTCCTCCAGCTTAGGGGAGCCGATGCTTTGGTCAGCGATGTGTACGGCGGTAATTTCGCCCTCCCCGATATGCCGGCCATGAATGCTTGCATCCGCATAATGGATGCCGGAGATGGATGCTGGTGCGATGCTGCCTCCGCTTATGCTCCCCTGCTGAATATGGCTGGAGGTTACGGAACCTTCGGCCAATTGGACCGACCCGATGCTGCCGGCCGCAATTTGTCCGCCTGCGATCGTTCCGTCCGCAAGCAGGTCGCCGGTCAGCGACCGCTCCCGGATGTGGACGCCTTCAAGCGTCCGTTCCTTGATTTTCTCCCCGGAAATTCCGCCGTCGCGCAATTTCGAAGCCGTGACCGCGCCGTCCGCCAGCTTCGACGTATCCACCGCCCCGCTCGCGAGATGGCGGGAGTGGATGCTCGAACCGGCAATTTTCCCCTCAGTGACGGCTTCATCCTGAATCAGTTCGCCCGAGATGACAAGCTCTGCCAGATGACGCGTTTTGATAGAGCCGTCGGCTATTTTTTCCGATGCAATCGCCTGATCCTGCAGTTTGTCGGAGGTGATGCTGCAGGCGCGGATTTTTTCGCCGCCGATCGATTGATCTCTAAGCTTGTTACCGCTAAGCGCTCCATCCGCCAGGTGATCCTCGACGATGGAATACGCGGCGATTTTGGAGGACGTTACGGCTCCGTCGGCCAAGTGGACATGGGTGACGGCATAATCGGCAATCGCTTCCCGATCCACGGCGCCGGGCTTCAATCTCGACGAATCGACCGCGCGAAAGGCGATTTTGGAAGCAGTAACGGCTCCGTCGCTCAAATCCTCCGCATAAATGAAAGGCTTCGCCTGCTCCGGCAGCTTTTTCTCTGCAATCCATTCCTCCATCGTCTCCTGGGCCTCAAGAACGCTGACCTCTATTATTTCTGCCTCTCCCGCCGCTTCTGTCGGGATTTCTTGCGCTTCTGCTTCGAGGTATTGTTCTTCGACCTCCGGCTGCGCATGGATCTCCGGCTGCGGCGGCGCTTCCGCGGCGACCGATTTGATCTGAGCAGGCATTTCCTTACGTATAGGTGCAGGATCCGTATTTGTTTTGGCGATCATATCCAACTCGTGGATATCCGGATTATCAACGATGTACAGGCGTCTTGTGTTTTTGTCGGGCTGTTTTTTACCCTTCTTTTTCAAGTACCCTCGCTCCCTTCCTGGCCGTATCATCCTTTGGCATCATATGCGCCCGAATAGGCCTTTGTCACAGCAAGGCGAGCTTTTGCATCATTTCATGCCATCTGGCCGCCGTTTGTTGCCATTGAAAAGACCGGGATGCCCGGAAATATCCCGCTTGCCCCAACGAGCGCCTTAACCGTTCATCGTTTAAAAGGTGGATCACGGCAGTCCCGAGCTGCTTCCCGAGCGAAGCCTGCGGCAGCACGATCCCGCTCTTTCCATTTTCTACGATTTCGGGGATGCCGCCCGCATCCGAAGCAACGACCGGGACCGCCGATGCCATCGCTTCCACGTTCACCAGACCGAAGGCTTCGCCTTCCGCGGAAGGAACCACCACGATATCGGCCAGATGATACCAAGACGAAATGGCAGGGTACGAGACGAAGGGAATAAAGGTCACATGGCCTTGGTATGGTTTTGCCAGTTCATGAAGATATTGTTCATAAACATGGGTTCGGCCGGATTGATAAAACGGGCTTCCCACGATCAGGACCATCACGTCCGGCACGTCGCGCACCAGCTCCGGCAGGGCTGCAAGCAGATGATGCACCCCCTTGATCGGCAGCAGCCTTCCGGCGTACATGACGATCCGCCTTCCTTGCCAGCCCCTGTCTCTTAGTTTGGATTCCCTAAGCGCTTCGGAGAACGGGCTCCAGCGCGGGGTAAAATCCTGAAGCCTGACGCCGAGCGGATTAACGCTGATTTTTTCCCGGAGCGCAGGGTGGCGTGCGGTTACTTCATGTTTCAAATACTTGCTGTTGACGACGATCCGATCCAGCGCCTGCAAAATTCGGCCGGCCGACGCCCGATCCATGTATGGCGGAGAAATGTAGGTGAGCGAATGAATGGATGACACCACTTTGCTGTCAGGCAAGGCCTCCTTGATTTTGCCGGCCAGCAGCGGGCGGTTCTGCACGTCGACCACCCGCGGTCCCCACGCCTGAAGAGCGGCGATGACGGCGGAAGCATACCGGGCGCCGCCGGGAAGGCGGTGTACCGGAATCCCGCCTTCGATGGCTCCGATGATGGGTCGTCCCGGCTCCCGGACCCCGTAAATTCGCGTGTCGAAACCCTCGGGCACCAAAGGGACCATTTGTTCTATTACCCGTTCCACCGAGCTGCTTCTGCCAGAAGGAATATAAAACGAACCCGGCGTTACCACGGCGGCTTTTTGCTTTTGCATCTTTGGCCACCTCCTTGCATCAGGTTTAAAGTGCTGGGCAACCGGAGAGAAGAATCCTCCTCTAGCCTATACAGAAGCAGGGGAGGACGGTGACAACCGGAAGGGGACAGAAGTCAAAATAGGCGGGGCCCGGACGGACAAACGTCCCTTGCTGGCGCGAAACCAGCGGCATAAACTATATCGATCCAAGGAACGCCATCAAGAACGTAGCGACGACGGGCATGGAATCGGAAGTTTAAAACTTGATGATATGGATACAGGAGGGATGAAATGTGTGGTTGTCTTATGTCGGGATTCTGTTGAACGCGGCTGTGCACCGGGGAATTCCGCATGGAAGAACCGGGCAGGAATCCCTTTCGAACTATGAGGAGGCCGCACGCGTTTACGGGCTGATCCCCTGCTACATGCGGCTTCAGGATCTTGACCCGGATAGCGGGCAGTGCAGCGCCTACATGCTTAAAGATCATGCCTGGACGCTCGTCCGCCTGCCGATTCCGCGCGTCATTCATAACCGGGCCATCTACATGGACGCAGGCTCGCGACATAAAATCGAATCCCTGCTCAATCAGGGCTACCTTATTTTTAACGCCTTTAACCGCTATGGAAAAGATGAAATCCATCAGCTTCTCAAAAAAGACCCGCTGCTTGCCCCCCACCTCCCGGAAACGCAAAATGCCACATCTTCATCCATAACGGACATGATGCGGCATTACGACGATCTGGTCATGAAGCCCTGCGTCGGCAGCGTCGGGCGCGGCATATGGCGGCTCCGCCGGGCCGGGACGGCCTGGAAGCTTACCTACTCCCCCAGCGGCAGGTCATACGGCTGGAAAACGGTAACGCTTCGCCAAAACAAGCTTCCGACTGTGCTCCGAAACCGCGTCGCCCGCATCCCTTATCTCGTCCAGGAGCGCATCTCCCTGGCGGAATACAAGGATCGGCCGTATGATCTGCGCGTATCCGTGCAGCGAGGCATCACCGGACAATGGGATATTACGGGCATGTATGCGAAGGCAGCCTCTTCCCGCACCTTCGTCTCTAATGTGGCCCAGGGAGGCAAAGCTTACCCCGCTGAAAACGTCCTTGGCGAAAGCCTGGCGGGTTGGCCGCCGGACGCCGTCTTGGCCGAAGTGCGGAAGCTTGCCTTGCGGATCGCCGAAAGATTGGAGCAGCATCTTCCGCTGGCCGCCGACTTCGGACTTGACATCGGCCTTTCGAAAACGGGAAAACCTTATTTTATCGAATGCAACGGACGCGATCAGCGTTACGGCTTCCGCAAAGCCGGCCTGCACGGACTTTGGAAGGAAACGTACAAAAAACCTATGGCTTATGCCCGTTTCCTTCTCGGCGGCTGATGTCCGCTTTTCGCTTTGCACAATCAGGAATGATAGCGGACGTCAGGAATGCCGAAACACGGGAAAACCGCAGCGGCGGCATAGGCGGCGAATGGAGCGAGCGCAAGCAGCAGAACGGCGGCCCCGTCCGCCCACGATACGTTCGACGGGTAATAATAGGTCCGGGCTCCGCTGCCGTTAAACTGCTTGGCTTCCATTGCGACGGCAACCCGGTGGGCCCGGCGGATGCTTTGGGAAAGGAGCGGCACGGCGTACAGCCGGACATGCTCCGCCAACCCCCGCAGCCCGCGTCCCTTCACCGTCACCCCGCGAACCTGAAGCGCCTGCCTCCGGATGAGAAACTCCTCCCACACCATCGGCAGCAGCCGGATCGAAGCCATAAAGCTGTAAGCGAACCGCGGTGCCAGCCTCAGATTCTGCATGAGCGCGTAAAACAGCTTGACGGAAGGGGTCGTGCTGACAAACAACAAGCCTTCCGCGGCAAAAGCGATCGAACGGAATCCCAGATGCAGCCCGCGGTAGAAGCTTTCCTCCGTGACGCGCAGCAAGCCCCACTGCCACCACAACGTATCGCCTTTCCCGAACAAAACCATCGTCATGGAAGAGGAAACGAAAAGAAAACCAAACGGCAGAACGAGCAGCAGCGTCTTCCGGATCGAAAAACCGCCGAACATGAACAATAGGACGGTGTAAGCCAATGCCTGGTACACCGCGAAGTCGATGTTTCGCGTCAGCACCGTCACCAGAAATAAAGCGATAAACGCCGCAAGCTTTACGGCCGGATTGGCGCGCAGCAGCACCGTTTGCCGCGCAGGTTTCAGCAGCTCGATCATGTGCCCACCCGCCTGTCTGCTCGTTGGGCTTCCGCTGCCTGACGTTCGACCACCGCGCCGTCCAGCACTTCCCACACCCTCGTGGCAACCCGCCGGGCGATGCCCTCTTCGTGGGTGACCATCACGATGGCCGCCCCTTTTTCCTGCATCTCCAGGCAGTAGTCAAGGATCGCAAACGTATTGCGGGCATCCTGGCCGAAGGTCGGTTCATCCAGCAAAAGGACCGGCTGTCCGCCCGCGACGGCCGCCGCCATGCTGAGCCTCCGTTTTTGTCCGGTGGAAAGCTGGTACGGATGGCGGCTCTCCAGCCCTTCTAAATTGAAAAATCGCAGGAGGCCGCGCCCCTTCTCTTCGGCTTCGCCGCTGCCGCTCGTCGATCTGCCTCCGTTCAAGGAAAAACCGACCTCCGCCGACACCGTTTCGGCGACGAACTGAAACTCGGGATTTTGGAAGACGAAGCCGATCCGGTCCGATGGCGGAATGGACTTCCGGCGCTTTTTCCTGGAGGCACCTGCCGTTTCCGGCATCGCCTCCCCGCATAACCGGTATTCCCCGCGAAATCGCAGCAGCGACATCAAGCTGAGCAAAAGCGAGCTTTTTCCGGCACCGTTCGGGCCGACGACCGCGATAAAATCCCCGGGATCGATGCGCGCCGACTCCACCTGAACCACCGGCCGGCCGGATCTGAATCCCGCAAACCGCCGCAGCGCCACAAGCGGAGTCGATTCGTCCGGCTCCAGCGGCTTCGCCGCTCCGCCCCGCCTCAGGTCAAGCACCCGAAAAAAATCCTCCCACACGCCCGGATACCAAATGCCGTACTGCTGCAGCTCCGGCAGGAAATTGCTGAAAATCCATGCGGGAGGGCCGTCGCCGATGATCCTCCCGTCCGGGGAAAGCAAAACGATCCGGTCCATCCGATCGGCAATCTCCTCGATCCGGTGCTCCACGACGATTAAGGTGCGCCCTTCCGCCGCTTCCCAGACGGCGCCCCACATTTGCTTCCTTCCTTCGGGATCCAGTAGGGCGGAAGGCTCGTCAAGGAAAAGAACCTCCGGTTCGAGCAGCAGGACGGAGGCCAGCGCCAGACGCTGTTTCATGCCTTGGGACAGGCTGTCGATCGGCGAATGCAGCAGCTCCGGCCGCAATCCGACCGTTTTAAGGGCCCGGCCCATTTCGGGGACCATCCGTTCACGCGGAATGCCGCGGTTTTCCAATACGAACGCCAGCTCTTCGTCAACGTACGGCATGCAAAACTGGGTGTCCGGATCCTGAAACACGTACCCTCCGGAAGCCGGCGTTACGATGCCCTCTGCTTTAAGCGGCACTTCAACCACTTTCGGTATCAATCCTCCGAGCACCTGCAGCAGCGTCGACTTGCCGCACCCGCTCGGACCGAGCAGCAGCACCTTTTCGCCGCGGCGGACGGACAGGGACAAATCCTTGAACACGAAGGAAGGTTCCCCCGGAAATTTTAGCCTGAGCTTGCTCACTCCCGCCGCGGTTTCCGGACCAAACGCATCAAGACGTTCAGTCATGGTCGAGCGCTTCGTAATCCTTTTTGGCCACGGGCCGCAGCAGCTGCGTCACGCCGGTAGCTTCCAGCGCCTTCGCCAGCGCAAAGGCCAAATATCCTGCGAGAATCGCGGAGCTGACGATCCGCAGCGCGTACTTAAACAGCATCATCCCAAGCGTATAGTCCGTCACGTAACCGAAATATATATCGACCGCAAATGAACCGAGCGCAGCGGCCGCGCCCGCAAATGCCGCCGTCCCCATCTTGAAGCTGCGATAGCGCAGCAAGGCGAAAACCAGTTCTGCCGCAAGGCCTTGCACGACGCTGTACAGCACCAACTGAATGCCCCATTCGCTGCCGAACAAAATTTCCACATGGGCCGCCGCAACCTCCGCCAGAAGGGCGACGCCGGGTTTGCGAATCAGCAGCATGGCGAGCGTGGGCGCCAAAAACCAAACCCCGTACACCAGCTCATCGGCCTGAAAAAACAGCGGCTTGAACAGGTCGTACACCGAGCTCCAAAAATGATACACGACGCCAAGCACCAGCGACAGCAGGATCGTGACCAGAAGATCGCTCAGCCGCAGGCCCCTCCTTTTTTCCGCATGCAATACGTGATCCATTCTACATCTTCCTCTCTTCTTTTGTGAGGCGGGAAATTGCAAAAATAGGCATGAAAAAAACCGCCCTGGATACGCAAAGAGAGACGGTTAAATAAGCCCGAGTCATGGGCTTTAATCGCGAATTCTCTACGCTGGCATTATCCAGATCAGATTCCCGGTCAGCAGCGGATACAGCTGCAATCTCAGCCTGATTCACTCAAGCTCCCGCATCCCAATATGTAACGGACAGCCTTTCGCCAAAAAAGCGAAACACGCGAAGGCATCCGGTTCCTGGTTCCAAAATACACCAATTCCGTGCCGGTTGGCAACAGTAAAAAATTTTTCGTGTCCGGAAGCCCCCTTCCAATTCCCCCTGCCTCGTGTCTGTAAGCGCCGACGTTAGCCGTTATTGATTTAACCGCCATTCTATGTCAATATATTTCAGAGTGTTCCAAAAATAGTATGCTGCGCATTTCGGATCCGGCAGGCTAAATTCGGTGAAACCAAACGGCGGCCGCGAACGTTTACTCTATAAATCGACATCGCATCATCCGAAGGGAGAAATAGCATGGCAAAAGAATGGTTAAGGCTGATGACGGAGCTCTCCTCAAGAAAATGGCTCTCCGCATTGATGGGACGCTTTTCCCACAGCAGGCTCAGCAAGGGCGTCATCCCTTTTTTTATAAAAAGCTATCAGATTCCGGCCGATGAGGCCGAAAAAGAAATCCACGAATACCGGACGCTGAACGAGTTTTTTTCGCGCCGGCTGAAACCGGGCATGCGCCCGGTCGAAGAAGGGCCGAACGTGCTGACAAGCCCGGTCGACGCCAAAATTACGGCCATGGGCGGCATCGACGCGGGGACGATCTTGAACGTCAAAGGCCAGGATTATTCCGTGGCGGAACTGCTCAACTTCTCCCCCCATTTGGAGCTTTACAAACACGGCTATTTTTTTGTGCTTTATTTAAGCCCGACCGACTACCACCGCATCCACTCCCCCATTACGGGCGTGCGGACGGAGAGCGAGCATATCAAGGGCCGGGCCTATCCGGTCAACGAGTTCGGCATGACGCGCATGAAATCGGTGCTGTGCCGGAACGAACGGCTCATCACCTATATCGCCGGGGAATACGGCGAGGTGGCCGTCGTGAAGGTAGGCGCCATGAACGTCAGCAGCATCCGTTACAACGACGAATCCGTGTCCCGCTGGAACAACGGCGACGATTTGGCCTATTTCGAATTCGGTTCGACCGTCGTGCTGCTCACCCAGGACGGAACGTTTACGCCGCGGGCGGACCTGAAGCCCGGCGACCAGGTGCGAATGGGCCAGCTTCTCGGAACGCTTCACCCCCCGGTCCCGCGTACCAAAAGCTAAGGTCAGTTTTCGGACCGTCCCAGGACGGAAGCAATCATCTTCTGCAGCAAGCGCCCCGGCACGATCGCTTTCGCTTGGAGCGTCAGCCGGGTACTCCGCGGCAGCGCATACCGGAACGCGGGCCGCTTCATGCAGGCAATACGCGCAACGAGTTCGGCTACCTCCTTCGGGTCGCCTCCTTGTCGTGCGCTTTTTCGCGAAAACGCCAGCACTTTGTCCATCATGGACCGGTACGGCGAACCTTCGGCCGCGCTCATCTGCGTAAACCCTTTGTCCCAAATCGGGGTGCCGTAGGCTCCGGGCTCTACCAGCACCACATCGATTCCGAAAGGTTTGACCTCAAGCGCAAGGCATTCGCTGAAGCCCTCCATGGCAAACTTCGAGGCGGCATACGGCGCGTAACCCGGGAATCCGATGCGGCCGCTGATGCTGCTCATCTGGATGATCCGCCCTTTGCCCCGTTCCCGCATGATCGGCAGCACCGCCTGCGTCATCCGCACCATCCCGTGAAAATTCGTGTCCATCTGCTCCTGCCAAATCCCGGCAGGCACCTCTTCGACGAATCCCCCGTAAGCCGTCCCGGCATTGTTGACCAGCACATCCAGACGGCCGTACCGCTTGCGTATGTCCGCGGCCGTCTCGGCGACTTGGGCGTCGTCCGTAACGTCAAGGCGGATGGCATAAATGTTGGTCTGTACGCCCGACATCGCCGCCGCTTCCTTCAACGCTGCTTCAGACTCCATTCTCCGTATGCCCGCGACGACGGCGAATCCCCGCCGGGCAAGCTCGATCGATGTCAGCAAACCGAAGCCGCTCGAACTGCCGGTCACGAGGGCTACCGGTTCCCCCTGCATTCTTTTCATGTTACCCCACCTTATACCGGGATCGCGTCAAACAGAAACGGCTTCCCGTCCAAATAATGGCGAAGGAGCGCCAGCGAATACGGTTTGCTCTCCCGCAGTTCCGCCGCTTCCCATGGATGCGGGGCATGGAAGCTCTGGTTTTCGATCAGCGATTTGATAAAAAAGGTTTCCAGCTCAGCAGTGGATCCCGGCTTGGCGGAAACGGGCAGCAGCCGCTCGTACCCCTCCAGAAACCATTGGCGCTGCACCGGGTACAATCCGATAAACGCCTGTGCCAAATCATATAAATAATAGCCGAAGCCGCAGCGCCCGAAATCGATCGGATACGGCTGCCCGTTCTTAAACACCAGATTCCCTTCATGGAAATCGCCGTGAACGATGCCGAAGCTTTCATGATTCCGCTGCATGCCGGACATGCAGGCTTTGACTTTGGCCGCCGCTTGCTCGTATACGCCGTATTCGTCCGCGGTCAGGAAACTCCGGTGATGCTGCTTCAGTCTGGCCGTTTCCCGAACGAAAGGCTCCTCGTCCCATACCGGCCGAACAAAACCTTCGGAAGGCCGAAACGTCGCCGCGGCCCGGTGCATCCGTGCCAGCAGCCCGCCCATGAGAAGGAGTTGGCTGTCGCTGTACGACCCTTCCCGATGTTCGCCTTCGACCCAGTTCAGCACCGATACCTTCCAGCTTTGCCCACGCCCCGTCTCCACTTCAGTGACGTAAGAGCCTTCGCGGTTCTTGACGCCCGACGGTGCCCCCAGCCGTTCCGTTTGGGCCAAATGATCGAGCCATTCCATTTCCGAGCGTATTTCTTTGGAGGATGCCGTTCCGGGGTGAACGCGGAGCAAATAACGCCGGTCCGCTTCATCCTCGATTTTATAAGTGACATGCTCGGACACCCGGATGAAATCCAGATGTTTTTCTTTAATGTCGTAATGCTCCAGGGCAGCCGTCAAAGCTGCCTCCGCCTGAACGAGCAGCAGTCTTCTGCTGTCTTCCGAATCCGCCTGAAATGCTTCGTTCATGGGTACCTCCCCCTTGTCTTTTGCTGGTTTGCTTTTTCAGGATGTGATGCTGTTAATCCTATAAGGCCAGCATAGCACACCGGGAGTGCCAAATTCGATATGTATTGCCGTTGCAGCAAAAATGGCGGCGCAGGTTCCGCCCTGCCCCGCCACTTTTTTCGCCCTTCCGTCCCAGGCCTGTCCCGCCTCGTAAAATCGGCCGTTCGATCCGGATCGGGTTAACGGATTTCGGAAGGTTTTTTCCCCGTATACTGCTTGAACTGCCTGCTGAAAAAAAAGATATCGCGGTATCCAAGCGCATCCGCCACCTCCGTTACGTTCATGCCCGCATGAAGCAGCAGATGCTGCGCCCGTTCGATCCGCGTCCGTATGATATAGGATTGGACCGGCATCCCGATCATCTCCTTGAACTTGATCGAAAAATAACGCGGCGACAACCCTGCGCGGGCCGCAAGATCCTCTACCCGATGAGGTTTCCCGGGATGCTGCCGGACATAGTTTGCGATTTCGTGTATGACCTCCGTGAGCTGGTTGCTGACCTTTTTCTCCTCCGGCTGCTCGCGGTCATGCCGCAGCAGATGGATCATGAGCTGCTTCAAAATCAGCTGGCCTTCTTCCTGGGCGGCGAACGTATTGACGAGAAACAGCCTCACGTACCGGGAAAGCATGTACTCGAAATCAACGGTATCCGTAAGCCTCCGGTAAGGCTGGGGAATGTCGGTAACCGGTTCGTTGACCCTGAAATGGCTGTAGGTCAGCACAAGCGGTTTTTGCGGATTATGGGTCGCGCTTGTATGGTCCCCGGGCCTGAAGAGAAAACAGCTCCCTTTGCCGACCTCAAACGGCTCGTCGTTGCGGATCACCGTCCCCTCTCCGCTCCATACGTAAAATAAGTCGTAATTTTCCAGCGCTTTTTCGCGTTTCTGCCATTTCCATCCCGGCTCGCATACGATTTTCGCCAGCGAAGGCAGTATTTGAAAAGAAGACGGCGACGCATGCAGCATGTCGTCATTCCCCCT
>Ga0180220_1000589_pt1 | contig 36881 bp, 29 predicted proteins | sample eDN5th37CBELigBY_FD_151335 | JGI IMG/M metagenome (GOLD analysis project Ga0180220, IMG submission 151335) | Enriched backyard soil microbial communities from Emeryville, California, USA - eDNA 5th pass 37_C BE-Lig BY (version 2) (version 2) | ecosystem: Environmental > Terrestrial > Soil >... | reverse complement strand
AATGAGAGTTTTACTACCCGATTTATCAGGCCACGGTGATAGCTCTCGAATTGACGCGAATACCGTTTCAGTGAAAAACTATGGAGAAGAGCTGATTTCCCTGTTAGATAAATTAGAAATCGATCGTGCAATTATATGTGGATATTCGGCAGGGGGAATGATTGCACAATATATGAGTATCCATTACCAAAATCGAATAAATGGACTGATTTTGTTCGGTGGGTATCCAACCGTATTGGATCCATTATTTAAAATGGAGCATAAAGCGGGAATGTTCATAGTCGAACGTCAACGTAAATTCCTTAGTAGAATATTAGCTATAAGCCATACAAAAGAACCGAAGTTAAGAAAATTGCTCTTTGAACATATGGGAAAAGCACAAATTGATGTGTGGTCCAGATATTATTTTGAGGTAATGAATGATAACTTAATCAATGAACTGAAAAATATCTCAGTACCGGTATTAATAATAGACGGTTCAAAATCTGATTTAACAAATAAATATCATTCTTATTATAAAAAAAGATTAAAACAACTTCGCGTTGTGGTGATTAAGAAAACCAATCATCAGGTGCCAACAAAAAGATGGAAGATTGCCAACAAAGAGATTGAATTATTTTACGAAAAAATAAAATTTAATGCAGGAAAAGAAGAATAATTGCTTAATTATATAAGTTAGTGCTTCTTTACTTTTAAAAAAATTGTCTTCCTTGCAGGAAAGCGCTAACAAATTGTTCTGATAAAATGGACCAGGATAAACTGGCATACATAGAAAACTGTAGGAAGAATGAGGAGAGAGATTGATGAAGGTTGTAAAAGAATTATTTGGAGAACTTAAGGGTGAAAACGTCTACTCTTTCACATTAGAAAATAGTAGCGGTATGAAAGTATCATGTATTACGCTTGGGTGTATTATTACGGACATTAATGTGCCTGATAAGGACGGGAAATTGGAGAATGTAGTACTTGGATTCGATAATATTGAGAGCTATATACAAGATTCTCCATATTTCGGTGCTGTTTGTGGACGTGTGGCAGGAAGAATTAGTAACGGAAGGTTTGAATTAGACGGTCAAACATATGAGCTGCCAAAAAATGATCAAAACAATCATTTACATGGTGGCCCAGAGGCCTTTGATCAAAAGCTTTGGGATGCAAAAGAAATCAAGGAGAATGGCGTAATTGGTGTAGAATTTTTATATATAAGCAAAGATGGTGAAAACGGCTATCCAGGAAATTTATCTGTAAAAATTACCTATACATTAAATGAGCAAAATGAGCTTATGATCTCTTATTCTGCAACAACTGATAAGAAGACCTTGGTTAATTTAACGAACCATAGTTATTTCAACTTAAGCGGAAATATAAAAGATGATATCCTGTCACATAAATTACAAGTGAAAAGTAACAAAATTCTTGAATTAAATGACCATGTCGTACCAACTGGTGAATTCTTAGATGTAGCGAACACACCTTTTGATTTTAGAGAGGAAAAAAAGATCGAAGAGGCTATATCTTCTAACCATGAACAAATTAAACTTGTTGGACAAGGTATAGATCATCCATTCCTTTTAAATGACCATCATAATGGAGAAATCACGTTAATGGATGAAAAAAGTGGACGGAAACTTATTGTGGAAACAGATCAACAAAGTGTTGTCATCTACACAAGTAATATGATGGAAGATACGTTTGACATAAGAGGGATAAAAGCAAGAAAATACTTAGGGGTTTGCTTGGAAACTCAAGGTCTTCCTGATTCCATTAATCATCCCCAATTTTCACCTTGTATTTTAAAGGCGGGAGAAGAGTACAATACGTCAACGATATATAAATTCACTGTTTCTGAATAAAGAAATAAACCCCACTCAAAATTTGGTGGGGTTTTACCTAATCTCCATATGGATATGGAACATGGATGCTGTCAACTGTACCTGGCTCATCCTGTATGGTGTTTATTGATTCCATATATTCTTCAAACTCTTCTCTTATTTCTATTGGAGCACCTTCTTTTAATGCCAATTACCAGGTTCATCCACGAAAAAAGTACTTTTCATAAATTTAGGTTTTTTGATAGGCATATGATCCCTCCAGATTTCTTGTTATCTGTAGTTTTACCTAATCTAGAGAGATGACTCATCCTTATAAAAAATGAATCAATTTTGTTTTACTTACTTAAAGTTGTTTCTTTTTCCTTTTTTTCAGGCGACTGATCTTTTTCTCTCATCAAACTTGATTTATTGAAAAATTGTGCAAAATAACCTGTAATTTGCCGGTAGTTTTCTTCAATTTTCTCAACAACATAACTGATTCTTTCAAAAATAGTCGCTTTTAAGCTATCCAATTCCCTCGATGTTTTTAAATTGATGGCCTCTTGGTGATCGAGACGTTCTAAAATAGTTTTATGAAAAGATTCTTGAATTTCAATTGTAGATAAAATTTGATCGTTAATTTCCTTTTGGCTAACTAATTGCTCACTTACGTTTGAATGCTGTTCTCTAAATTGATCAATTCTTTGTGCAAGCTGATTTATGGCTGTATCTTGAAGTGTAAGCTGGTCAATAATCGCCTGATTTACTAAACCTTCTTCTTCATATTTTTTAATGATTTCCTGATTAAATGAATCAATAGCTGCAAATTTTTTGAGAAACATTTCGTAAGCTTCTTCCTGTTTATTAATATTTTCAAGCAATGGAATTGTTCGTTTTTCTTGATCTACAAGTTGTTTTGTTAATTGATGATAATGTTGTTGTTGTTCATGCTTTGTTTCATGAAGTAATGTATTTAAATTTGTTGAAGCATTTTTGAGTTCACCGTTCATGTTCTGTTGATTTTGAATAAATTCCTGTAAGTAATTCCTTCGAAACACCTCTTGATTTGATGTTGTTCTAACCTGCTTTGGCTGTTTGTATAGAAGAGGATTTTGTTGATTTTTTATATAAACCAAAAAACTCACTCCTTTCACTCTTCATTTGAAATGATGTTAATATCATATGTGATAGCCCTGATATTTGATCAGTTTTTTTATTGAAAATTTGAAGAGTTTGCAAAAAGAAGGACATACTACAAAGGAATTTACGTAAAGGTGGTATGAGAAATGAGTATGGAATGGTTTGATCGTGTTAGTAGTGAGCTGCAAGAGCATTTGGAATCGATTTGTGAAAAATACGACCAAGAAGGGCAAATGTCAATCGATCGTGGTGCAAAGCATCCTAGGATTGAATTTTTTGTTGAAACAGAGGATGATGACCGGGAGTATTTTTGTACTTTGTTCTTCGATCCTTATAATGAAGAATTTTATATCGAAACATTTGATTTGGAATACGAGCAAACCTCAAGAACAATTCTAACCGACATTGAAGATATTATTGAAGCAGTTCATGAAAGCTTCCATATGTACATAAACGATGAAGAATTTGAGGACGATGAGTTTGAAAATGAAGATTATGATGAAGCGTACGACGTAGAGGAAGGAAATATTCTAGAAGAAATTGATGTTGAATGGGAAACACCAGAGGTAACGGCGTTTATGTATGATGATGAAGTAGAAGTCACATATCAATTTGGAATTGTTCAAGAAACAGGAGATGGGGTATTACGACGTGTGAATCGCATTAAAACAGAAAATGATGATATGATAAAAGATGAAACGAATTTTATTTTTAGTAAGGAAGAAGCCAGTACCATTATTGCGATGATTGCAAGTCATATGGATTCATTATCTGAATTTGATTTACAATGAAACCAACACATATATAGGAGATGTTTTAAATGAAATCATTCATTTTTAGCATCTTTTTTTGTTATTTAAGGAAAATAATCGTTTCAGATAGTGAATTTTGGTATGCTTGCAATATTAAAAAATATAATCAGTACATAAAGTATATGTAGGAAATTTTACTGCGGTATCGAACTAGTAGTAGATGGGTATGAAAGGCGGGGTTAAATGGATTCTTTTGAAGAAAGTAAAAAATTAGAACAAGATAGAATCAATAATATTTTACATAAAATGAAAAATGATCTAGACATATTAAGTGAGCAAACCTCTTCTGTTAAGACAGATATTGTCTCAATTCGTAAAAACTTTTGGGAAGATGTGACGGTAAATCTTGATGATGCTGTCGAAGCTGGTGAAACAGCAACAAGCATCAAACAACAAGCAGAGTTTTTATCTGAACGAGAACATCGCCACAAGCATCTATATCGGGATCTGAAAAACCTTCAAAAGTTAATAGATACTCCATATTTTGCGAGGATTGATTTTATTGAAGAAGGTGAACAGGTAGTAGAGAGCATCTATCTTGGAATTGCTTCTTATATTGATCGAGAATCAGATGAATTCCTTATTTATGATTGGAGGGCACCAATTTCCAGCCTCTACTATGATTATTCGTTAGGGAAGGCAGAGTTTAAAGCTCCAGGTGGTGTCATTAAAGGTGAACTTACCTTAAAAAGACAATTTATTATTAAAAATGCTGTGATTGAAGGCATGTTTGACACAGGTATTACAATAGGAGATGAATTATTACAAGAAGTATTAGGAAATCAATCTAATACACAAATGAAAAGTATAGTAGCAACTATTCAACAGGAACAAAATCTAGTGATTCGTAATGAAAAAGGAAAACTATTAATTGTCCAAGGCGCTGCTGGGAGCGGAAAAACATCTGCAGCTCTTCAACGTGTAGCATATCTGCTGTATAAATATCGAGAAACCTTAGAGGCCGAAGAAATCCTTTTATTTTCACCAAATCTTATGTTTAATAGTTATATTCGGAATGTATTGCCAGAGCTTGGTGAAGAAAATATGCAACAGACCACCTTCCAACAGTACCTTCAGCATTCTTTAGGAAAAGAGTATGAGGTAGAGGATCCCTTTACACAAATGGAATACATGCTTACAGCTAAAGGTGAAAAGGAATATGAATTAAGACGACAGTCAGCAATGTATAAATCTTCTTTTCAATATATGAAATTAATTAATCTATATCTTGAGTTTTTAAGTAGTGAAGGATTAATTTTTCATGATATTAAGTTTAAAGAGGAAAAGTTATTTTCTGCAGACCAATTGACATCCTATTTTTATTCCCTAAGCAAAACCATTTCTATACCAAATCGCTTAAAGCTTTTGACAGATTGGCTTCTTAGTGAACTAAAAGCTGTCGAGAAAAAGGAAAGAAACAAGGCCTGGGTAGATGAGGAAATTCAATATTTAAGTAAAGAAGAATACCAATTTTATTATGAAAAGCTCAGCAAACAAAAACGATTTACACAAGATACATTTGATGATTATGAGAGAGAGCAGGAAATGCTTAGAAAATACGTTGTCAAACGTCATTTAAGTCCTATTAGAAAGCTAATCAAATCTCATATGTTTTTAAACATAAAAAAAATGTATGAGCAATTTTTTGAGCTTGACCCGAATGTATTACTTGGTAAAGATAGCTTAAACCTCCCAATGAATATGTGGAAACAGATTTGTTCTTTTACGTTAGGGAAGCTCAATGAAAATCGTCTTCTGTATGAAGATGCAACACCTTTTTTATATTTCAGAGAAAAAATACTCGGCTTCCAAGTGAATACAAGGGTAAAGTATGTGTTTATTGATGAGGCACAGGATTATTCAGCTTTCCAATTTGCCTTTATTAACCATCTTTTCCCAAATGCAAGATTTACTATATTAGGGGATATGAATCAAGCTATATTTGCCCATAACTCCCAATCAGGAATAGATGCTTTATCAGAGCTTTTTCCTAATGAACGAAGTGAGACCATTATCCTTAATAAGAGCTATCGTTCAACAAAACCGATTATAGAATTTACACGTGAGCTTTTAGTTGGCGGAAATAAAATTATCCCATTTAATAGAAATGGAAAGAAGCCTGTCGTAATAGAAAAAAATAATCAAGAAGAATTGGTTAAAGAAATTATTGAAAAAGCTCCATTCTATAAAGATTACCAGACAGTTGCGATCATTTGCCAATCAGCAAAAGAAGCCGAAGAAGCTTATAAGCAATTAAAACCACAACTGGAGGTCCAACTTGTAGATAAACGCAGTAATGAATACCATGAAGGGATTGTCATTATCCCTGCTTATTTAGCTAAAGGTATTGAGTTTGATGAGGTGATCATTTTTAATGGTTCTAACGATGTTTATGGGGGAGAAGAGGTTAGAAATCTTTTTTATACTGCTTGTACAAGAGCTATGCATGAATTGGTTATCTATTCCATTGGTACAGTCACTTCATTTATAGAAAATGTTCCAGGTCATCTCTTTACAAAGGAGATGAAGTGAAGATGAATGAGGGGGATATGAATATTCTTGCCCATCTCCCATATATAAAAGTGAAGAGGACTATTGAAGATAACGTACAAAATCATAAAGAGGAAGAACATATCATAGAGTTGTCATCGTATGGAATTCAAACGACATATGACACTTTTTTACTTGAAGAGGTTTTAGATATCTCGTACCGAGACTTTTCACAACATTTAGGTCTTCTTTACCTTCATACAATAAAGGGTCTGTATTCATATACTGTCAAAACGAATCCACAATCATTTATTAGGGAATTTAAGAAAATAAAACAGATATAAAAAATTCGGGACAAATTCTAAGTGAATTTGTCCCGAGTTATGTTTTAATCCTTTTGTTTTCCTTTTGCTTTATTTTTTATAAAAAGTGAAAATTCTTCTTTACTGACATTGGATTTCATCGCTTCTTTAACTAGTCGGATAATTTCATCATCGCAAAGGTATTTATTTCGATCTGTCAAAAGATCCACCCCCGTACAAATGTTTATAAAGCCACATATTCTATACCCAAAAGGATAAAGGGTGAAACATAAATTCAGAAAAATATTTTAACTATTTATAATAAAGTTCATGGAGCAAAACTTTTCCTTTTCATTTATCAAATGTCTTTTAAAAAAGTTAGGAGCTTTTCCATCCAGTAAAAATTATGGTCTGATTGACTAAATGAGTGCTCACTAATAAATTCTATGGCCTTTTTTTGTTTATCATCTAGTAACTGAAATTGTTTTATAAGTTCTTTGTTATTTTTAGCCTTCCTATATTCATCCCAACGTTTTTTCTCTTCATTTATTGAATCTTCTAAATAAATAGCTGCTTTAACTGGGTTAATATATTTCAACAGAAATATGGATATGTATAGATCTTCAATATTTGAAAACTTTTTGAAATTGTTGTAGATCTCTTGTTCAAGATACTGTCTTCCCTCATCTGTAATCGTGTATAAGGTTTTGTTAGGGCGATTTTCTATATGAATGGTTTCGACAGGCTCAATGAATCCTTTTTTCTGTAATGTCTCAAAATTATAATAAAATTTTCCTTCACTTATTTTATCAATTGGTAATGTATCGAGTAACAGTTTCTTTAATTTATAAGGGTGGTTATTTTCATCGGCTAAACTTCCTAGTATAAATAACGAAAGAGACAAGGTACATTCTCCTTTCTGATGATTCATCTAATAAAACTCTTCTATTTTATCATATCAATGCACACCGGCTCAGCCCTTCTTTGAATACTTCAATTGAGTTATTCCTTTCTTAAAAATATTTTTCAGGAAGAAGTAGGAAGAAAGCCCCCATTAAGAGTTAAACAAAAAATTATTTTATAACTAATTACTCTTTTTATAATACTTTAATTAAAGTAGTGTAAAAAGAGTAATTGACATGATGTTTCTTTAAAACCTTATTCAACATTTAAATTTAGGGCAGGTTGTGAGTTTTTCATTTTAAAGGAGGAATATGTATGTATACAAAGCAAGAAATCATTCCAATTAATGAAATTCCAAATTTTCAATCACGTGCAGAAGAATTTTTTCCTATTGAATGGTATAAGGAAATGCTTGACCATCATCCTGTTTATTATCACGAAAAGACGGATACATGGAATGTGTTTAAATATGAACATGTTAAAGAAGTGTTAAGCAACTATGAAATCTTTTCAAGTGAGGGGAATAGAACAGCCATTTTTGTTGGAACTAATAGCACCGAAGGAAAAAATTCCCCTATTAATATGACACGTTTGGACCCGCCTCAACACCGAAAGAGCCGATCATTATTAGCTGCAGCTTTCACTCCCCGCAGCTTGAAGATCTGGGAACCGCGAATTAAACGGATTGCAGCTGACCTTGTAGAAGACCTACCTGAAAACTCTACAGTTGATATTGTCGATGCATTGGCTGGCCCTTTACCTAGTCTCGTCATTACAGATTTATTTGGGGTACCTGTACAAGATAGGAAAAAGTTCAAAAAATGGGTTGATATCCTTTTCCAACCTTACGATAAAGAAAAGCTGGAAGACATTGAACTAGAAAAACAAAATGCGGCAAAAGAATATTTCCAATATCTCTATCCGATCGTTGTTCAAAAACGTTTGGACCTTTCAGATGATATTATCTCTGACTTAATCAAAGTGGAAGTAGATGGCGAAAGGTTTACAGATGAGCAGATCGTGCAAATGACAATGTTGATTTTAGGCGCAGGAGTGGAAACAACTAGCCACGCGATTGCCAATACATTCTATTCATTGCTCTATGACAATGAGTCACTATATGGAGATCTACGAAATAATATTGATTTAGTACCAAACGCAGTTGAGGAAATGCTCAGATATAGATTTCAAATGTCAAGAAGGGATCGTACGGTTAAACAAGACAATAATTTATTAGGGGTTGATTTGAAAAAAGGAGATGTAGTCATTGCCTGGATGAGTGCGGGCAATATGGATGAAAAGATGTTTGACAATCCTTTCTCCATTGACATTCGCCGTTCAAACAATAAGAAGCATTTGACATTCGGGAATGGCCCACACTTCTGTTTAGGTGCACCACTTGCCCGATTAGAGATGAAAATAGCACTTGAGACTTTTTTACAAAAGTTTTCTCGTATCGAACCAGTAGAAGGTTTTGAATTAGAAAAATGTTTAACCGGATCTGCTACGGGTCAGTCTCTAACTTGTCTACCGATGAAAGTTTATAAGTAAGGGCTTATTTGACAGGGTATGGGTCGAGGTTTGAATCCCTCTTGGATCATCATAGTGAGAAGCTTCAAATCCTTGGTTGCTAAGGGATTGGAGCTTTTTTGTTATTTTAATTTAGCACTTCTTTTAGTTACATATAATTTGTCTATCTTATATTTTACTATATGTATTTATGCCCTATCGATAAGTGTTATTAACAAGTCTAGAGGGACGAAACCTGAGATTCTAACCCTATCTCTTTCTTCAGCAAGCGGGCCAGATTGTTTCATTACGAATAAGGAAATTATGTTAAAATTAGGAAGAGGATGTGAAGTTAACTTCTTATACTATAGAATTAATGAGTTAAATTCAAGACTGTATTTTTGGAGGAAATGTTTTTGAACTGTATATAAAAGGTTTAAATTTTTATTTAAGGAGATTTTATGAAAAAAATTAAATTGTGCATTTTAATTTTAATTTTGACAATGACTTTATTTGGATGTAATTCAGCATCTTTAAAGGGACTACTTTCAGAAAAGGAGGACCAGTATTCGCTTTATGTTATTGGAGATGAATTGGATGGTTCAGAATTTGAAGAAAGAGATATAAATAATGTGTATTCTATTTTGAACGCATCTTCTTTAGAAGTTGCACAAAAAAATTACCCGTCTTTAAAAATTGAAACATCACCCGAATATATAGTATTTGATCATAAAGAATTAAAGTATAGAACTAGTCATTTTGAAGAACTAGTTTCATTTTTGGAAAACAATTAGCAGCAACCGACCTTCAACAAACGAATCGCTATTTTTGAACAGGAATAGTGACTTTGTATAAGCCACAAGTTGAGATATCATAGGCAAAGGTTATGTTAAAATTAGGAAGAAATATTGAAGAAATGTAGGCAATAAAATAGGGAGGGGTAACGTGGAAAGAACTTTAGTAAGAACTGCAATATATTCATTCTTTATATCTTTCTCTTTGATGTTAGTATCGATACAAAGGGAAAAACATACAACAGATGTAAATGGTATGGGTTCAGTGGAAACAACTCCTTATCCAGAGTTTTTCTTTATGATTTTAAAATCCTCCATAATTATAACTTTCATTATTGTTATATTTGTATTTTTGTACAAAAAATATAAAAGATAGATTTTAATGACTGCCAGATTATTTATGAATGTAAAACTTCTTTAATCAAATAACACTCTTCAACAAACGAAGCGCTGTTCTTGAATAAGGACAGACGCTTTTTTAATATATTTGTTTTTAGAAGGAATAGATTAACATATTATAGAACTGTTATGGAAATTATTTTTTATGGAGGTTATTATAATGCCACCACCAAAACATATTGTTTCAGCTGCTACTATTGTAATTAACAAAGAGGATAAAATATTATTGATTAAAGGACCAAAAAGAGGATGGGAAATGCCAGGTGGACAGGTTGAAGAAGGAGAATCCTTGAAAAACGCAGCAATTAGGGAAACTAAAGAAGAAACAGGAATAGATATTGACGTAATAAAATTTTGTGGAGTGTTTCAGAATGTAAAAAGTTCCATATGTAATACATTATTCTTAGCTAAGCCGATAGGTGGCGTTTTAACCACCTCTTCTGAGAGTTTAGAGGTAGGATTCTATCCTATTGAGAAGGCGTTAGAAATGGTTACTTGGAAGAATTTCACACAAAGAATAGAATATTATTTGGACAATGAGTTGCATCCATTTTATATTGAATTTAATAATTAACTTACATAGATTTAATAACCTACTTCAACAATAGAAGCGTGGTTTTAGAAGATCTATCTCTACGAATATTCTCCCATAATAAGTAAATGATTATCCAGTTGGATTAATAGTAACCGCTTTAGAAAAAGAGAGTGAGGAAACTCCCTATTATTCTTAAAATCTAAACTTCGTGTAAAATATCTATTAACACAACTAAGATTTAGTAGTTAAAACGCCTTAAATCCTTGATAGTAATGGAATTGAGGCGTTTTTTTATTAGATCAAGAATGAACGATAAGTGTTATTAACACGTCTTGAGGGATGAAACATCAGGATCTTAACATATCTCTTTCTTCCGCAAACGAGCTATTTAGTTTAATAAAATGGTAAAATATAGATAATTAAAACTGGTTTATTAGGGAGAGAAAAATGGGATTTATTTTTACATTCTTTAGTACATGGAGATCAATAAGCAATTTCTCTTTCTGTTATTAATTTAAACCTCTTGCAATTTTAAACACCGAGCATTAAATATCGAACTTTTAGAGTAGCTAATGAAAAAAGTATCCTTGTGAAATTTTTACATACTAAATCATAAAGTGGAACTAACACGTTATTACGTATAAGCTAGAAAAATGTTTACCTTTACCCCGTATCTTTTTATAACTGACGTTCGTTTATAAGTTAGAACGTGCTGAAGGAGTGATTGTTGTGCATACCAAACAATGTAAGGTTTCAGAAGATTTTCTGAAGAATAATAATAGATTTTCTGAAGAACAGCTTCATGAAATTTATCCTAAATTTCACCGATACTGCCGATTTTTATCCCAAAATAGTTGGGATGGAGAGGATCTCGTACAAGAATCTTTGATTAAGGCTTGGCTTCGTTATAAGCACCGACCTGAAATATCTACGGCATTACTTAATAAAATTGCTCGAAATGAATGGATAGACACGGTACGAAAACGAAGGAAAGAGTCTCTTGAAGCTATTCCTGAACTTGCTTATGATGAATCAAAACAAATTGAAAACCGGTTTGAGGCTATTCAAAAGCTTATGAATAAATTAACACCGAAGCAGGCTGTTATGTTTGCCTTAAAAGAAGGATTTCAGTTTCAATTATCTGAAATTGCCGAGCTATTAAATACAACCGAAACTGCTGTTAAGGCTACCATCTATCGGGCAAAACAACGAATGGAGAAGCAGGAACAAAAGGGAACAAATCCCCTTATAGAACAGTATTGGGAAATGGAAGAACATGAGGAAATTGAAAGATTACTTCACGAATCCCTCAAAACTCAAGACCCGTCTGTACTTATTAGTTCTATTCCTTTTATTGAATCTTTAAGAAAGGATACAAGCTCAATTTGCTCCATGTACAAATCACAACACTTCAACTTTCATTCAAGCACAGTCTACATGGCTGCATAATAAGAGGATTTTTCCTATAAGTTGTTTCTTATTAGTAAATGAAGTAAGGGAGGAAAAGTAAAATGAATATGATTCCGTATGTTATTGAACAATCGAGTCGTGGGGAACGTTCATATGACATATACTCAAGGCTGTTAAAAGACCGAATCATTATGATTGGAGAAGAAATAAATGATGCTGTTGCCAACAGTGTTGTTGCTCAGTTGCTATTTTTAGCAGCAGATAACCCTGACAAAGACATTTCTATTTACATTAATAGTCCCGGTGGCTCAACATCAGCAGGGTTTGCTATTTTTGATACGATGCAATATATAAAACCTGATGTAAGGACTATTTGTACTGGGATGGCTGCATCCTTTGGTGCCATGCTATTACTTGCTGGCGCAAAAGGGAAACGACTTGCCCTCCCTAATAGTGAAATTATGATTCACCAACCTTTAGGTGGGGCTCGTGGTCAAGCAACTGAAATAGAGATATCTGCAAAACGCATTCTTAAACTACGAGAGCATATCAATGAAATTATTTCAGAACGTACAGGTCAACCAGTCGAAAAAGTAGCTAAAGATACGGACCGAGACTATTTTATGAGTGCTGAAGAAGCTAAAGAATACGGGATTATCGATGAAATAATCAAATAAAACCAAAAAGAGTTTGGACCTTAAAGCTTAATACTTCTTTACAGGTTCTATATTAGCGACAAGGAAAAAATAATATTTTATATAATAAACATTCTCATGGCTTATATCTCCATCTGGTGAGGATGTTTATTTTTTTGTATCTGTGACCACACATTGTCAGATGTCAGGTTGAAGAGCTTTTAAAATGAATGTAAAAGAAGTTATAAATCATTAAAGATTAAATCAACCACGGCAAGCACAAACTAAACAAAGTTAACATTAAAAAAAATCTTTGGTTACATTTAAAATAGAGGTGTGACTTTTGAAGCTTTTTATTGGTGTAATATTATAATTGCTGGAGTAGCTTTTTTAATGATAAATATGTAGTTTCTTGATTACAATAGCTTTAAGTCCTTTTTCAAAAACATACTGGAAAAATGATTTAATAGTTACATCTTCTCAATCATTAATAATTTCGGGATTGATTGTACTTTTATTTTAAGGTTTTATTCGACATAGAATCAATGCTCGCATAAGACCATCCAACCGAACCAGATTAAAAACACTTTCAAAGTTTTATTTGATTCCTCACAAAAATGTCTTAGGGCATGACATATATTTAAATACATAGAGTTTAGTTTAATAATCTTAATTTTTTTTATAAAACAAACTTCAAAACCTTAAAAGGATCTATGTATTCACTTCCAATATATTTATATTTTCTTTCTATTATATCAACCTTTAATTTCATGTTTAATATGAATTGTTATTAACTAATTCATAAATATCTTTATAACGTACTCTATTACATAGAACAAAGTTCTAGTTACATCTATAATTTAAAGCTTATATTTTTCACTATATGTATAATAAAATTTGAATCATTATCTTCAACGAACAGGGCGCTATCCTCCTAATTAACTGGAACTTTTTTTGGTTGTATTCCGTATAGTTTAAAAAGGGAAAAATTATCTTGGGGAAATATGTTAATAGTATTATAAACAAACTCTTGTTTGCGATGGTAAGTTGCAGTAATTGTAAAATGAACAAAATATTTAGTTTCAATAAAGGGGAACCAATTATGTCAAAAACCAAAAAGTTAATGGGTAGCATCTTGTCTGCAGCTGTTGCATTAAGTGCTTGCAGTGCAAAGGAAGAAATAGTAGTACAAGAGGAACCGACATTTTCTGATGATGAAATAAACACTTCAACGTACACCGATGAAGAAGTAGAAATTGAAGATGAAATTGAATTAGATCATTTACAATCTCAATATCCAGGTATGGATTTAGAAGCTATGGAAAATTACATGGAAGAAAACAATCTGGACTATAATGAAGAAGAGCTGACTGACTTTTTAGATGATATTTATGAAAATGGAGAATCTACCATAACGTCAAACTATTATACTAATGAAAGCTCGTTTCCTTGGTGGATTTTTCTTGTTGCAAATGTAACAAAAACAAAGCCAACAGGTAAAGTTACACTAACAAAGTCAGCTACATCTGCACCATCAACAGTCAAGTCTGTACCTAAGCAGAGCACAAATGTTACTACACCACTTTCATCTAGTGGTACAAAAAATGGTTCAGGTTTCGGTTCCAGCAGCACTTCTACTGGTTCATAAATATAAGTTCCTAAATATAACGGGATGCTTGTTTAATATTACTAGATTCTTCGTACTCGTTTATCTTAATTAATGGCAGCAGCTTCTTGCTTCATTTTTTCATTCCACTTTAGGATCGTCCGTATAAAATCATTTTTGCTAGAGAAGTACAGAAAAACCATACTTTTTTAGTTGTTTATGCCGAGAGAAACCCTTCGCTTGAATCAAACGAAAATCAAAAGTGAAAATTTCTACTTTAGAGAAGAGGTAAATATGCTAAATAGAGAGGAAGTTATTGGTTACTGTTTGGGGATGGGGAATACATATGAAGATTATCCGTTTCGTGATAAGAATTGGACACTGATGCGACACGTAGCAAATAAGAAGGTGTTTGCATGGATTTTTGAAAAAGAAGGTTATATTTGGATCAATGTAAAGTGTGAGCCAGGTTTTCTGAACTTTTGGCGTGAGATATACACGTCTGTAGTTCCGGGATTCCATTTAAATAAGGAACATTGGAATTCGATAATTCTTGACGGTACTGTACCAGTAGAAGAAATATATGAAATGATAAAACAAAGCTATATGTTAACTAAAGCAAAGTAGGTGTCAAACATTACTACATATAACTCCATACTCTTATTAAATTGCTAGCAGATCTTATGGAGGTTATCTCAAGCTGATCGTATCAATGAAAAGGGAGAGGTATTAATGACTTTTGAATTGATTATCTGAATGATCATCTGTGCGTGCCAAGTAAGAGAAGCACCTGAAGATGGTGTAGAGGTTCTAGGTTACGCTAGTTGTGGCCAGCTTCCATAAGGAGGTTTTTCTTATGGTGCTAACATTACTTTACTCGAAAAAGACAAGTGAATGAAAAACGCATGGAAGTTTTTCCATGCGTTTTTGTGTGTTCAATCTATTCTTATTTAAATCTCTATTTTAAGTGTAAGTTCATTTCTCCACAGTATCGGTACTACTTGATGGCTATACGATTATTAGGATTTAGTATTCCAAATTAAACATGTGCAATATTCATTAATAGGGGAATAAGAAAGCTCCCCCAAGCCATCGTAATAATCGCTGCAAAAATCATTGCCAGGGACGAAAAAGTAGCTTCTTGTTCACCATATTCCATTGCTTTTGAGGTACCGACACCATGAGCACTCATGCCAAGTGATAACCCTTTTGCAATCGGTGATTTGATTGCTAACCATTTCAATGTAAAGGGACCGATGATTCCTCCGCTTATTCCTGTAATGATCACAAAGATTGTTGTTAATGTAGGGATACCGCCAATTTCTTTCGACACTTCAATGGCAATCGGGGTGGTAATTGACCTTGGTAAAATACTTATTAGAAAGTTAGTTTTTAAATGTAAAAGAATCGATAATACAAAAGTAGAGGAAATAGCAACTAACGTCCCTACTGTAATACTGACAATAATCGTACCGATATATTTTTTAATTAAGTGAAAATGCTTGTATATCGGAATCGCAAACGCAACGGTTGCGGGTCCTAATAAATTTGTTAGTACTTTTGCTGAGTCCATATAAGTATCAGCAGAAATACCCAACAGATGAATCAACACAATAATCAAAATCGGACAAAGTAATAAAGGATGTAAAAATGGAAGCGTCCATTTTTTATTCGTTAGCTTTATTAGTTTATAAATGATGATCGTTAACACTGTCAAAAAAATAATCCTCATTTTACAGCACTACTTTGCTTTTTCTGGATAAAGTCTGCGGTGAAGGCTGTGGCTGCCATCACAATAAATGTACTAACAGCAATTATTAATACCAATTCAAGCCCTTGCCAACTCATGATTTCATCATAATTGACAATTCCCACTGCAGAGGGAATAAAGAAAAGCAATAGTTCTGCCAATAAAAAGTTGGCCCCTTTATCAATCCATTCTAACTTCACTACTCCTGTAAATAAAGCAAGTAACAAAAATCCTAAACCAATCATTGAAGCAGGTAGTGGAATTGAAAAGATTTCCTTTACACCTGCACCTAGAACAAAGAATAAAGATATAAATAGGATTTGAATAAAAATTGTAACTAGTTTCATTTATGATAACCCTCCCTTGTATAGGAAGGAGCAAACCAAGCCCCTCTTTTAACCAGTTCATACTCTGGTCTATGGAACATGGTACTACGCTTTTTGCCATTCGTAAAATACATAATAACTATTAAAGTGATAACTAAAAGTTATAGCAGGATTAGAGAAAGAATTCAATTAACCGCTTCGCAGCATAGGATAGATATTTATCCTTTTTGGTTATGACAGCTAAGTTCCATGGTGTAATAGGTTCAATATCAATGATGTTCACATGCTTATTCTCAACACGGTTACAAATCGATTCAGGTAGAATCGTTACGCCTAAGTTGGCTCCAACCATTTCAGACATTAAATCCCATTGCGAGCTTTTAAATAAAATCTTAGGTTGAAATCCTGCACGAATAAAATTGTTCCACATAATATCATGAAGGGCAAAATCCTCGTGATAAAAAATAAATTCCTCATCCTTTAGTTCCTTTAGATGAATGAGTTTACGATCTGCTAATGGGTGCTGATTATGGATTAACAATTTCATCTGATCTTCCACGATCGGATAAATATGAAACATTTCCTCGTCTACCGGAAGAACAGCAACACCTAATTCGATTTCACCTTCCTCCACAGATTTAACAACCTTTGCACCGCCATATTCGGTAATATTAATTGAAATATTCGGATATTGCTTATGAAACTCTGCCATGACACTCGGAAAATATAAACTCCCAATAATCGGAGGGATTCCCACACGAATAGAGCCCCGTTGTAATTCTGTTAAGTCATTTAAAATCGTCGTCATTTCATCAATTTGGGATAGAATTTTTTGAGCATATTGCATAACGATAAACCCGGCATCTGTTATTTCGCTTGTCTTATTTGAACGAACAATTAAGGTCATATCTAATTCATCTTCAAGACTTTTAATCATTTTGCTTAATGCAGGTTGCGAAATATGAAGTGCTTCAGATGCTTTCGTAAAATTTTTATATTTGGCAGCTTCTAAAAAATAAAGTAATTGTTTAAACTCCAACCATACACACCTCCACCTATAGTATAAATGTTTCTGCCTTCATTGTTAAAATTCAAAACTGACTAAAGTGTTGAAGCTATGATTGGGAACTCACCAAAGCTCGGGTAGGAGGGGGCGGGGTGAATCCCACTCAGATCATTAGATTGAGAAGCTTCAATTCCTTTGTAAGGGGTTGTTTTTTATTTTTATTAGTAATCCCATTAGATCATTGTCCCTAAACAAGAATAAACACAATCAATAAATTTCTTAGTGGCAGGAGATGAATTTTCTGACAAGCACCCTCTTCATAACCAAGATAAAATATCATTTAAATATTTCAACTATCCAAATAACCCTTACAAAGTCTCGATGAAGTCTGCATGTGTCTGTAAATCTTCAAACTTTATCCCTTATCTCCAATTTAGAAAATATCCCTATTTATTTCACCATAAAGAATCCAATCTATAATTTTCCCCTAAATAAGACAATCTATATACCTTTTGATCTAATACAACTAAGAATGTAGAAAATAATTAAAGAATATTTTACACAGTGTCCAATGAGAAATGATATTCATAACAAATATAATTAGTTCAAGAAATTAAACATACGAAAAAATAGGAGGTTTCAAAATGAGGTAATAAATACTGGACAAACATTAAAGAAATTTATTAATGGACAATGGGTAGAATCTTTAAGACTCCCGGACCTCCCGCGGAAAACGAACACCTGCATAGGAAATCACCAACTAAATATTACAGAGCTAAAAGCTTAAAAAAGGTAGATTGGGGTTGATGAATGTGCAAGCAATGGATCAAACACAGAATTTGCAAAAGACGGATGAGAAGTACCTTTGGCATGCAATGCGAGGGGCGTCTCCAAACCCTTCTAATTTGATTATCACCAAAGCAGACGGAGCATGGGTGACCGATATCGATGGTAATTGTTATTTAGATGGTATGTCTGGCCTTTGGTGTGTAAACGTAGGCTATGGTCGAAAAGAACTTGCAAAAGCTGCATACGAACAACTTGTGGAAATGCCATATTTTCCTCTCGCACATAGTCATGTTCCAGCTATTAAACTAGCAGAAAAACTGAATGAATGGCTTGGGGACGATTACGTTATTTTCTTCTCTAATAGTGGTTCAGAAGCCAATGAAACAGCGTTTAAAATTGCCCGACAATATCATCACCAAAAAGGGGATCATAATCGTTATAAGTTTATTTCACGCTATCGGGCTTACCATGGTAATTCAATGGGAGCTCTTGCAGCAACGGGCCAAGCGCAACGAAAGTACAAATATGAACCACTAGGTCAAGGATTTCTACATGTCGCACCACCTGATACGTATCGAAATCCAGAAGATACTCAAACATTGGAAAGTGCAAATGAAATTGATCGTGTCATGACATGGGAATTAAGCCAAACAGTAGCTGGCGTCATCATGGAACCGATTATTACTGGCGGTGGAATTTTAATGCCTCCTGATCGCTATATGGCAAAAGTAAAAGAAATTTGTGAGAAGCACGGTGCGTTGCTTATTTGTGATGAAGTAATTTGTGGATTTGGCCGGACGGGGAAACCGTTTGGCTTTATGAACTATGGTGTCAAACCAGACATTATTACAATGGCAAAAGGGATTACAAGTGCATACCTTCCTTTATCAGCAACGGCTGTTAAAAGGGAAATCTATGAAGCCTATACTGGAAGCGAAGACTATGATCGTTTCCGACATGTTAATACATTCGGCGGGAATCCTGCAGCTTGCGCCTTGGCTTTAAAGAATTTAGAGATTATGGAAAATGAGAATTTAGTTGAACGCTCTAAAGAGTTAGGGGAACGCCTTTTACTCGAACTTGAGGATTTAAAAGATCATCCAAATGTAGGGGATGTTCGTGGAAAAGGACTTCTTTTAGGAATTGAACTAGTAGTGAATAGGCAAACAAAAGAACCAGCAAGTATTGATAAAGTGAATAAGGTAATTAGCATATGTAAAGATAAAGGGCTAATTATTGGGAAAAATGGGGACACAGTTGCAGGGTTCAATAACATTTTGCAGTTATCACCACCATTAAGCATTACAGAAGAAGACTTTACATTTATTATAAAAACATTGAAGGAAAGCATCATCCAATTATAGTTCCTAAAAGCTCCCTTAACTAAAAAGAGAAAATAGAACGATGGGGAAGATTCTCCATCGTTTTTCCTATATGTTTATAGCCAAATCCTAGGATGTAAAACTTGAAGAGATGGATATTAACTAAAACTTTTACCGAAAACCCATAAACCTGGAAGAGCATTTTGAATTTTTTTAACTTGATCAAAAGAAAGGGATTGAATCGAAGTAATACAAATGGTATTATACTACTTAATTAATAGTATAACATATTAATTACATTAAGGATTAATAGTATAACACAATAATTTGCTGTGAAAATTTAAATAGTCAAAGGGAAAAGGAGGTTGGAAGTGAATAGAAAAGAAATCGTTTATGTAGTTTCTGATTCGGTCGGTGAAACAGCTGAGTTACTGGTAAAAGCAGTGGCTTCTCAATTTAGTAGGGAAGATGTGGAAATCAAACATATTTCCTATGTAGACGATATTAAGGATATTAATAATGTTATTACTGCTGCGAAATATCATAATTCCATTATTGCCTATACGATCGTCATACCGTCATTAAAGCAATATCTTGATGAACAGGCATCGGAAGCAGGAATTCCTGCCATTGATTTAATGAATCCGCTTATGGAAGTGTTTATTCAAAAATTTCATACAGAACCTGTCCGGCAGCCAGGATTAATGAGGAAATTAGATGAGAACTATTTTCGTAGAGTAGAAGCGATAGAATTCGCTGTAAAATATGATGATGGTCAAGATGTTAGGGGAATTAAGCATGCAGATATTGTCTTAATTGGAGTTTCTAGGACTTCAAAGACACCGCTTTCTATGTATTTGGCCCATAAACGGTTTAAGGTGGCAAATGTACCTTTAGTGCCAGAAGTAGCACCTCCTAATGAACTTTTTGATATTCCGAAAAACAAATGTGTTGGATTAATCATAACGCCAGATAAACTAAATGAAATTCGCATAGAGAGGTTAAAAAATTTAGGTTTAACAACGCAAGCGAATTATGCGAATTTAGATCGGATCCTTAAAGAATTAGACTATGCTGAAAAAATTATGAAACGCATTGGATGTCCTGTCATTAATGTTTCAAATAAAGCAATTGAAGAGACAGCTGATCTAATCTTAGCAATGTTAAAAAAGAGAGGGGATGTAATCCATGGATAAATTTGTTTATATGTTTGATGAAGGGGATAGTGGAAAAAAAGAACTTTTGGGAGGAAAGGGTGCTAATTTAGCTGAAATGACCAAAATTGGTTTGCCTGTTCCTTATGGCTTTACCATTACAACAGAGACCTGCAATACATATTATGATGCAGGGAAATCAATTTCACCCGAGGTTGAATTTCAAATTTTAGAAGCGCTTACGATTCTTGAAGAAAAAACAGGTAAAAGACTTGGAGATCCTTCAAATCCATTGCTAGTATCCGTAAGGTCCGGTGCGGTTCATTCGATGCCGGGAATGATGGATACCATTTTGAATCTTGGAATAAATGATGAAACGGTCGAGGGATTGGCAAATCTGACAAATAATCCGCGCTTTGCTTATGATTCTTACCGGAGATTTATCCAAATGTTTAGTGATGTCGTTCTAAAAATCGATAGTTTTTATTTTGAACAATATTTGGACGAAGTCAGGGAAGAGAAAGGATATAACTCAGATCCTGAAATGAATGCAGAAGATTGGAAAGAGGTTATTAAAGGATATAAGGAAATTGTCTCTAAACATTCGACAGGGACCTTTCCAGAGAATCCAAAAGAGCAGTTATTCCTTTCTATTCGTGCTGTTTTTGATTCTTGGAATAATCAACGTGCTATTGTATACCGTCGTTTACAGAACATTCCCGACCATTTAGGAACAGCAGTGAACATTCAAAGCATGGTTTTTGGAAATATGGGCACCAATTCAGGCACTGGAGTAGCTTTTACACGTAATCCATCTACAGGGGAAGCAAAGCTTTACGGTGAATATTTGATCAATGCACAAGGTGAGGACGTTGTGGCCGGAATCCGTACCCCTCAACCAATTGTGTCACTTCAAGAAGAGATGCCAAACGTATATCAGCAATTTATTAAAACATGTCACCTCCTTGAAAAGCATTATAGAGACATGCAGGACATTGAGTTTACTGTAGAACGGGGTGAACTTTTTATTTTGCAAACACGTACTGGAAAAAGAACAGCTCATGCTGCGATTAGAATAGCTGTTGAATTAGTAAAAGAACAAATCATTAATAAACAGGAAGCGATTCTGCGTGTAGACCCTGATCAACTTAACCAGCTGCTCCATCGTCGAATCGATGAGACATATGAAAGAAAACAATTAGCGAAAGGTCTGCCAGCTTCTCCGGGTGCAGCAACAGGAGAAGTTGTGTTTGATGCAGATGAAGCTGAAAGATTAGCAAAAGATGAAAAAAAGAAGATCATACTTGTTCGTCCTGAAACAACTCCTGATGATATTCATGGAATTGTTGCTGCAGAGGCAACTGTCACAAGCCGAGGTGGAATGACAAGCCATGCAGCAGTTGTTGCAAGAGGTATGGGAAAAGCATGCATATGCGGCTGTGAATCATTAAAGATTGATCTAAAGTCAAAGCAATTCAAAGTAGGAGATAAGATCGTAAAACAAGGTGATATTATTACGATTGATGGTTCAACTGGTGATATCATGTTAGGAGAAATACCAATGATTGAACCACAGCTATCAGATGAGTTTCAATTGTTGCTTTCTTGGGCAGATGATGAAAGAAAACTTGGTGTTAGAGCAAATGCCGACAATCCAGTTGATGCCAAAAAAGCTTTTGAATTTGGAGCAGGCGGCATCGGGTTATGCCGGACAGAGCATATGTTTATGGATGCTAGTCGAATCCCGATTGTTCAAGAGATGATACTTGCAGAAACACATAAGGAACGAGAGCATGCATTAGCTAAGTTATTGCCATTGCAACAAGAAGACTTTGAGGGGATTTTCGAAGCCATGCAAGGCAACCCTGTGACCATTCGTTTATTAGATCCTCCTCTTCACGAGTTTTTACCGGATAAGGAAGAACTGTTAGTTGAGTTGACCAAGCTTCAATTAACAAATTCAAATCCTAAGGAGTTACAAGAGAAAGAGCGGCTTTTAAGAAAAGTACGTCAACTGGATGAATTCAATCCAATGCTAGGTCATCGTGGATGCCGTTTAGGAATGATCTTTCCGGAGATTTACGTGATGCAAGCGAAAGCAATTTTTTACGCCATTTCTAAGGTGACCGAAAAAGGGATCGATGTAAGACCAGAAATCATGATTCCATTAGTTGGCCATGTGAATGAGTTAAAAGAAATGCGGCAACTAGTGATTAATGCAGGAGTGCAAGTTGAGGCAGAAACAGGGAAAACATTTAACTACCTCATTGGTACGATGGTAGAAGTACCACGAGCAGCCTTAACAGCGGATCAAATTGCTGAGGAGGCAGACTTTTTCTCATTTGGAACAAATGATTTGACCCAAACAACATTTGGATATAGTCGTGATGACGCAGAGGGCAAGTTCTTGCAAGCATATATTGAAAATAAAGTACTTCCATCAAATCCATTTGTAACACTCGACAAAGAAGGAGTAGGTAAACTAGTTGAAACTGGTGTAAAGCTTGGAAGGAAAATTAAGCCTGGATTAAAAACAGGGATTTGCGGAGAGCATGGCGGTGAAAAGGATTCAATCCAATTCTGCCATGATGTAGGATTAGATTACGTAAGCTGTTCACCATACCGTGTACCTCTTGCACGCCTTGCAGCGGCCCAGGCTAAGATTAGACATGAAAAGAAACAGTATCAACTTCAACTTCAAATATAATATAGTAATAATTTATCCCTTCAATTTGCTAATTGAAGGGAATTTTTACGTTCAGTTTTAGTTAATTTCTTCACAAAAAATGTAAAGATCTTTCTTGAGATATGTAGTTATATCGATTAAAATTCATCGTAATATTATATGCTTTTAAGCCCCTCCAACATAGTATAAATATAATGCCTGAATATGAAAGTGATAACGTTTAGTAAAAAAGGAGTTTTTTTCATATAATAGAAGAAATTTAAGTAAAGAAGGGTATAACATGAGTGTCACACTAGCATTATTTGCAGCTTTTTTTGCTTCACTAACAGGGATACTGGCTAAAATTGGGATGGAGAATGTGAATTCAAATTTAGCGACAGCAATACGTACAGTGATTGTGTTAATAATGGCGTTTCTAATTGTTTTGATCACAGGCCAGCTTTATTCAATAACTGTTATTTCTACTAAAGCACTAATTTTTATTCTATTATCAGGGGTTTCAACGGGAATATCATGGTTGTTTTTCTTCAGAGCACTAGCAACGGGAGATGCTTCGAAGGTGATACCTATTGATAAATCAAGTGTGGTATTGACGATTATTTTATCGGTTGTGATTTTGGGAGAGCAAGCTGTCCCGCATATTATGGTTGGAGGAGGACTAATTGCTGTCGGGACTTTTGTGTTAATTGGTAAAAATGAAGAAAAGAAACGATTTACAGGTTCTCAAACGTATATTACATATGCTATTTTAGCGGCTGTATTTGCTGCATTAACTGCAATATTAGCAAAGGTCGGAATTGGAGATGTTGATTCAAATGTTGCCACTCTTTTAAGAACGATTGTGATTTTGTTATTTTCATGGGCAATCGTATTTTTCAAAGGAAATCATAAGGAAATAAAAGAAATTACATCAAAAGGTTATCTCTTTTTAATTCTTTCAGGAGTGGCGACAGGCTTATCATGGCTTTGTTATTTTGCAGCTTTAGCTATTGGAAAGGTTTCGGTGGTCGCACCAATTGATAAGGCTAGTGTTGTCATGACAATGATTTTAAGTTTTGTCATTTTAAAGGAGAAAGTAACAAAACATAAGGTCATAGGAGGGATCGTTATTACACTTGGAACAATTTTATTGATTTTTTAGCTTTTTCCTCTTAACCAACATTATCATAACAAATTTTGTGTTAATACTTATTTTTCCTTAACCGCCAACTAGGTGTGTATAAAATCAACTGTTGCCTTGTTTCTAATAAAGAAATCATGTGCAACAAGATATTTTGAATATATTTTTAGAATATCTTTATTTATGTCTAAAGATTTCATTTAAACTTCATCTATTAATAAGTTTTGTTTTATTACTTCCTAACTATTTTTTGTATTCAAGTTAAAAAGCCAGGTAGAAAATTTATTATAATAATGAGAAATAAATAAAAATGGATCCCAAACAATTAAATGGTCATGTTGGAAATGGAACATGTACAATGCAGCAGATTGTTGCTCGGATGGACAATTAAATGTTAAGTGATTACCATCCGGTTAGTGATCGCTATTTTGTAAACACAGGATTAATAAGCTATATAAGTAGTGATTAGGATAACAAGCACGCGGCAATTAGCAAGCAAACTGAATAAAATAAATTGAATATGAAAAAATAAAAGAACATTAGTTAAAAGAGGGGGGAATATGGAAAATATTCATTTAACTTCTTCGGAAAAAGGTTATTTATGGGTTAATTATATGGTTGATAGCATGGCAGTTTGTTGTTTGAGCTATTATTTGGAAAAATGCGAGGATGATGAAATTAGAGAGGTAATATCTTATGCATTAGATATATCTAGAGTCCATGTGGAGCTTATAAGTAAGATTCTTAGTAAAGAAAACCACCCAATACCAATTGGTTTTACAAATGAAGATGTAAACTTGTCCGCCCCAAGGTTATTTTCAGATGAATTTGTTCTTTTCTATTTGCATCAGCTGGCAAATTTAGGGTTGACCTACTATTCAAAAACTCTTGGGATGACAGCCCGTGAGGATGTTCATAATTTTTATAAAGAATGTATAAGTTCTTCCACTGAATTAAATTCAAGGACAAAGGATTTATTACTATCCAAAGGTTTATATGTAAGGCCCCCTTATATTCCTAATGAATCCCAACCAGAAATGATTCAAAAAATAGGATATTTAAAAGGTTTTTTAGGAGAAAAACGAGCATTATTAACCTCTTTGGAGATAGCGAATCTGTTTTTTAATTTGCAGACGATTGAGGTTACAAAAACCTTACTGACTGGCTTTACCCAGGTAGTTGAATCAAAGGATGTAAGAGACTTTTTAACAAGAGGAAAAGAAATTAGTACGAAAATGATAAAAGAACTCAAATCCATATTAGAAAACGAGGAGTTGTCAAGTTCAACCCCTTGGTATACATATGTTTCTGATTCGACTCAATCGCCATTCTCTGACAAACTTATTATGTTTCACTTTGCAATTGTGAATGGTGGTGGTATCGAACAATATGGGTTTAGTTTAGCTTCAATGATGCGCAGGGATATTGGTGCAAAATATTATCAACTATTAGCAGAAATGATGACATTTGCTGATGATGGTATGAATTTAATGATTAAAAACAAATGGGTTGAGCAACCTCCTATGGCTGTTAAACGGACAGATTTAAAAAATATTTAATCTCACATTATAAGAATAAGTTAATTCAAGTTAAACCAGACCGTCAAAAAAGGACGGTTTTTTGGTTTTTATTCTAAGGGAACCACTTAGTTATTCCAACCTGCACCATTTATCACGTCGGAACCCCTAAATGAATACTAAAATCCCCCAATTATATTTGTTGCTAGTTTAAAAGGGTATATTAATCCTTCCATCAAATACCTGAAGATCAAACTTCGTTCACATAAGATTCCAACATATCTAATATCTTATTAGTAACTTTACTCCATATTTATGTCACTTTCAAAGATTTGACTTATACTATAAATAATATTCCTTTAAAAGGATGTGAAACTTATGGTTGAAAAAATACCCGTTTGGAAAAATATTAGAAAAATACAGGCTTTCCCTAAAGAAACGAAAAAAGATCATCCATCAATTGTAGCCCACCGAGGAGCTTCAGGCTATGCACCCGAAAACACAATGTCTGCTTTTGAGAAAGCTTTACAAATGAATGCTAATTATTTAGAGCTTGATATACAAATGACGAAAGATGAAAAATTAGTTGTCATCCATGATCCAACTGTTGATCGAACAACAAGCGGAACAGGTGAAGTACGACAATATACATATAAAGACCTTAGAAATTTAGATGCAGGGGGCTGGTTTCATAAAAGATTTTCAGGACAATATATTCCGACCCTTGAGGAAGTCATAGAAACTTATAAAAATAAAATAGGGTTACTAATTGAAGTAAAGAATCCAGGAATGTATCCGAACTTAATTTATAAGCTTGAGGAATTATTGAAAAAATGTCAGGTTGATTGTCCGAGGAATGATGAGGTTATAGTGCAGTCGTTTGATTTTGAATGGTTAGAGAGATTTCATAAAAGTTTGCCTCAAATACCATTAGGTCTTTTGGTAAAGTATCGAATTCATGGAGTATCAAAAGTCCAATTAAGAGATTGGTCTTCATTAGTACAGTATATTAATCCGAACAAAGCGCTAGTAACAAAAAAATTGGTCAAAAGAATTCATGCGTATCATATGAAGGTTATGCCATATACAGTGAGAGATAAAAAGTCAATAAAAGGTCTTTTAGATGCTAAAGTAGATGGAATTATTACCGACTTTCCGGATTATATCATTCATAAATAGAAAAGTCATTCAGGGATTATCCCTGAATGCTCAAAGAGTTTCTTGTTGTTGACCAATTTCTTTTTCTGCAATAATCGAATTTGCTACTTCTTCTTGTTTATGTTTATTAACGGAATCTCCATCAATATTTTTTTGATTAGGAAAAGTACTATCATTTTGTATTGTTATTTTTTCTTCTGTTGGAGCATTCGTTAAGTATTGCTCTTCCTTTCGCATAAAAAGGCCTCCTTCTTTTTATTATCCTTATCCTTTTCCAATGACCGAAATCTATACAAAGATAAACCAAAATTAATTTTCTTCGATTTAGTAGAGGAGAATTTGTGGAATCGCTACAAAAGATAATATAATAGTAGAAACTCGTCTTAAAACAATCCCATTATTTACAAAATAACTGACAATTGATAAATGGTATAATACAAGAGGGCTGACAATTGAAGAATTTCATTTGTCAGCCATTGTTTTTGCTTAGGAATTTATAAATTTCTTGTACTGTGGATAAGTGCTCTGCATCCAGCTACAAAGCACAGGATGTACAAGTGCAGTCTTGGTGATTGACGTCGCGCTTTTATTCTTATTTATATTGCTCAAGCATTGAGAAAAAGTCTTTTACAAATTTGTAGAAAACCTTTTCTGAAGGAGCAAGATCTCTTTTTTTCGAAACAATAATTCCTACTGATCTTCTGACCAGAGGGAGTTCAATTGGCACCTTTACAGTAAAGCGGGGGATGGATTCGTGAAACGTACTTTCTGGTAAAAGTGTAACACCCATTCCAGCGGATACTAAGCCTTTTATGGCGTCCAAATCTTCACCAACCGAAAAGATGTTAGGAACAAAACCTGCTTGTTTACACGCTTCTACAACAATTTCCTGTAGGATGTAACCTCTTGGAAATAAAACGAATGAATCGTTTCGTAGTTCATTCAGAAGGATACTTTTCCTTGAGGCAAGTGGATGTGATGACGGCAATAGGGCCAGAATGCTTTCTGTAAATAAAATAGAACCTTCAATATCTGGATTGTTTTGTGGTACAGGTCCTAAAAAAGCTAAATCTATTTCACGATTCACAACCGAATCAATTAAGAAATTATAGGAGCCCTGCCGCAAATGGAAGGCAACATTAGGGTGTTTGTCTTTAAAGGCTGATATAACAGTAGGGAGCAAATGACTTGCAAGACTTGTTGGAAACCCAATTTTAATCGTTCCTCTTTCTGGATCCAAATACTCATCAATTTGTTTTTTTGCATAATCAATTGCCTTCATGGCTGTTTTAGTATGTGTAAGAAACACCTTTCCAATTGGGGTAAGCTTAACGTTTCGCCCTTCTCTTTCGAATAAGGTAACACCTAATTCTGATTCAAGGTTTGCTATTTGTCTGCTAATAGCAGACTGAGCGACATGTAAATATTGTGCAGCTTCCGACACGTGTTCTCGCTCTGCTACTTCCATAAAATATCGTAATTGACGTAATTCCATTTTAGGCCTCCGATCATATATATATCGAAATTAGATTGATTTAATCTAAATTATATATTGTTAACATTAATTTTGAAAGATATAATGTAATTATCTGAAAATTATCGGGTGTAAGATTATCTAACGGGGGGAGATATACATGACTTACAATCAAATACCTAAAGCACAAGGTCTCTACCGTCCTGAATTTGAACATGATGCATGCGGTATCGGTTTATACGCTCATATTAAAGGCCATGCTACACATGATATTGTAAAAAAAGGACTAAATATGCTTTGTCAACTAGATCACAGGGGTGGACAAGGCAGTGACCCACTAACAGGTGATGGCGCTGGTTTAATGGTGCAAATCCCTGATGCGTTCTTCAAAAAGGCTTGCAAGGAAATGACTCTTCCTGAAAAAGGCCGTTATGGTGTGGGGATGATGTTTTTCTCAAATGACAATTCTGAGCGCCAACAAATTGAAGAGCAGCTTAACAAATTTATTGAAGCTGAAGGTCAGACACTTTTAGGATGGAGAGATGTACCAGTTAATGCAGAAGAGATTGGACCAGTTGCAAGAATGAGCTGTCCAGTTGTTCGCCAAGTATTTATTGGGGCAAATGAATCAATCCAAGACAATATTACATTTGAACGTAAATTATATGTCATTCGTAAACAAGCAGAAAATTGGGCTAGAGAACGTGAACTGCGTTTCTACTTTACTAGTCTTTCAAGCAGCACAATTGTATATAAAGGACTTTTAACACCTGAGCAAGTTGATGCGTTCTACTTGGATTTACAGGATGAAGATTTTGTTTCAGCATTTTCATTAGTACATTCACGTTTTAGTACAAATACATTCCCGAGCTGGGAAAGAGCACATCCAAATCGCTATTTAATTCACAACGGTGAAATTAACACGTTACGTGGAAATATGAATTGGATGAAAGCGAGAGAACAGCAGTTTGTATCAGAAGCTTTCGGTGAGGATCTTGAAAAAGTACTTCCAATCCTTGATGCCGATGGCAGTGACTCATCAATCCTAGATAACGCGTTTGAATTTTTCGTGTTAGCAGGACGTAAGCCGGCACATGCTGCAATGATGATGATTCCTGAGCCTTGGACTGAGAATCCTCATATGAGCCCTGAAAAAAGAGCTTTTTATGAATATCATAGCTGTTTAATGGAGCCATGGGATGGACCAACAGCTATTTCATTTACAAATGGAAAGCAAATTGGAGCTATTCTTGACCGTAACGGACTTCGACCAGCTCGTTACTATGTAACAAAAGACGATTACATCATTTTCTCTTCTGAAGTCGGTGTTATTGAAGTAGATGAAAAAGATGTTCTGTACAAAGATCGTTTAAGCCCAGGTAAAATGCTTCTAATTGATTTAGAGGAAGGGCGTATTATTTCTGATGAAGAGATTAAAGACGAAATGGCTAAAGAAGAGCCATATCAAGAATGGTTAAACGAGCAGCTGATTAAGCTTGATGACCAATCAAAAGTTTTAGAAGAAGAAGTTGTGACAGATATTGCTGAGCGCCACCGTGCTTTCGGATATACGTATGAAGATATCCAAAAATATTTACTTCCTATTATTACAGAAGGAAAAGATCCACTGGGATCAATGGGGAACGATACGCCATTAGCAGTATTATCAGATCGTCCTCAATCATTATTTAATTACTTTAAACAATTATTTGCACAAGTTACAAACCCGCCAATCGATGCAATTCGTGAGCAAATTGTAACATCTACAATGACTTTACTTGGAACTGAAGGCAATATTCTTCACCCTACAAAAGAAAATGCACGTAGAATTCAATTAGATTCTCCTGTACTTTCAAATGACCAATTAGCACAATTACGCTTAAATCTAAATCCAGGATTTAAGAGCAAAACAATTCAAGCTTTGTTTACTGAAAATTTAGACAAATCTGTACAAGAATTATGCGCTGAAGCGGATGAAGCAATCGAAGATGGTGTAAATATTCTTATCATCTCTGATCGTGGAATGAATTCAGAAAAAATGGCAATTCCTGCGTTATTAGCTGTAGGTGCACTTCATCAACACTTAGTTCGTCAAGGAACACGTACGAAAGCCAGTCTTGTTATCGAATCAGGTGAGGTCAGAGAAGTACATCACTTTGCCGCCTTAATAGGTTATGGTGTCGACGCTATTAACCCTTATCTTGCATTTGCAACTTATAAGGAAGCAGTGTTAGATGGCAGCTTATCTTATAGCTATGAAGAGGTTGTTGCGAAATATATCAAGGGTGTTACTGAAGGTGTCGTAAAGGTAATGTCTAAGATGGGTATTTCAACAGTTCAAAGTTATCGTGGAGCACAAATTTTCGAAGCTGTTGGGATCAGTCAAGATGTGATTGACCGTTTCTTTACTGGAACAGCATCACAGCTAGGTGGTATTGATCTTGAAACAATCGCAAAAGAAACAGTTTTACGTCATCAAGAAGCTTATTCTGAAAAAGTTGACAAGGTATTGGATTCAGGAAGTGACTTCCAATGGAGAAAAAATGGGGAGCATCATGCATTTAATCCAACAACAATCCACACATTGCAATGGGCATGCCGTAAAAATGATTACAGCCTATTTAAAAAATACTCAGATGCTGCGAACGAAGAAAGAATTGGTTTCTTACGTAACCTATTCTCATTCAACAGCAATCGACCATCAATTTCAATTGATGAAGTAGAATCTGTAGATTCAATCGTAAAACGATTTAAGACAGGTGCGATGTCATTTGGTTCTTTAAGTAAGGAAGCACATGAAACACTTGCGATCGCGATGAACCGTCTTGGCGGTAAAAGCAACAGTGGTGAAGGTGGAGAAGATCCAAACCGTTTCGTCGCTGATGAAAATGGAGATTTACGCCGCAGTGCAGTAAAACAAATTGCATCTGGTCGTTTTGGTGTAAAGAGTCACTATTTAGTAAATGCTGATGAGCTTCAAATCAAAATGGCTCAAGGAGCTAAGCCTGGTGAAGGTGGACAGTTACCTGGAAATAAAGTATATCCTTGGGTTGCTGATGTTCGTGGATCGACACCTGGTGTGGGATTGATTTCACCACCTCCTCATCATGATATTTACTCTATTGAGGACTTAGCACAGCTTATCCATGATTTGAAAAACTCTAACCGCGATGCGCGTATCAGTGTTAAACTGGTTGCCAAAGCTGGTGTTGGTACAATTGCAGCTGGTGTTGCAAAAGGTGCAGCTGACGTTATTGTCATTAGTGGTTATGATGGCGGAACAGGTGCTTCTCCGAAAACAAGTATCAAGCACACTGGTTTACCATGGGAGCTTGGCTTAGCTGAAGCACACCAAACATTGATGCTTAACGGTTTACGTGATCGTGTTGTATTAGAAACAGATGGTAAGTTAATGACAGGGCGCGATGTAGCATTAGCTGCGATTCTTGGTGCTGAAGAATATGGCTTCGCAACAGCTCCGCTTGTTGTAATGGGTTGTATTATGATGCGTGTATGTCATTTAGATACATGTCCAGTTGGTGTAGCTACTCAAAATCCAGAGCTTCGTGATAAATTTACTGGAGATCCGGATCATATTGTAAACTACATGCGTTTTGTTGCTCAAGAAGTTCGCGAAATCATGGCAGAACTCGGCTTCAGAACGATGGATGAAATGGTTGGTAGCACAGATGTACTAGAAGTTAGTGAACGTGCGAAAGCTCACTGGAAAGCTAAACACCTGGATTTATCAACACTTTTATATCAGCCGGAAGGTGCACGTACAGCTAGAATCAAACAAAACCATAAAATTGATCAGTCTCTAGATATGGTTGAAATTTTACCAAAAGTTGAAGCATCTATTGCAGCAGGTACACCGATTGATGCATCATTTAACATTAAGAATATTAACCGTGTAGCTGGAACAATTGTTGGTAGTGAAATTTCTAAACGCTATGGTGAAGAAGGATTACCAGAAGATACAATCACTCTGCGATTTACTGGATCTGCAGGCCAAAGCTTTGGAGCATTCGTTCCTAAAGGTGTAACAATGCACTTAACTGGTGATGCGAATGACTACATCGGAAAAGGACTTTCAGGCGGTAAAATTATCGTTAAACCTTCAGATGACTCAAGCATTGTAGCAGCTGATAATGTGATTATCGGAAATGTTCCATTCTATGGTGCAACAAGTGGTGAAGCATATATTAATGGTCGTGCAGGTGAACGTTTTGCTGTTCGTAACAGTGGCGTAAATGTCGTTGTTGAAGGTGTAGGAGACCACGGTTGTGAATATATGACTGGTGGCCGCGTTGTTATCCTAGGTGAAGTTGGGAAAAACTTTGGTGCAGGTATGTCAGGTGGTATTGCTTACGTACTTGCTGATGATAAGGAAGAATTTAAAGCAATATGTAATGATGAAATGATAGAGTTTGAGAGTTTAGTAGATGCTGAGGAAATTGATTTCCTAAAAGAGCTGGTCCAAAATCATTTACATTATACGAACAGTCCAAAAGCTCGATTCGTTTTAGACAACTGGAATGAGACACTTCCTAAGTTTGTTAAAGTAATTCCAAAAGACTACAAGCGTATGATGAATCGTATTGCTGAACAAATGGAAGCTGGACTTTCAAATGAAGAAGCAATCATGAGTGCGTTTGAAGCAAATGCAAAATCTGAGAAAAAAGGTTCAGTGACAAAACCGTCACGTTCCAAGGCAGTAGTACAGTAGAAAGGGGAGAGGAAGATGGGGAAAGCAACAGGATTTTTAGAGTTTAAGCGTGAAGAGGCAGCAGAACGTGATCCTCTCAAGCGTTTAAATGACTGGAAAGAGTATTCAGCTCCTTTCTCTGAGGAAAAGTTAAGCAGACAAGGAGCACGCTGCATGGATTGCGGCACTCCTTTCTGTCATATTGGAACTGAGATTAATGGTTTCACTTCAGGATGTCCAATTCATAACTTAATTCCTGAGTGGAATGACTTAGTCTATCGTGGTAGATGGAAGGAAGCACTTGAACGTTTATTAAAAACAAATAACTTTCCAGAATTTACAGGAAGAGTATGCCCGGCACCATGTGAAGGTTCATGTAACGTAGCGATTTCTGACCCGGCCGTTACGATTAAAAACATTGAAAAAGCTATTATCGATAAAGGTTTTGAAAATGGATGGATTACTCCGCGTATTCCTGAAAAACGTACAGGTAAAAAGGTAGCGATTGTTGGTTCTGGCCCAGCTGGTTTAGCTGCAGCAGATCAATTGAACCAAGCCGGTCACACAGTCACTGTTTATGAACGTGCTGACCGTCCAGGTGGATTGTTAACATACGGTATACCTAACATGAAACTTGATAAAGGTATTGTTGAACGTCGTGTAAACTTACTGACTGAAGAAGGTATTATATTTGTTACAAATACAGAAGTAGGAAAAGACATTACAGCAGATGAGTTACGTGCACAACATGACGCTGTGATCCTATGTGTGGGTGCTCAAAAGCAACGTGACTTACGTATCGAAGGTCGTGAAGCTAACGGAGTTCACTTTGCAATGGATTATCTTACAGATGTAACAAAAAGCTATTTGAATACAAATTTTGAAGATGGTCAATTTATCAATGCTGAAGGCAAAGATGTAATTGTCATTGGTGGTGGAGATACAGGCGCAGACTGTGTGGCAACTGCACTTCGCCAAAATTGTAACAGTGTTGTTCAGTTTGGTAAGCACCCTAAATTGCCAATGTCCCGTACAGTTGAGAATATGTGGCCAGAGGCTCCGCATGTCTTTACGATGGAGTATGCGTACGAAGAAGCAGAAGCAAAATTTGGTGAGGACCCACGTCAATATTGTATCCAAACTACAAAGCTTGTTTCAGATGAAAATGGAAACCTTAAAGAGCTTCACACAATCCAAATGGAGAAACTTAAGGATGAACAAGGCTTATACTATTTCAAAGAAATTCCAGGTTCTGAAAAAGTATGGCCAGCTCAATTAGTTTTCATTGCGATTGGATTTGAAGGTGCAGACCAACCTGTTCTGCAACAATTTAATGTAAATCAAACTGCACGCAATGTTGTAGCAGCTAAATATGGCGATTTCCGCACAAACATTGATGGTGTATTTGCTGCTGGTGATGCGCGTCGTGGTCAAAGCTTGATCGTATGGGCAATCAATGAAGGTCGTGAAGCTGCTCGTGAAGTAGATCGTTATTTAATGGGCAGTACTGTCTTAGTTTAAATCTAATCTAAAAAAAGGATCAAAGCATTTCTATGCTTTGATCCTTTTTTGTTATGTCATCATATTTTATAAAAATAGTGAGGATGATGGATAAGAAGAAATTCCTATTGGACGACTTAGGACATTTTTAGTAAAATTAACAATTGGTATAAAAATAAAAATATGAAATAATAGTGAAAATAACCTATATGTTTAACCAACAACTAAGGAGCAGTTTATGTTAAATAAATATAAAATTTTATTCTTTTATGTTCTATTCAGTTCAATATGGATACTTGCTACAGACAATATACTAGTCCTATTAAACATACCAAAGGGGACTTTATTAATATTTCAAAATATAAAAGGGTTCTTATTTGTTCTTTTAACTAGTATCTTTATTTTTTATTTAGTGTTGAAGAGAGAAGCCTATTTAAATGAGAAAGAAGAAAAAAACAAGTTAAGCCTCTTAATTAATTCAATGGTTGATTTTGTGAATTTTAAAGATGGAGAGGGCCGCTGGACTAAAGCAAATGATTTTGCCCTTCAATTATTTCAAATAGAGAATGTCGATTATGTTGGGAAAAAGGATTCTGAACTAGCTGAATACACAGAGTTTTATGCTGATGCATTAAGGTATTGTGAAATATCAGATGAACAGGCATGGTTAAAAGGCACAAAAAGCAGATGTATAGAAGAAATATCGATGCCGGATGGTAGTGTAAAGACCTTTGATACAATTAAAATTCCCAGTTTTAATGAGGACGGCTCTCGAAAAGAATTAGTTGTTATGGGAAGAGATGTGACAGAACGAGTTCTAGCTGAAAAGAAACTAGCAGAGAGTGAACAAAAGTACAAATCCTTATTTGATTTTAATCCTGAGTTAGTATATATGATTGATTTAAATGGAAGACTTGCAGAGGTAAATGAACACTTTTATCGCTTTACAGGATATACAAAAGATGAATATGTGTTTAAACCAATATTTCCGCTTATTTCAAAGAGAGATCGCCGAAAGGTTTATCAGTCATACAAGCATATTATCAACCATAATCAATCTTTTACAAATGAAGAGATTGAAATTATCATGAAAAATCAAACAACGAAAATATTGCGTTGTACGTCAGTACCCATGATAATTAATGAAAAAACAGTCGGAATTATTGGATATGCCGTGGATATTTCAAAAGAGAAAGAAACAGAAAGGCTTCTTCGCAAAACAGAAAAATTATCAGTTGTCGGAGAGCTCGCGGCAAGTGTAGCACATGAAATTCGAAATCCGCTAACCTCTTTAAAAGGGTTTGTACAGATGTTGCAAAAAACGAATAAAGAACAAGAGTTTTACTATCGAATTATGTTAGATGAGCTTGAAAGAATTAACATCATTTCAAGTGAGCTGCTTGTACTTGCAAAGCCTCAAAAAATTCAGTTTCAAAAAACGAATATTAATCATTTATTAAAGGATGTTGGATCATTACTTGAATCAGAAGCAAATCTTTATGGAGTGACACTAGATATTCAAGTGAATGAGTGCCTCCCTATTATTGATTGTGAACCACATCAATTAAAACAACTTTTTATTAACATAATAAAGAATTCAATTGAAGCGTCATCAAAGAATGTACATGTTTCACTTGAATTAAAGGATCAACATACAGTAAAGATCCTCTTTAAGGATGACGGATGTGGAATCGATAAAGAGCGATTAAAGCATTTAGGAGAACCTTTTTATTCGATGAAGGAAAAAGGAACTGGACTAGGTTTAACGGTAAGTTATCGTATTGTAGAGTTTCATAAAGGAAAAATCTCCTTTAGAAGTTCAGTAAATCAAGGGACAGAGGTTGAACTTCTTTTACCTATCCATAAATAAACAATACCCTAAGGATTTCCTTAGGGGTTTTTGGTTTGCCCAGCATGGGCGAACTCTAACGGGTGAAAGTCCCGAGTACGACCTTGTAGCGGTAAGTACATAGCTAATAGCAAGGGTGTCCACGGTGACGTGGAATCTAAAGGAAGCTTGAAGGC
>Ga0180220_1000588_pt1 | contig 36940 bp, 35 predicted proteins | sample eDN5th37CBELigBY_FD_151335 | JGI IMG/M metagenome (GOLD analysis project Ga0180220, IMG submission 151335) | Enriched backyard soil microbial communities from Emeryville, California, USA - eDNA 5th pass 37_C BE-Lig BY (version 2) (version 2) | ecosystem: Environmental > Terrestrial > Soil >... | reverse complement strand
CCCCGACAGACAACTCGCCCCCAGTTGGGTATGATGACGATACCCGCACCACCCAACGTGGCGCGGGCGCTGCACCGGACTCGCACCGAGCCGGTCGGTACGGGCGGGGGGGAACGGCGGTGGCGATCGCTACCAGGCACGGTCGGGGTTTCTCCACCACCGCCACCCCCGCCCTCACCGGCGCGCGGAGCCGAGCCACCCCGGCTCGGCCGAACCCCGGTGCCAGCCACACGAGTCGGATCGAGGAAAGGAGTAGACGATGAGCACGCGAGAGATGATGCAGACCGGCGTCGTGGGAGCCGTCCCGGACCTGAAGCGCGCGCCCTTCGCGGCGCAGATCACGCGGGCGGAGAAGCGTCGGCTGGCGCGCACCTCCTCGGCCGAGATCCCGGCCTTCATCCGCGCCGTGGGCGTGGAGCTCGAGGCGACGGACAGGGATTACCTGCGCCGCAAGCTCGGGCGGAAGCTGGGGAAGTTCGCGCAGTTCATCGAGCGGGCCAGCGTGCGCATCGAGGACGTGAACGGCCCGAAGGGTGGGGTGGACAAGCGCTGCCGCATCAAGGTCGTGCTGTCCGGGATGCCGAGCGTCGTCATCGATGAGCGGCACGTCGAGCTCCAGGCGGTGATGGACCGGGCGCTCGCCCGGGCGGAGCGCGCCGTCCGCCGCGCGGTCGAGGTACGGCGCGGACCCCGCTGATACACGACCGGGGAGGACGCCTCCAGGCGTCCTCCCCGGCTGTCACCCGATCCCGGCGCGGAGTCCGTGCCGGGCCGACTACGCCGGCACCTTCTCCTGCGCGTAGGCGCGCAGCACCGCCAGCACCTGGTCGATATCCGCCTCGGTGTGGTCCGCGTTGACCTGGAACCGGATCTCCTCCTCCCCGCGCGGGACGACGGGGTAGGCGAGCCCGGTCGCGAGGACCCCGTTCGCGTAGAGGTGCCGCACCAGGTCGCGGGTCTTGGCCGTGTCCCGCACCAGGAGCGGGACGACCGGGTGCTCGCCGGGGATCACCTCGAACCCCGCCTCGACCAGCCCCTTCTCGAACCGGGCCGTCAGCGCGCGCAGCCGGTCCATCAGCTCGACCCCGCGCGGGCTGTCGAGGATCTCCAAAGCCTTCAGCGCCGCCACCGCCTCGCCCGGGGTGATCGGGTTCGAGTAGATGTAGAACGGCGCCGACTCCCGCAGGTAGCGGATCACCTGCGCGTTCGAGGTGACGTACCCCCCGTTCACCCCGAGCGCCTTCCCGAGCGTCCCGATCAGGACGTCCGCCTGGCCCCCGGTGTACTCCTCCGTCCCGCGCCCCGTCTTCCCGAACGCCCCCACGCCGTGCGAGTCGTCGACCACGAGGACGATGTTCTCCGGGAAGTCGACGTCGTGCTTGCGCACCACCGCGGTGATCTCCGCCAGCGGGGCGTGATCACCCCGCATGCTGAAGATACCATCGGTGACGACGACGACGCGCTTCGCCCGCCCCTTCGCCGCCACGATCCGCTCCTCGAGCGCCTGCACATTGTTGTGCGGGTAGACCGCCTTGTCGAGCGGGCGGGAGAGGCGGATCGCGTTGATGATCGAGTTGTGGTTCAGCTCGTCGCTGATCACGATCGTCTCGGCGTTGATCAGCGAGGTCAGCGTCCCCACGATCGTCGCGTAGGCGGAGGAGAAGATCATCGCCTCCTCCCGGCCGTGAAAGGCGGCGAGCTTCCGCTCCAGCTCGACGTGCGGCGTGTAGGTCCCGCTGATGAAGCGGACCGCGCCCGGCCCGGTACCGAACTCCCGGACCGCCGCCTCCTCCGCCTCGATCAACTCCGGGCGGAGCGACATCCCGAGGTAGGAGTTCGAGTTCATCCGGATGAACTCGCGGTCGCCCTCGCCCTCCAGGAGGAAGCGCGGGCCGCGGTCGCCCGCGGGGGGGATCACCCGCCTGACCACGGATTCCGCGCCCTTCGCCGTCCCCTTCGCCTCCAGCTCCGCCACCTGTCCGCGGAGTACCTCGGTGATCCGATCGAGTGGCATCTCTCTGTCTCCTTCTACTATCGGTTGGTACCGTTACGATCTTATTCCGTGCGCCCGGCCGGGACACGTGTCGCGTCGAGTCGCGCCCGGAGCTGCGTCAGCATGTCGTCCACCATCTCGTCGAGGCCGTAGCGCGGCTGCCACCCCCACTCCTCGCGGGCGGCGCTGTCGTCGAGCCGGCGCGGCCACGAATCCGCGATCGACTGGCGCAGCGGGTCGACGTCGTACTCGATCTCGAACCCCGGGACCCGCCGCCGGATCGCCTCGGCCAGCTCCGCGGGGGTGAACTGCAGCGCCGTGATGTTGAAGGCGTTGCGGTGGCGGAGCCGCGCCGGGTCGGCCTCCATCAGGTCGATCGCGGCCCGGACGGCGTCGGGCATGTACATCATGTCGAGGCGAGTGTCGGGGGCGAGGAAGCAGGTGTAGCGGCCGTGCTCGAGGGCGTGGTGGAAGATCTCGACCGCGTAGTCGGTAGTCCCGCCGCCGGGGGGCGCGGTGTACGAGATCAGCCCGGGATATCTCACCCCGCGGGTGTCCACGCCGTAGCGCGTGTGGTAGTAGTCGCAGAGAAGCTCGCCGGTCACCTTGGTGATCCCGTACATCGTGGTGGGGCGCTGGATCGTGTCTTGGGGGGTGGGGTCGGGAGGGGTGCTGGGGCCGAACGCGGCGATCGAACTGGGGGTGAATACCGAACACCCGCGCGTTCGAGCTACCTCGAGTACGGTAATAAGTCCGTCGACGTTGACCCGATACGCCCGCAGCGGGTCCCGCTCGCCGACCGCGGAGAGGATCGCGGCCAGGTGGTAGATCGTGTCGATTCGGTGGCGGACGACGACGTCGTCCACCGCGGCGCCGTCGGTGCAGTCCAGCACCTCGAAGGGGCCGCCCTCGCCCGACGAACCCTCGCGCCGACGGATGTCGGCGGCGACCACGTTCTCCGCGCCGTACCGCGCACGCAGCGCCGGCACCAGCTCCGATCCGATCTGACCGAGCGAACCTATGACCAGGATTCGTTTCATTCTGTCTTGCTCCAGGCGGAGATTCCTTGATCGGCGGCGCGCTCGCACTCCGAGGCGTGGGGAGTGGTTCAGTCGGAAATTGGTACCCCGGGCCGTGATGCACGTTGCGGCGTGTGGATGATCGCGCGGCGCGGCCGACCCCTCGAATTGTAGTCGGTGAGGCGGCGCGCGTCCAGCGGTCCCCGCGGACAGATTGATCCCGCCCGGCGCCACCCATATATTGCCCCCCGACCCGCGGCGCCGCACGGCGCCGCCGACACCGCGTCCCTGACCGATCCCCTGTTATGGCTACCTACCGATACCTGAAGCTAGAACGGCAGGACCAGATCGCGACCCTGGTGATCCAGCGCCCCGAGAAGCTGAACGCGCTCAACGCCGAACTCCTCGCGGAGCTCGACGAGGCCGTCCGCGACCTCGCGGGGGACGACCAGGTCCGGGGAGTCGTCGTGACCGGCGCGGGGGAGAAGGCCTTCGTCGCCGGAGCCGACATCGCCGAGCTCGCGCAGCTCGAGCCGCTCGCCGCGGTCCGGACCGCGCGCCGGGGCCAGGATATCTTCCGCGCCCTGGAGAAGCTGCCCAAGCCCGTCGTCGCCGCGGTCAACGGCTTCGCGCTCGGGGGCGGCCTCGAGCTCGCCCTCGCCTGCCACCTCCGCATCGCCAGCGAGAACGCGCGCTTCGGGCTCCCCGAGGTCAAGCTCGGGATCATCCCCGGCTACGGCGGGACGATCCGCCTCCCGCGCCTCGTCGGGCGCGGCCGCGCGCTGGAGCTGATCCTGACCGGCGAGATGATCGGCGCCGAAGAGGCGTACCGGATCGGGCTCGTCAACCGCGTCGTCCCGCAGCCCGAGCTCCTGGAGACGGCCCGCGCGCTCCTGGCCAAGATCGTCGCCAACGGCCCACTCGCCGTGGCGCACGCCCTCGAGGCGGTCGACCGCGGCGCCGACGCCACCCTCGACGGCGGGTTCGAGATCGAGTCCAACCTCTTCGGGCTCCTCGCCGATACCGAGGACATGCGCGAGGGGATGCAGGCCTTCCTCGAGAAGCGCCCCGCCCGCTTCCAGGGTAGGTGAACGGGTGACGCGGCGCGTGGACTCGCGCCCCTCCCCGCCGGTCTGAGCCATGGTCTGCCGCGAGCTGCGCCTGCGCGACTTCCGCAACTTCCCGGAGCTCGAGGTCGCCTTCCCCCCCGAGGGGGTGGCGATCATCGGGGACAACGGGGAGGGGAAGACGAACCTCGTCGAGGCGATCTACTACCTCGAGATCTTCCGCTCCTTCCGCGGCGCCCCCGACGAACAGCTGGTCCGGCGTGGCGCCGAGGTCTTCCACCTGCGCGGCCGTTTCACCGATCCGGGGAGCGGGTGGGGCCGGGAGATCGCGGTCGGGTTCGAACGTCGCTCCCACCGTAAACGGATCACGGTCGACGGGGTCCAGCCGGAGCGGATCGGGGACGCGCTCGGCGGGGTCGGCGCCGTCGTCTTCTCCCCCTCGGACGTGGCGATCGTCGCCGGCGCGCCCGGGGAACGACGTCGTTTCCTCGATATCCTCCTCTCCCTCAACACCCCCGGCTACCTCGCCGCGCTGCAGCGCTACCGCCAGGTGCTCCGGCAGCGGAACACACTGCTGCGCGAGGGGGCGGCCGAGGCGCTGCTGGCGCCCTGGGACGAGGGGCTCGTCGAGAGCGGGAGCCGGCTGATCGTGGCGCGCCGCGACTGGATCGACACGCGCAACCCCGGCTTCGCGCGCCGCTACGCCGCCATCTCCGGCGGGATCCCCGGGCGCATGGTCTACGAGCCGGCGCTCCCGCTCGAGCGGATCCCGGAAGCCGCCACGGTAGACGACGTCGCCGAGCTCTTCCGCGCCGAGCTCGCCCGCCTCGCCCGGCACGAACGGGAGCGCGGCGTTACCCTGACCGGGCCGCACCGCGACGATTTGGGCTTCGTCATGGAACGTAGCGGCGCCGAGATCGAACTGCGGGAGTTCGGCTCCGGCGGGCAACAGCGCACCGCCGCGATCGTGCTGCGGATGGTCGAGGCCGAGACGGTACGCGCGGCGCGCGGCGGCCACCCGATCATCCTGCTGGACGACATCTTCGCCGAGCTCGATCCCGGCCGCTCGCGCCGGATCCTCGAGCTCCTCGAGGCCGAAGAACGGGGGCAGGTCATCCTGACCGCGCCCAAGGCATCCGATCTCGAGGTCAGGCGCGGCGTCGTCCCGCACTGGACCCTCAGCGGGGGACGTCTCTACGTATGAGCGCGAAACGACACGGACCCACCTCGGTCGGAGAGGCGCTCGGGAAGTTCCTGCAGGAGTCGGGGCTCGCCGAGCGGATCGAGGAGGCGAGCGTCGTGCCGGAGTGGGAAGAGCTCGTGGGAGAGGCGATCGCGCGGGTCACCCGCCCGACACGGGTTTCCCACGGGACGCTCTTCGTCGCCGTCCGCTCGAGCGCCTGGCTGATGGAGCTCAACATGATGCGCGGCGAGATCCTGCGCCGGCTCAACGCCGGGCGGGAGCGCGGGCGGATCGAGCAGATACGCTTCTACCTGGGGGAGGAGTGACGGGGCGCGGACGGGGAGTCCGGCGCGACGCCGTCGACCCCGCAAACCCCGCATCGCGCCGCCCTTTTCGAGGCACCAAGCCGCCGTTTCGGGGTAGTAGGGTCAGATCGTGGTTACGCGTAACTCGAGAGCGGTGAAGATGGCGAATACTGAGCCTGTGAACAACGAATATTCGGCTGGGCAGATCCAGGTGCTCAAGGGTCTGGAGGCGGTACGCAAGCGCCCCGGTATGTATATCGGTTCCACCGGCGTGCGCGGCCTCCACCACCTGGTCTACGAGATCGTCGACAACTCCGTCGACGAGGCCCTCGCCGGGTTCTGCACCGATATCGCCGTCATCATCCACCAGGACGAGTCGATCACCGTGGTCGACAACGGCCGCGGGATCCCGGTCGACATCCACCCCACCGAGAAGGTCCCCGGCGTCGAGCTGGCGATGACGGTGCTGCACGCCGGCGGTAAGTTCGACAAGAGCTCGTACAAGGTCTCCGGCGGTCTGCACGGGGTGGGCGTGAGCGTGGTCAACGCGCTCTCGGACTGGTTGAAGGTAGAGATCCGGCGCGACGGCAAGATCCACCGGCAGAGCTATTCGCGGGGCGCCAAGACGAGCGAGCTCGAGGTCGTGGGGACGACCGACACGACCGGGACGACGGTCACCTTCCACCCTGACGCCGAGATCTTCACCGGCTTCGGCACCGAGCTGCACTACAGCTTCGACATGCTGAGCAACCGCCTGCGCGAGCTGGCCTTCCTCAACAAGGGGCTCCGGATCACGCTGACCGACGAGCGCCCGGGGGAGGGGGGCGCGCCGCGGCACGAGGAGTACTACTACAAGGGCGGGATCATCCAGTTCGTCGAGCACCTGCGCGGCACCCGCAAGGCGATCCACCCCGAGCCGATCTACATCGAGGCGGAGCGGGAGGAGGCGCAGATCGAGCTCGCGCTGCAGTACGACGAGGGGTACAACGAGAACACCTTCACCTTCGTCAACAACATCAACACGCACGAGGGGGGCACGCACCTGACCGGGTTCAAGGCCGCGCTCACCCGTACGCTGAACGACTACGCCAAGAAGAACGGCCTCCTCAAGAAGGACCCCGACTCCCTCTCGGGCGACGACGTCCGCGAAGGGCTGACCTGCGTCCTCTCGGTCAAGGTCCGCGAGCCGCAGTTCGAGGGTCAGACCAAGACGAAGCTGGGGAACTCGGAGGTCCAGAGCGCGGTCCAGCAGGTGGTCAACGACAAGCTCTCGACCTACCTCGAGGAGAACCCTGCGGTCGGGAAGGCGATCATCGAGAAGGCGATCCAGGCCGCGCGGGCGCGCATCGCCGCGCGCAAGGCCCGCGACCTGACCCGGCGCAAGAACATCCTCGAGGGGAGCATCCTCCCCGGCAAGCTCGCCGACTGCACCCTCACCGACCCGGCGGCCTGCGAGGTCTACCTGGTCGAGGGTGACAGCGCGGGCGGTACCGCCAAGCAGGGGCGCAACCGCACTTTCCAGGCGATCCTCCCGCTCCGCGGGAAGATCCTCAACGTCGAGAAGGCGCGGATGGACAAGATCCTCTCGAACGAGGAGATCCGCACGATCATCTCGGCGATCGGGACCGGGATCGGCGAAGGCGAGGGGGGCTTCGACCTGAAGAACGCGCGCTACGGCAAGATCATCATCATGACCGACGCCGACGTCGACGGCGCCCACATCCGGACGCTGCTCCTCACCTTCTTCTTCCGCCACATGCAGCAGCTGATCTCGGAGGGGATGATCTACATCGCGCAGCCCCCCCTCTTCCGCGTGGCGCGGGGGAAGGAGGAGTACTACGCCTACAACGAGCAGGAGCGTGACCAGTACATCCAGCGGCTGAGCGCGAACGGGAAGGACAACCGCAACATCATCGTCCAGCGTTATAAGGGTCTCGGCGAGATGAACGCCGAGCAGCTCTGGAAGACGACGATGGACCCGGAGACCCGCACCATCCTCAAGGTCACTATGGAAGATGCGGTCGAGGCGACCAGGATCTTCGAGACCCTGATGGGTGACGAGGTCGAGCCGCGGCGGAAGTTCATCGAGGAGAACGCCCGCTACGCCAACCTCGATGTCTGAGCTGCGAGCCCGGGCCGACGCGCGGCTCGACGAGGCGCTCGAGCGGGATGCGGTGCTCGACCCGCGGGACGGCTACCGCGAGCGGCTCAAGCTCCTGCGGACGCGCGACCAGGACGCCTTCGAGGAGGCGCGACGCTACTACGAGGAGGTGCTCGTCCCGCGGGTCGCCGCCCCCGACTCCGACCCGATCCTCGAATGGTTCGAGTACGGGAGGAGGCTAGCCGAACTGGAGGGGGACGGGCGCGTCGTCGCCATCGACGAAACCGGGAAGGCCTCCGATTACTCTCCCCCGTTCCCACGCGGGGCGCTGATCCTCTTCCTCCCGCAGGACCCCAAGGTCTCGGCCTTCGCGCTCAACACCCCGCGCCACCTCTCCCCGGCCCAGGCGGCGAACTACGCGCTGCTGGTGGAGAGGCGGGTGCGGTAGTATCTGGAGCGGATGCGCGGCACTAACCCCCTGCGGCCTGAAGCGTAGGCGCGGGGCGCTCCCCTGGAGCGGAGTCGCGCAGGAGGGAGCGGAGACCCCGCAGGGGCGGCGCAGCCGCCCCGAGGGGGAGGCCCCGTCTGGAGGACCCGAGGGGAAGGGTCGGGCGGGGGAGGCTCCGCGACCGGGCGCCCGGAGCGAAAGGGGAGCGCCCCGCGCCGGAGCGATCCCAGAGCTAGCGTACTCGCTCTCGACGACAAAGCGGAGCCGTGGACATCCAGCCCACGACTCCGCTTTTCCTTGCGTCGAGGTGACAGCCGCGCGGGCTCACCCGCCCTTGGCCATGCTGTCGAGGAACTCCTTGTTCGTCTTGGTGCGCCGCATCCGGTCGAGGAGGAACTCGAGCGCCTCGGCCGGCGGCATGTCCGAGAGGAAGTTCCGCAGCAGGTAGACGCGGTTGAGCTCGCTCTCCTCGAGGAGGAGCTCCTCGCGGCGCGTGCCGGAGCGGTTGATGTCGATCGCGGGGAAGATCCGCTTGTCGGCGATATGACGGTCGAGGACGACCTCCATGTTGCCGGTCCCCTTGAACTCCTCGAAGATCACCTCGTCCATCCGCGAGCCGGTCTCGATCAGCGCGGTCGCGATGATGGTGAGCGAGCCGCCGCCGTCGATGTTGCGCGCGGCGCCGAAGAAGCGCTTCGGCTTGTGCAGCGCGTTGGCGTCGACACCACCCGAGAGGATCTTCCCGGAGTGGGGGACGGTGACGTTGTAGGCGCGGGCGAGACGGGTGATCGAGTCGAGGAGGATCACCACGTCGCGGCCGTGCTCGACCAGCCGCTTCGCCTTCTCGATCACCATCTCCGCCACCTGCGTGTGCCGGTCGGCCGGCTCGTCGAAGGTCGACGAGATCACCTCCGCCGCCACGTTCTCCTCCATGTCGGTCACCTCTTCGGGGCGCTCGTCGATGAGGAGGACGATCAGGTGGATCTCAGGGTGGTTCTCGAGGATGGCGTTGGCGATGCGCTGCATGAGGATCGTCTTACCCGCCTTGGGGGGCGAGACGATCAGACCGCGCTGCCCCTTACCGAGCGGCGAGATCAGGTCCATCAGCCGCATCGAAAGGTCGCCCGCGGCGTTCTCCAGCCGGATACGCTCCTCGGGGTAGCGCGGCCGCAGGTTGTCGAAGGCGATGCGATGCTTGGCCTTCTCCGGGTCGTCGCCGTTGACGGTCTCGACCTTGAGGAGCGCCAGGTACCGCTCACCCTCCTTCGGCGGCCGGACCTGGCCGAGGACGGTGTCTCCGGTGCGGAGATCGAAACGCTTGATCTGTGAAGGGCTTACGTAGATGTCGTCGGGGCCGTAGAGGTAGTTCCAGTCCTGCGAGCGGAGGAAGCCGTAGCCTTCCGGGAGGACCTCCAGGACCCCTTCGCCCCGCAGGACTACGTCGCTGTCCAGGAGATTCTGCTCGATGCGGAAGATCAGGTCCTGCTTACGCAACCCCGAATAATTGGAGATATTGAGCTGCTCCGCCATCTCGTGCAGCTCGGCAACCGACTTGCTCTTGAGTTCGGCGATGTCCACGAATCACTCCGTAGAAACGATAGATCAGAAGATTAACCGGCGAGCCAGCGATACCGTATACGTACCGGGTCGATCGTGACTTGTCGGGCTCGGAACAAAGTTTGGTCTGATTGGATCAGTGAGGCACGCATGCCTCTACGGTGTTGGCAGGTCTCTAGTCGAGGAATATTGGAATAGCATAACATCGTCGAGTCCGGCCGTCAAGAGGATCGCATTCGGGCCGCCCCGGCAGGCAGCCGCCGGTGCAATGGGAGTCGGCGCTCGGCTACGGGTATGTGGGCGACGTCGTCCGTGCAAGTTCCGTACTCGGCGGGTGCGCATTCGGAGAAAAATCTTGACAACTGGGGTGTGAGACAGGAATCTTGCACCACCATTCGTTTTTCCCCCGTTACAAATTCTACCCTGCGTGGGAGGCGTTGATGGCACGACACAACCGGGAAGGGCACGGCTCGGACCAGCGTGGCATGGAGTACGGGGTCAATTATCAACCCGATTGGCTTCGCGTCGTCAAGGTGACGCGGAAGCTGGACAGCGAGCGGCAGTCCACGAAGACGCTCTTTCGCAACCCGGGTTGGCGCGAGCAATCGCCGGGAGAGAAAGTCCGGACCCGTATCACCTCTCCGGAACAGGGGCTCGACTTCGAGATCACGGTCACCGACCCGAAGGGGGTGATCCGGCGGGTGATCGTCGAGACGGTGCTCCCGGAAGCGATCGCGGCTGGGCGAGAGGATGACGAGGATTCGGTGATCATCTTCTCGTTGGAGGATCGCCTCCCGCCGCCGCCTCGGCCGCCGGACAACGGTGGTGGTGGCGACGATGATGATGGCGGGGATGATGGTGACGACGGCGGCGATGACGACGGTGGTGACGACGACGATGGTGGTGATGAGGGTGGTGGCGACGATGGGGACGGCGAGGATGGAGGGGATTCGCCGGGGGGCGGTGAGGACTGAGGCGAGCGCCGGACGCTGAGTCAGCGTCCGGCGCAACTCTCGGCTGGTGGGTAGTAGTCGATGGATCTGTTGTTGCTCCTGCGTATACTCACCGTGATCGGCCAGGCGGTGCTGCTGGTGGTGCTGGTCGTTCTGCTGGCGACGTGGCGTGGTGCCGGTCGCGGCGAGGAGGTCCGGCGCCCGGCGTGGGTCATGATCGCGTGGATCCATGGTATCTTCGCCGTGGCCGGGCTCGTGGTCGAGCTGCAGCACTTTTGGTTGGATGGCGACATTGCGTCGGCCGCGGTGCGGAAGCTCACGTACAACATCTTCTTCCTCCTCAACAGCGCCCTCGAAGCCGTGCTCCCGGCGCTGATCCTCGCGCACTTCCTGAAAGGTACCCGGTATAGGCGCTGGAGTCTGGCGGGGGTGGTGCTCATCGTGGCGACGGGTGCGGCCGCCGGGCTCACCGGCGCGGTGTGGGATTGGGCGCACATGCTCGGGGTCTCGCAGATACTCTCGTTCCAGGCGATCGTCGGGTACCTGGTCTTCATGAGCGCCTACCTCCTGAAGCGGCTCCCCGGGGTGGATGTCTACCTGGCGGTCTTCCTCGGGGTCGATGCCGCGTTCGTCCTGGTATTGCCGATCCAGCAGGTCTTCTTCCAGGCGGTTGGCCCGTCGGGGGTGTGGGAGATCTGGCATCCGCACCAACTCTTGCAGCTCATGGCGACCGGGATCCAGGTCGCGGTGGTCCTCTCCTGCATCAACTCCATGAGGTATAGACGCGTCTCGCCGCTGCTGCGGGTGCTCGAATGAGTGGTTCGTTCGCCTGGTCTGCGTGGTGGCTGTCGGTCATCCTCGATTCCGCGACCCAGATGGTCGATGCCGCGGAGGCGCGGCGGATCATGGTGATCAACGTCCTGTTGATCCTCGTGCTCGCCTCGTTCTTCGTGGTCGTGGTCCTGGCGCTCCTGCGGCACAGCACCAGGCAGCGGGTGGCGGCGGAGCGGCTGGCGGCGATGGGGACGGCGACGGGGCGGATCCTGCATCAGGTCAAGAATCCGCTGCAGACGATCCTGCTGCACGCCGAGATGCTCGAGGACGATGGGCTGGCGGGGGACCCCGAGGTCCGGCGCGATCTCTGTCGCGCGATCGTGACCGAGGCCGCGCGGATGGCGGAGCTGCTCGGCCGGTTCTCGACCTTCGCCTCGGGGGTGGGGCAGCATCTGGAAGAGGAGCCGGTGGCGCTGCACGAGGTGGTGCAGGCGGTCGCCCGGCGAGTCGGTCCGGAGTGCGAGGCCGCGGGGGTCGAGCTGGTGGTCGGGCCGGTCGCCGAGGTGATGACGGTAGGCGACGCCGTCCACCTCGCGGGGGCGCTCGAGAGCCTGGTCCGCAACGCCTTCGACGCGGTGCGCAAGCGTGAGGGGCTCGCCGACCCGCGGATCGAGGTCTCGCTCCGTCACCGCGGCGGTGGTGCGATGATCGAGGTCCGGGACAACGGCATCGGGATCGAAGAAGCGGATCTGGCCGAGATCTTCGAACCTTTCGTCACGCACAAGACGGCGGCGGTGGGGTTGGGGCTGACGCTCGCCCGGGAGATCGCCGAGGGCCACGGCGGTCATATCGAGCTCCGCTCCCGGCCGGGGGTCGGGACGACAGCCATCATCATCCTTCCCATCAGGGCGCCCGCCAGCCGGAACCTACAGCCGGCATAGTCCCTGCTACATCCTGACTCCGTCCTTCAGGGCGCTGACGCCGGGGGAGCTCTTCCCGGCACGCGCCGACTCTTCCAGTGGGTGGCCAATGGCGGAACGCGTGCGTACACTCGGGATCTTGACCGGTGGCGGGGATTGCCCGGGGCTGAACGCGGTGGTTCGGGCCGCGGCGCATCGTTGCGCGCAGCGTGGCGCCGCGTTGATCGGGTATCGGAACGGGTGGCAGGGGCTCCTTGAGGGGAAGTCGGTCCGGCTGGACCGTGAGGCGGTCAAAGGGATCCTACCGCTCGGCGGTACGGTACTCGGGACCTCGCGGACCGACCCGCTCGTGGTCCCGGACGGCGTGACGCGCATACGGCAGACCATGGAGCGGGACGGGGTCGACGGGCTCCTGGTGGTCGGTGGGGACGGCACCCTTTCGGCCGCCGCGGAGCTGCAGAAGGATGGGTTCCGGCTGGTCGGCGTCCCCAAGACGATCGACAACGACCTCTCCGCGACCGACGCCACCTTCGGCTTCGACACCGCGGTGGGGATCGCGGTCGACGCGATCGATCGGCTCCATACGACCGCCGAGGCGCACAACCGGGTGATCGTGGTGGAGGTGATGGGGCACCACACCGGGTGGATCGCCGCGTACGCCGGGATCGCCGGCGGCGCCGACGTGATCCTGGTCCCGGAGTACCCCTTCACGGTGGAGACGGTCTGCGACCGGATCCGCGAGCGGCAGCGCCAGGGTCGGAACTTCTCGATCGTCGTCTTGGCCGAGGGGGCGCGCCCCGCGGCGCTCGGGGGGAGCGTCCCCGAACGGCGTGCCCGGATCAAGCCGGGCGCGATCAGCGCCTGGCTCGCCAACGAGATCGAACGCTGTATCGACACGGAGACGCGCACCGTCGTCCTCGGCCATATCCAGCGTGGCGGGACCCCGAGCGCGTACGATCGGGTCCTGGCTACCCGCTACGGTGTCCGCGCGGCGGATGCGGGGCTGGATGGGGAGTGGGGGGTGATGGTCGCGCTGCGCGGAACGAGCATCACGACGGTGCCGCTGGAGAGCGCGGTCCGGCAGATCAAGGCGCTCGACCCCGCGATCTGGGAGATCGCCCGGGTCTTCTCCGGCCCCGAGCCGGTCTCGGCGAGAGACACCCCGGAAGCGGCGGCCTGACCCTTTCCTCCACCTCAGAAGAAGTAGCGCCACGGCCTGCGCCTGGTCACATCTATCAAGGAATCCAGGTGCGCGCGCGTGGAGGCGATCGCCTCGATGAGCGCCGAGTCCGACTCCCAGCGTTGCGGGAAGCCGAGTGGCGCGTCGAGGAGGGCGCGGAGCGCGCCGACCTGCTCGGCGAGGCGATCGGCGCGGCGGACCAGCTCCGCGAGGGCCGTGTCGGCCTCGGCGCCGCGCAGCACCCGGGTCCGTTCTCTGGCGACGTCGGCCAGCGCGGTCACCTCCCGTTCGAGCTGCGCCAGCATGCCGCGCCAGCGTGGATCCTCCAGGAACTCCGCCAGCGCCCCATCCCGCATCGAACGCTCCAGCTCCTGCACCCCGGTGAGAACTCCCTCCAGGGCGGCCGCGAGGCGCGCGCGGTAGGCCGCGGTAGCCGCGACTTCAGCGCGTAGTGTCCGCCCGGCGGCGAAGAGCGTGTCGAACGCGGCGCGGGCGGCGCGGGCCCGGGCCGCGACGTCGCCGGGGCGGACCGGGGGGAGGGCCCGCAGCGTGTCGCCTGGCCCGAGTACGGGGCTGGTGGGGGTGCCGGGGTAGATCTCGACCACGGGCTCGCTCAGGAGCCGCTGTCGCGTCAGGCGGATCCGGCTGTCGGCGCGGATCTCCTCGCGGTAGCGGGCGGGGAGGCGGAGCGTCGCGGCGAAGGGGGGGGAGCCCCCGGGGCCGGGGGGGAGCAGTTCTATCCTCGTGACCTCGCCGACCGGGTACCCAGCCAACCTGACGGTGCTCCCGACCTGGAGCCGGGGCGCCTCGTAGAAGACACCCACGATCTGGTAGGTGTCGCGCATCGCCTCCACGATCCGGTTCAACGAAAAGACGAAGACCGCGATTGCCATCATGGCCAAGATGATCACCGAGCCGATGGCGACCCGGCGCCTCTGGCGATCGATCGTGGGCATATTAACTTGATCCGTGCCGCAGTTTACTCGGAAGTGAAGTGAGCACGTGCGACTTGGTCATATAGATTACAGCAACTGCATCCCCGTCCATGCCCTCCTGCTGACCGGCGAGGTGCCACCCTGGCTCGAGCTGACGCGGGGCGTGCCGGCGGAGTTGAATCGGCTATTGGAGCGCGGCGCGATCGACGTCGCCCCGTCGTCCAGCATCGAATTCGCGCGTCACGCCGATCGGTACCGTCTCCTCCCCGACCTGGCGATCGCCTCCGACGGCGCGGTCGAGAGCATCCTCTTCGAGGTCGATCGGCCGATAGCCGAGCTCGACGGCGCGGAGGTGGCGATCCCGACCGCGTCGGCAACCTCGGTGGTCCTGCTGCGGATCATCCTCGAGCGACGCTACGGTCTCACCCCTCGTTATCGTTGGTTCGACCAGACCGTATCCGACCCTCTGCGAGAGGGGGCCGCGGGCGCGCTCTGGATCGGCGACGTCGCGCTCCGGCGTGGCGAGAGTGGAGCGGCCGGCGAGCTCGTCGACCTCGGCGAGGAGTGGAAGGCGTGGACGGGGCTCCCCTTCGTCTTCGCGGTCTGGCAGGTGGCCGCCGGGCCGGAGCGGGACGACGAGCTGCGGGCGCTGCACCGCTTGCTCCTGGAGTCGCGGTCGTACTTCGAGGCGCATCTCGACGAGCTGGCCGAAAGATTCGCGCCGGAGCACGGGTTGAGCGCCGAGCGGATGGCCCGCTACTGGCGCAGGTTGGAGTTCGGCCTCGGCCCGGCGCTGCAGGCGGGGCTCCTCCATTACTACCGCCTGGCCGCGGAGCTGGGCGAGACCCCGCCGGTGACGGAGCTGCGCTGGCTCACTCCCTGACGCGGCGCCCCTGCTCGACCGGCGGGCCGCCCTCGCCTTCGTAGTCGGAGACAGGCTCGGCGGCGCCGAGGAAGAAGCGTTCGGCGATGCGGCCGCCGAGCGAGCTGCCGCCCTGGGTGCGGTCGGCGAAGCGGTCGAGCGCCTCGGGCGGGAGGTCGGCGGCGGCGGGGAGGGGGGCGGCGCGGGCGCGCTCGTACCCGGACTGGACGATGTCGCAGACCTGGTCCCACGGGGCCGGGCTGCCGAGCGCGTCCCAGCTCTCGCGGAGGTAGCTCTCCACCTCGCGGAAGGGGCGTTCGGCGAAGCGGTCGCGGGCGGCCAGGCCGTGGGTGAAGGCGCGCTCGACCTGGTCGCCGGTCAGGTGGCGGGCTTCGATCCACTCGCGCTGGAAATCCGGGTCGATCTCCCCCTCGAACCTGAGGGGCCGCGCGTTCGTATCTTTCTCGTCGGCCGGCATCTTCTCCCCCCGGTACGGCGGTGGCTCGGACTCCGGAGCCATCCGGTGCAAGGGTCGGGCCGGCGGGTCGGGCGGGGTGGACAGAAAGCTCGTGCTACGAGTATGTTTAGCCATGAGAGGGGTTTTGCTAACACCGATGGCGTGGGTGGGGCGCGCCGCGCTCGACGGGGTGTCGGGGCTGGGGCGGTTCGGCACCTTCCTGGTCGGGACCGGGAAGGCGCTCGGTGATACCCGGACCTGGGTGCGGCTCACGGTCACCCAGATGGCGCTCCTGGGGGTCGAGTCGCTCCCCATCGCCCTGATCATAGCTGCCTTCACCGGTATCGTACTGGCGCTGCAGGCGTCCTATACCTTCACCGGCGCGATCCCGCTCTACTTCGTGGGGGTCCTGGTCGAGAAGACGATGATCCTCGAGCTGGGCCCGGTGCTGACGGGGCTCGCCCTCGCCGGGCGAGTCGGCGCCAACATCGCCGCCGAACTGGGGACGATGCGGGTCTCCGAGCAGATCGACGCGCTGGAGACCCTGGCATACGATCCGTTCTCCTACCTGGTGGTGCCGCGCGTGCTGGCGGGGGTGATCATGTTCCCGGTCGTGGTGGTCTTCGCCAACGCGGTCGGGATCGTGGCGGGGTGGGCGACGTCGATCAACATGCTGGATCTGCCGACCGCCGAGTTCATCCGCGGTGTCCGTCTCTTCTACAAGCCCTTCGATGTGTCCTATTCGTTGATCAAGGCCACCTCGTTCGGGTTGGCGGTGACGACGGTCGGTTGCTACAGCGGTTTCCACGCCCTGGGCGGCGCCGAGGCGGTAGGTCGCGCGACGACGCGCGCCGTCGTGGTGAGTAGCACGCTGATCCTGGTCCTCGACGCGGTCTGGGCGGTGATACTGTTGTGAGCATAGTGCTGCGCGGGGTGAAGAAGGCCTTCGGTCCCAAGGTCGTGCTGGATGGGATCGATCTCGAGGTACCCACCGGCGAGACGGTGGTGGTGATCGGCTTCTCGGGCTCGGGTAAGTCGGTCCTCCTCAAGACGATCGTCGGGCTGCTCCCCCCGGATGCCGGGAGCATCCAGGTCGCGGGGCGGGAGGTGACGCAGCTCGGCCGGCAAGAGCTCTACGAGCTCAGGCGCCAAGTCGGCTACGTCTTCCAGTTCGCCGCGCTCTTCGATTCGATGACCGTGGCCGACAACGTCGCGATGGGGCTGCGGCGGGTGGAGGGGCTCTCGGAGGCGGAGATCCGGGAGCGGGTCGAGGAGTCGTTGCGCCTGGTCGAGCTCGAGGGGTACGGTGACCGGTACCCCGGCCAGCTCTCCGGGGGGCAGAAGAAGAGGGTCGGGCTGGCGCGCGCGATCGCGCTCCGGCCGGGTTACCTCCTCTACGACGAGCCGACGACCGGGCTCGACCCGGTCACGACGGCGGTGATCGATCGACTGATCAACAAGATGCGCGAGGAGCTGGGGGTGACCAGCCTCGTCATCACGCACAATATGGAGAGCGCGTACCGGGTCGGGGACCGCGTCGCGATGCTTTACGAGGGGAAGATCAGATTGATGACGACGCCGGACGAGCTCAGGGAGGTGTCGGACCCGGTGGTCCGCTCCTTCATCGAAGGGCGCCCCGAACTGCTGCAGGAGGCACGGTGAGAAAGCGTTCCGAGATACTTGTCGGTGCGGTCATAATAGCCGCGGCCGCCCTCCTCTTCGTGGGGATGGTCTGGTTGAACGGCACGGGGCTGCGCGGCGATCTCCAGGTGCTCGAGGCGCGGTTCCGGGAGGTGGGCCAGCTCCGGGTCGGCGCTTCGGTCAAGCTGCGCGGGGTCCCGGTCGGCCGGGTGTCGGACGTCGCCCTCGAGACCGGGGGCGAGGGGGTGATCGTGACGATGCGGATCCGGCGCGACATCACCCTGCCGGAGGACCCGGTGGTGCTCCTGGCGCCGGAATCGTTCTTCGGCGCCTGGCAGGTGGAGATACACCCCCGGTCGCGCTTCCCGGACTACGCGTACGCCGAGGCGCCGGACCCGAAGGTGCTCCCGGGGTTCACGCTCCCCGACATGTCGCGTCTCACCGCGGTCGCGGACGAGATCGCGCAGAACATGGCGGTGCTGACCAACCGGGTCGAGATCGCCTTCACGGAGGAGACGGCGCTCAATCTGCGGCAGGCGATCGAGAACATCCAGGAGGTCAGCGAGCAGCTGACGGGGCTGGTCGGGAGCCAGAAGAAGGCGATCGACGGGTTGAGCGCGAACCTGGAGCAGACCACGATCGCGCTGGGTGAGGCGGCCCAGTCGATCCGCCGGACCTTCGAGCAGGTCGAGGAGTCGATCGCCGAGGGGGAGCTGGTCTCGATCATGGACAACGTCAACCGGACGACGAGCCGGCTCGATTCGCTCTCGACGGCGTTACTCGCGGCGAGCGAGGAGTTCCGGCGGGTGGTCAACCGGGCAGACGGAGCGCTGAGCGTGGTCGAGTCGGTGGGGGGGAAGTTCGAGCGTGGGGAGGGGAGTCTGGGGCTGCTCCTCCAGGACAGCTCGCTCTATGCCGACCTGATCCAGACGAACCTGCTCATGCAGGAGCTGTTGCGGGACATCAAGGAGAACCCCCGGAAGTACATCAAGCTCTCGATCTTCTGAGTCCGACGCCGGCAGGGCTGTGCCGGCGCGGGCGGTTCGGTCGGGGCCGAGGGGGAGGGTAACGGCGGCGGGGGCGCGGTTCCACGAGCTCCGGCGCCGCGGATTGGGTTGGAAATTGCAGTTCCCGAGGGTATGTCGAGGTTAGTCCTGAAGTTCGGCGGCACCTCGGTCGCCGAGCCGGAGCGGATCGGCCGGGTCGCCGATCGGGTCGCGCGGGAGCATCGCGCCGGTCACGAGCTGGTCGTGGTCGTCTCGGCGATGGGGCATTCGACCGATGAGCTGATCGCGTTGGCCGAGGCCGTCTCGCCCGACCCGCAGCGGCTGCACCCTCGGGAGTTCGACATGCTGGTCTCGGCCGGCGAGCGGATCTCGATGGCGCTCCTGGCCATGGCGCTCAGGGTGCGCGGCGTCGAGGCGATCAGCTTCACCGGTTCGCAGGCGGCGATCCTGACCGATGGGGTCCATACCGGTGCGCGGATCCAGGAGGTGCGGGCGACGCGGGTCCGGGACGAGCTGGCGCGGGGGCGGGTCGTGATCGTGGCTGGGTTCCAGGGTGTTAGCCCCGACAAGGAGGTGACGACCCTCGGGCGAGGCGGTTCCGACACGACGGCGGTGGCGCTGGCGGTGGCTCTCGGCGCGGAGCGTTGTGACATCTATACCGATGTCGACGGGGTTTTCACCGCCGATCCGCGTCGGGTCCCGCAGGCCCGGCGCATCCCCGAGCTGGATTACGACGAGGTCCTGGAGCTGGCTTATGCGGGCGCGCAGGTCTTGCACCCGCGCGCCGTCGAGCTCGGCCGCCGCTTCGGCGTTCCGATCCGGGTCCTCTCATCGTTTCGGGATGATGACGAAATCTGTACATTGATCACCCGAAAGGAGCGGGGCGTGGAAGAACTCCTGTTGACTGGGTTGGCGGCGGAGGGGGGGTATGCGCGACTGGTCCTCTGCGGACTCGAGGGCGGGATGCGCCCCACGGCGACCGTCCTCTCGCGTCTGGCCGCGGCCGGTGTGAGCGTCGACATGGTGGCGCAGTCGGACCACCCGAGTGGTGGCCGTCAGCTCCAGCTCTCGGTGCGGGAGTCCGACCTGCCGCGGGCGCGCGAGGTCGCCGAGTCGCTCGTGCAGGAGCTGCGCGGCGACCGGCTCGAGGTGCGGGAGGGGCTCTCTCGGGTGGCGTTGGTGGGGACGGGGATGCATGGTCGGCCTGGGGTCTACGCACAGACCTTCCAGGCGTTGTTGGACGAGGGGATCGAGGTCTACGGGCTCTCGACCTCATCTATCTCGATCGCGCTCCTCATCGAATCGGCCATGGAGGAGCGTGCGGTGAATGCTTTACATCAGGCGTTCGGCCTGGGGGAGAATAAATCATGAGGGTGGCGGTTCTGGGTGCGACTGGCGCGGTCGGCGGGATGATGCTACGCGTGTTGGAGGAGCGTAACTTCCCCGCCGACGAGATCGTGCCGCTGGCATCGGCCCGCTCGGCGGGTACCCGCGTGACCTGGCGGGGCCGGGAGTGGGAGGTGCGGGAGCCGGCGCCGGGGGTCTTCGAGGGGTGCGAGATCGCGCTCTTCTCCGCCGGCGCGACGCGGAGCCGGGAGTGGGCGCCGGTGGCCGCGGCGGAGGGTGCGGTCGTCATCGACAATTCGTCGGCCTGGCGGATGGACCCCGAGGTACCGCTGGTGGTGCCGGAGGTGAACGGCGCGAGAGCGGATGTCCGGCCGCGGGGGATCATCGCGAACCCGAACTGCGTGGCGATCCAGGTCGTCATGGCGTTGGAGGCGTTGCGGCGCCGGGTCGGGTTGCGGCGGGTCGTGGCCAGTACCTACCAGGCGGTCTCCGGTGCCGGGCAGAAGGGGATCGATGCGCTCGAGGCGGAGCTGGCCGGTGGCCGGTCGGAGAACACCCCGTTCGTGGCGCCGATCGCCGGGAACGTGATCGCGCAGATCGGCACCTTCAACGCCGAAGGTTGGACCGACGAGGAGGAGAAGCTGCGCGACGAGACCCGGAAGATCCTGTCGCTCCCGGAGCTGGCGGTCGCGGCGACCTGCGTCCGGGTCCCGGTCCCGGTCGGGCATGCGGCGTCGGTTACGGTCGAGCTCGAGTCGCCGCTCACCCTCGAGGAGGCGCGTGCCGCGTTCCGTGATATGCCTGGCGTGGTGTACACGGACGAGAGCGAGCGGCCGCCGATCCCCGCCGATGTGGCGGGGCGCGACCTGGTGCGGGTCGGGCGTCTGCGCCTCGATCGTGATCTCCCCGGTGTCATGCACTTCTGGGTCGTGGCGGACAACCTCCGGCGGGGAGCGGCGACCAACGCAGTACAGATCGCGGAACTGATCGGTCGTGGCTGATTCGCCTCGGCGCCGGACCGGCGGGGGAGAGGCGCGCGGCCGTGCCGCGCGGCCGCGCGCCAGGATCGAGACCAGCGCCGGCGGCGTCGTCTTCCGGCGGGACGGCATGGATTTGCAGTTCCTGCTGATCCGCGACCCCTACGAGAACTGGGGGCTCCCCAAGGGGCACCTGGAGGGGCGCGAGACCCCACTCGAGGCGGCGTTGCGGGAGGTGGCGGAGGAGACCGGGCTCGGCGACCTCCGCGCCGCCGGAGAGCTCCCCACGATCGATTGGTACTTCCGCGACCACGGGGTGCTGATACACAAGTACTGCCACTTCTACTTGGTGGAGGCGCCGGTCGGCGAGCCGGTGCCACAGGCGGCGGAGGGGATCACGGCCTGCGTCTGGATGTCGCCCGAGGCCGCCATCGAGACCATCACGTACGAGAACGCGCGGGAGGTACTCCGGGTGGCCTACGAGAGGCTGCGCCGGGACGAGGGGGATTGAGCGTCGATCGAGCGAGGGGTACCCGTCATGACATTGATGACCTGGCCCAACCTGATATCGCTGATCCGGGTGCCGCTCGCCGCTGCCTTCGTGGCGAGCGATTCCATTCCGGCGCGGGTCGGGGTGGCGGTGGCGGCCGGGCTCTCGGACCTGGCCGACGGCTGGCTCGCGCGGAGCAAGGGGTGGACCTCGCGGTCGGGGGAGCTCCTCGACCCGCTCACCGACCGGCTCTTCGTGGTGGCGGCGCTGGGTAGCTTCCTGGTGGCGGGGAAGTTACAACTATACGAGTTGGGGGTATTACTGGGCCGGGACATCTTCACGGCCGTGGCCTTCGCGAGCGCCTCGGCTGGGAAGCTGCCGGTCAGGTTCCGGTCGCGCCCGAGCGGGAAGCTCGTGACGACGTTCCAGGTCGCCACGGTGCTGATGCTGCTCCTGCGGCCGGAGTGGAAGTCGTTCCTGGTGGCGGCGACGGGGGTCGCCGGGGTCTGCGCGATAGTGGATTACACCCGCGCCGGGATCCGAGAGCTGCGTTCCGCGCCCGCGGGGCAACGTGCGGCGGGGCCGGAACGATCGTGATCACTGCAATCGAATCGAGACGACGTTGGATCAGAGAGAACCCAGAGACATAACGATCATCGGCGGCGGCCCGACCGGCCTCTTCGCCGCGTTCTATGCCGGGCTGCGTGGCGTGAGCGCCCGCATCATCGACTCGCTCCCGGAGCTGGGCGGACAGCTCATGGCGCTCTACCCGGAGAAGTACATCTTCGACGTGGGCGGCTTCCCGCAGATCCTGGCGCGCGACCTGGCGGCTAACCTGATCGAGCAGGGTACGCAGTTCGGCGCCGACATCCGGCTCGAGGAGCAGGTCCAGGAGCTGATCCGCACCGATGACGGCTTCATCCTGACCACCGACCGGGGGCGTTACCCGACCAAGGCGGTCGTGATCGCCGGGGGGAAGGGCGCCTTCTCGCCGCGGATGCTGGAGTGCGAGGGGTACACCGAGCTCCTGGGGCGGGGCGTCGCCTACCACGTCAAAGACCCGGCGGTCTATGCCGGGAAGCGCGTGCTCCTGGTCGGCGGCGGCGACTCCGCGGTCGATTGGGCGCTCAACCTGAAGGGGGTCACCGAACGCCTCGTCCTGATCCACCGGCGCGAGGGGTTCCGGGCGCACGCGCACTCGATGGCGCAGCTCCGGGCGGCGGTCGAGGCGGGGGAGATCGAGCTCCTCACCCACCGCGAGGTCCGGGCGATCCACGGCGACGAGTGGGTGACCGGCGCCACGATCTTCGACAACCGCACCGACGAGGAGGAACGGCTCGAGGTCGACGCGGTGGTCGCGCTGATCGGGTTCCGCCCCGACCTCGGCCCCATCGCCACCTGGGGGCTGGAGCTGGAGAAGAACGCGATCCGGGTCAGCTCTACGATGGAGACCAACATCCCCGGCGTCTTCGCCGCCGGCGACATCGCCACGTACGAGGGGAAGCTGGAGCTGATCGCCACCGGTTTCGCGGAGGCCGCGATCGCCGTCAACTACGCGGTCCGTTACGTCGACCCCAAGGCCCGGGTCAACCCCGGCCACTCGACCAATCTCAAGGTGTTCAAAGAGCGCGAGGCGGCCGCCATCGGCGCCGTGGCGGTATGACTGGACCGTGGCGGGCGATGGATGGCGTGACCTTTGCGTGGGATCATTAGTTCCATAACATCACCTGCTGGGTTCGGTCGGCTATGGGCGATGAGGTAGTGAAGACCGTGCTGCTGGTCGAGGACAACGAGGACAATCTGCTCGTCTATCGCACGATCCTCGAGCATGTCGGCTACCGGGTGATCGAGGCGCGCGACGGCGAGGAGGGGATAGAGTGCGCGCATTCCTCGCACCCCGATATCATCCTCATGGACATCTCGATCCCCAAGATAGACGGTTGGGAGGCGACGCGTCGTTTGAAGTCGGACGACGAGACCCGCGACATCCCCGTCGTCGCCCTGACCGCGCATGCCCTCGAAGAGGACCGGGAGAAGGCGCTCCTCGCCGGGTGCGACGGTTACCTCGCCAAGCCGGTCGAGCCGCGGCGGGTGGTCGAAGAGGTGCGTAGATTCATCGGTTCCGCGGTCGTCTGACCGGTCTCACCAAGCAGTCCAGCGTTCGATGGCGCCGAGGGTGGCGATGCAGGCCGCGTGTTCGGCGGAGTGGGTGATCGCCGCGATCCCGGGGAGGTGGGAGCGTCGTCTGGCGAGGGCCGCTTCGATGGAGAGGACGACGTAGCGGCGGCCGAAGAACTCGGGGATCTGGAGGCCTTCGAGCCCGAAGGCGATCCCGCTCGCGGCGGCCTCGGCCGCGCGCAGGGTGGCCTGGGCGGCGGCGCGGGCCCGGCCGAACTCGGAGTCGACGTCGAGCCCGGTGCCGGTGTAAGGGTCGCCGCGGCGGAGGATGCGGACCTTGCAGGTCGCCTGCTGCTCGGCGCGTGTGACTTCGAGGTCGTCGAGGATCAGGAGGCGTCCGCGCCAGGGTGGTGCGGGCGCCACGGTGTCGTCTAGCGACGCGATATGGATGCGGGCGGCGTCGAAGTTGATGCCGTGGCGCTGCAGGATCGAGGTGACGGCGCGTTCGAGGATGTAGGCGGAGGTGCCGGGCGCGCCGGTCACGTACACCTCTCGTATCAGCTCCGGGTCGCGCAGCCAGACGGTTGCGGCGAGGACGCCGGGGATCTGCTCCAGCTCTCGGGTGAGCTGTGATTCGAGCTGGCTGGCCGCGTACCTCTGCGGGTGGGCGGGCCGGTCCACGTCAGCTCGGTACTCGCCAGGAGTTGGTGGCTTGGAGCATGGCCATGATCGCTGCCTCTTCGGGTGAATCGGCCAGGAGCGCGGCGCCGGTGAGGGTGATCCCGCGGTATCGGCCGAGCGGCCGGGCGGAGACGAGGACGCAGCGTCGCTGCGGGATCTCGACGATGGCGACACCTTCGAGCCCGATCCGCGCCGGAGCGCGGCACTTGTCCAGTACCCCGATGACCGCCCGGGCCGCGGCCTCGGCCCGACCCTGCTGCGTGTCGAAACCCTGCCCCTGCCCCACGTATTCCTCAGAACCGCTCCGGAAGGTCACGGTACAGGTCGCGGTCCGGTCGGCGGCTATCGTCACCTCGTGCCCGAGATAGATGAGGCGCCGCGGCGCGGAGTCGGCGCGGGGCCGGTCGGGCGCGGTACGTGGCGCGGCGGCTGGGGCGTCGTCTACGAAGGTGTGAGTCGGTTCGGGCGCGGCGGTCGGCGCGACGCCGGCCACGGGCTCCGGCTCGAAGGGCGAGCTCCCGGCCAGCTCGACGAGGGCGTCCGGACGGAGCTGGGCGACGCTCACGATACGCCGGTCGATCTCGAGGCCGAGCCCCGCCCGGAGCGCCGACTCGACGTTGCGGACCACCTGCTTCGGGTGGAGCTCCGGGGCGGCCAGGATGTGGATCTCCGTCGGACGGCCGTCGTCGCCGGGGATGACGCGGGCGGAGACGATACCGGTCAGCGCCCGGATCATCTCTTCGACAAGGGTGTGATGCGGTATCTGTCTGGACGGCTCGATCATGACGACAATTCGGGTGCCGGCGCGCCCCCCGCCGCGAGGCGAGGACGGAGCGTTCCGATTCTCTACAGCTGCTGTCCCAAACTATTATGATGCTGCGGAAATCGCCAGTTCGGAGGGGGGATGCGGCGGGCGGTTGCAGCCGAGGGGCGAGCTGGTCTATCTTGTGCCGCGTAGTGTTCGATACGAACCCGGTGGGATGTGGGAGATCATGGAGCAGAGCAAGCGGGAGCGATTGGTGATCATCGGGTCCGGCCCGGCGGCGTGGACGGCGGCTGTCTACGCGGCGCGTGCGGACCTGCAGCCGTTGGTGATAGAGGGCGAGCCGAGCCGGACGATGCTGCCCGGTGGGCAGTTGATGACGACGACGGAGGTGGAGAACTTCCCGGGGTTCCCCGAGGGGATCACCGGCCCCGAGTTGATGACCCGGATGCGTGACCAGGCGCTCCGGTTCGGGGCGCGGGTGGTCGGGGAGATGGTGACGAGCGTGGAGTTCGGGCGTTACCCCTTTGTCCTGCAGCTCTCGTACAGCGATCCGGTCGAGGCGTTGGCGGTGATCGTGGCGACGGGGGCGAACGCCAAATGGCTCGGTCTCCCGAACGAGGAGCGGCTGGCGCAGAGCGGGGGTGGCGTCTCGGCGTGCGCGGTCTGCGACGCGGCGCTCCCGATCTATCGGGACCAGGTCCTGGCGGTGGTCGGTGGGGGGGACAGCGCGATGGAGGAGGCGCTGTACGCGACGAAGTTCGCGCGCGAGGTGATCATCATCCACCGCCGCGACGAGTTCCGCGCCTCCCGGGTGATGGCGGACCGGGTCCTGGCGCACCCGAAGATCCGGGTCCTCTGGAACAAGGAGGTCACGGACGTCCTCGGTTACGACCACATCACCGGGGTCAGGCTGCGGGACACGGTGACCGGGGAGCAGAGCGACCTGGAGGTCGGCGGTCTCTTCATCGCGATCGGCCACACCCCCAACACCGGGTTCCTGGGCGGGCAGCTGGAGCTGACGCCACACGGTTACATCAAGACGGTACAGCCCTGGCGGACGGTCACGAGCGTCCCGGGCGTCTTCGCCGCGGGTGACGTCATGGACGACTACTACCGCCAGGCGATCACCGCCGCCGGCACGGGGTGCATGGCCGCGCTCGAGGCGGAACGGTGGCTCGCCCGGCAGGGCGTCGGGGAGTCGCCTCTGCAGGAGGTGAGTGAGGCGCCGGTGGTTCAGGGTTCAGGGGTTAGGGGTTAGGGGTTAGGGGTTAGGGGTTAGGGGTTAGGGGTCAGGGGTCAGGGGTCAGGGGTCGGGATTCGGGGGGGCTGCGCGGCCGCCAGTTCGGCGTACCTTTGGGATATCGGGGTGCGTCGGGCATCTCGGGGACTGAGGGCTCCGGCAATCTCGGGGAGCCCTACGGACCCTGAGGACGCCTACCCCCAACCCCCGAATCCCAAATCCCAAATCCCAAATCCCTCAGCGGTCCCCTGGCCCCTGACCCCTAATCCCTGACCCCTAGAATATCCTCTTCATCCTATTCCATATCCCATCCAGGAATCTCACCACCGCGTTCTCCGGGTGCACCGGGCAGTATTCTCTGGGTTCGGTGCCCGGGAGGAAGTATTCGGTCCGGACCTCTTCGGGTGGGCAGTTGCTGGTCGCCTTGAAGCCGGTGGCGGCGTCGATCTGGAGCTGCTCTAGGGACTCCGGGGGGGACCAGTCGTCCGCCGGTGCACGGTTACGGTAGGCGTTGGCGACGAACTCGCCCCAGATCGGGGCCGCGAGGGTCCCACCGCTGGCGTTGGGTAGGATCGGTTTGGGGCGGTCGAAGCCGAGCCAGACCCCGGCCGCCAGGTCGGGGGTCAGCCCGATGAACCAGGCGTCCTTCCCCCCGTTGGTGGTTCCGGTCTTCCCGGCGGCGGGGCCGTAGTACCCCTCGCGTCGGGCGGCCGCGCCGGTCCCCTGGTCGATCACGTCGCGCAGCATGCTGAGAGTGAGGTAGGCGACGCCGTCGTCCAGCACCCGCTCGCGTTCCTGGGGCGCCCGCCAGAGGACGGTCCCGTTGTCGTCCTCGATCCGGGTGATCAGGTGCGGCCGGACGCGGTACCCCCCGTTGCCGAAGGTGGCGTAGGCGGCCACCAACTCCGCGGGGATGATCTCGGCGGAGCCGAGGAAGATCGACGGGTAATCCGGGATCGGGGTGGAGAGGCCGAGATCCTTGCCTAGCTGCGCGACCCGGGCCGTCCCGACCCACTGGCCGAGGCGAACCGCCGCGAAGTTGGACGACCTCGCCAGCGCTTCACGGAGCGGGAGCGCCTCCACCGAGTCGGGGATGTGGTCGCTGGGGAGCCAGTTACCGGTCCCGGCGTTCTCGATCTCGACCGGGGTCGTGGCGATCCGGGTCGTGACCGGGATCCGGTTGGCGAGCGCGGCCGCGTAGACGATCGGCTTGAAGGCCGACCCCGGCTGTCGTTTGGCCTGGAGCGCGCGGTCGAACTGGGAGAGGGCGAAGTCGCGGCCGCCGACGAGGGCGCGGATCGCGCCGGACTCGGGGTCGAGCGCGACGATCATCCCCTGGAGGTAGGCCGCGGTGGTGTCCCGCGCCCCCGGCTCGGGGCGGGGGTGGCGGTAGCGGCCGTAGGCCCCCTCTTCGACCCGCGTGATCCCCTTGGTCAGCGCCTCCGCCGCCGCGCGCTGCAGCTCCGGGTCGATCCCCGTGTAGACGCGGAACCCGCGGATGTCGGCGTCCTGGCCGAAGCGTTTGCGGAGCTCCTGCCGGACGGCCGCGACCACGTAGGGCGCGGAGGTGGACTCCTCGTCCTCCGGGGCGAGGCGGAGCGGGGTGGCCTTGGCCTTGGCGGCCTCCTCGGCGGTGATCACACCCTCGCGGGCCATGACGTCGAGGACGACGTTGCGCCGGGCCAGCGCGCGGTCCGGGTGCTTGCGCGGGTTGAGGCGCTCCGGCCCCTGCACCAAGCCGATCAGGAGCGCCGCCTCGGCGGTCGTCACCTCTGCGATCGACTTGTCGAAGTACCCCCGCGCCGCCTCCTCCACCCCGTAGCGCCCGGCGCCGAGGTAGATCTGGTTGAGGTAGAGGCCGAGGATCTCCTCGCGGGAGAGCTCGCGGGTCATGCGCAGCGCGAGCTTGACCTCGCAGGCCTTGCGGTCGAGCCGCTTGGCGCGCGGGAGCTGTTCGGGAAAGATGTTGCGCGCGAGCTGCATCTGGATCGTGCTGAACCCCTCCTTGAAGGAGAGGGAGAGCAGGTCGCGCCAGACCGCGCGCGCCACGCCGCGCAGGTCGACGCCGTCGTGGCTCCAGAAGCGCCGGTCCTCGACGGCGATGAACCCGTCGCGCACCCGGGCCGGGATCCGTTCGAGCGGGACGACGGTCCGGCGCTGGGGCGAGAGGTCGGCGATCAGCGAGCCGTCGCGGGCGTAGATGTGGCTCGCCTCGGGGGGGTGGTACTCACGTAGCGCTGAGACCGGCGGGCACGACGTCGTCAGCGGAGCGGCGACCGGAACGAGCAACGCGCCTACCCCGACCAGGGCGGCGCTGAACAGGACGAGCGGGCGCTTCATACCCCTGGATCTATCCCTTCGGTAATGATTTCTCCGAGCAGCAGCCGCCCTCCAGCGGCGACGGTCTCTCCGGTCACGAATTCGTAGTACACCAGAAAAGGGAGGTGTAGACGACGTCGTCCAGGGCACCTACCCCGTGTGCTCCCCTCCTCCCCCTCCTCCGGCGCGGCGGCCCATCAGTATAGTCATCCGGAGGTAAATCGGTTCCGATGGGCGACGTGATTCCGGCCCGCGCCCGGTGCCCGCCCAGTGGTGCCGGAGGCGCGGTGCCTCTATCTTTTCGCGCCATGAGCAACACATCGACCGCGCCGCAGGCAGGAAAGGGAACCCCGGCGCCGGCCCTCACCGGCGCCTCCACTGCTGCTTCGTCCGCCCCGTTCGCGATCCTCGACTTCCCCGAGCCCGACGTCCCGCCGGGCGGGTTGGTCTTCACCGACCCCGTCGAGGTGATCGTGGCGGAGCGGGTGGAGGAGGTGCGCCCGGCGCTCGAGGCCGTCGAGCGCGCCGCCGCGCGGGGGCTGCACGCGGTCGGGTTCGTCGCCTACGAGGCGGCGCCCGCGTTCGACCCCGCGCTCGTCACCCGCCCTCCCGGCGCGCTCCCGCTGGCGTGGTTCGCGGTCTTTCGGGGCGCGGAGCCGGCCGCGGATGTGGTGGGCGGACAGGGCTCGACCAACGCGGGGAGCGCTGAGGGGATCGTAGAGAGTGCGTCGTTCACCCTCTCTCCCTGGGAGCCGAACATCCCGCGTGACCGCTACGACGCGGATATCGCCGCGATCCGGGAGGCGATCGCGCGCGGCGAGACGTACCAGGTCAACCACACGCTCCGGCTGCACGCGACGTTCGAAGGGGACGCGACGTCGTTCTACCGCCGGCTGCGTACGGCGCAGGGCGGGGGCTACGGGGCGTACCTCGACACCGGGCGGCACCGGATCGTTTCGGCCTCGCCCGAGCTCTTCTTCAGCCGCCGTGGGACGCGGGTGACGACGCGGCCGATGAAGGGGACGCGCCCGCGCGGCCGCTGGCTCGAGGAGGACGAGGCGGTGGCGCGCGCGCTCGCGGAGTCGGTCAAGGACCGGGCCGAGAACGTCATGATCGTCGATCTGCTGCGCAACGACCTGGGCCGTATCGCCCGCTTCGGCTCGGTCCGCGTCCCACGCCTCTTCGACGTCGAACGCTACCGGACGGTCTGGCAGATGACGTCGACGATCGAAGGCGACGTCGCCGCGGGGACGTCGCTCGCGACGCTCTTCACCGCGCTCTTCCCCTGCGGCTCCGTGACCGGCGCGCCGAAGGTCGCGACGATGCGTCTGATCGCCGCGCTCGAGGAGGCGCCGCGCGGGGTGTACTGCGGCGCGATCGGGTGGGTCCGCCCCGGCGGGGACTGCGTCTTCAACGTCGCGATCCGGACGGTCCAGATCGACGCCGAGACCGGGCACGCCGAGTACGGCGTGGGGGGCGGGATCACCTGGGACTCGACGTCGGCGGGGGAGTACGCCGAGACGCTGGCCAAGGCTGCGGTCCTCATGCATGGGGTGCCGGAGTTCGAATTGATCGAAACGCTGCGGCTGGAAGACGGCGACTACGTCCGCCTCGACCGCCACCTCGCCCGGCTCGCGGCCTCGGCAAGGTACTTCGGGTGGCCGGATCCGTCTGACACCGTGCGTGCGGCGCTCACGGAGTACGCGGCGGGCATCGCGCGGGACGGCGGCGCGACCGGCGTCTACCGGGTCCGGGTGCTGGTCGGCGCGGACGGCGAGGTGCGCGTCGAGGGGCAGCTGTTCACTGACGGGGCGTCGGGTGGGCTCACGGACGGGCCACAGTCCCCGAGCGTGGTATCGACCCCCGGCACGGAGCCGCGGCTTCCCGCTGGCGTGACTGGCGTGCCCCGGCGCGCGGCCGCGGACACGCATGCGCTACCGGTCGCCATCGCGAGCCGCCCGGTCTCGCGGCGCGATCCGTTCCGCTATCACAAGACGACGCGGCGTGAGCTCCTGGACGAGCTCCGCGCCGAACGCCCCGATGTCTTCGACGTGCTGCTCTACAACGAAGAGGGCGAGTTCACCGAGTTCACGCGCGGGAACCTGGTCGTCGCGCTGGAGGGGGCGCTGTGGACCCCGCCTCGCGGGTGCGGGCTGCTGGCCGGGGCCCTCCGGGATGAGTGCCTCGATCAAGGGGAGATCCACGAGCGGGTGATCCGGCGCGAGGAGCTGGAGCGCGCCGATGCGGTCTGGTTCATAAACAGTCTGCGTGGCTGGGTGCCGGTGCGGCTGGCGCGCTGAGCAGGGCGTGTTGCCCAACGTGTCTGCTCCATGCCTGTAGCGTAGGCGCGGGGTACTCCCCTGGAGCGGAGTTGCGCAGGAGGGAGCGGAGCCCCGCAGGGGCGGCACGCGCCGCCCCGAGGAGGCTCCGCGACCGGGCGCCCGGAGCGAAAGGGGAGTACCCCGCGCCGGAGCGCTGCCAGCTATCAACAGAAGCGCAAGACTAGCAAGCACCCCTCGCCGGAGCGTTGCTAGCCATCAACCGAAGTGCAAGACGAGCACCCAGCACCGGAGCGATTCCCGACCTACCAAACGCGGAATCCGATCGGCAGGGGCGATCACCTCCCCGAGTAGCTCGAAAGCGTCGTAGTATGGTGGCGGGATCGCCGTCAAACTGTTAATCTACCCGCCGCCGGGCGGTTGTTGGATGAGGCGCCGCCGCGGTGCGGGACGAGCCGTCAGGCGTGGAGCGTGGGAGGTAGTATGCCAGGAGAGCGGGATCGTGTCGCGATAGTGACCGGTGGGAGCCGGGGGATCGGCCGCGCGATCGCGGCGGCGTTGGTCGGCCGCGGGTACCGCGTGGCGATCTCGGGGCGTAACCGGGAGGTGCTGGAGCGGGCCGCCGCGGAGCTGGGGGGCGACGTCGTCGCCGTACCATGCGACGTTCGGGACCCCGCGTCGTGCCAGCGGCTGATCGACGAGACGGTCGGCGCCTTCGGCCGGCTCGATCTGCTCGTCAACAACGCCGGGATCGGGATCTTCAAGCCCGTCGCCGAGCTGGGGATCGAGGAGTGGCGGCAGGTGATCGAGACCAATCTGAGCGGGGTCTTCTACTGCACGCACGCCGCGCTCCCGCACCTGCGCCGGTCGGGCGAGGGTTGGATCATCAATATCGGCAGCCTGGCGGGGAAGAACGCCTTCCCCGGGGGCGCCGCGTACAACGCCAGTAAGTTCGGGTTGGTCGGTTTCACCGAGGCGTTGATGCAGGAGGTCCGCCACGATGGCATCCGGGTCAGTTCGATCATGCCCGGGAGCGTGGCGACCGAGTTCAGCGGTCCAGCGGGCGGGGGCGGTGCGGATTGGAAGATCCAGCCGGAGGACATCGCGCAGCTGGTGCTCGACCTGCTGGACACCCCGGCGCGCACCCTACCGAGCCGGATCGAGGTCAGGCCGGCGGTACCGCCGCGGAAGTAGTTGGGGGGGTCGCGGGGGAGGGGGTGGCCCGGGGACGGCCCGGCGCCGCGTCGTCTACCTCGTACGGGGAGTCTCCGCGACCGTGACGTGCGAAGCGAGAATTCACCTGATGATATGGAGGACGTCGTGAGTCAGTCGTTCCGAATCGAGAAAGATTCGCTGGGCGAGATGCGGGTCCCTGCGGATGCGCTCTGGGGGGCGCAGACGCAGCGGGCGGTGGAGAACTTCCCGATCAGTGATCTCCGGTTCCCGCGCAGCTTCATCGCGGCGCTCGGGATGATCAAGAAGGCGGCGGCCGAGACGAACATGGAGCTCGGTCTGCTCGACCCGGAGATCGGCCGTGCGATCGTCGCGGCGGCCGACGAGGTGATCCGGGGCGAGCTGGATCGGCACTTCGTGCTCGACATCTTCCAGACCGGGAGCGGCACCTCGACGAACATGAACGCGAACGAGGTGATCGCGAACCGCGCGGCGCAGCTGCTGGGCGCGGAGATCGGGTCGAAGAGGGTGCATCCGAACGATCACGTCAACATCGGCCAGTCGTCGAACGACGTGATCCCGACCGCGATGCAGGTCGCGGCGTGCGTGGCGATCCAGGAGGATCTGATCCCCGCGCTGGCGCACCTCCGGAGCGCGCTGGCGGCCAAGGCCGAGGAGTACGACCACATCGTCAAGTCGGGGCGCACGCACCTGATGGACGCGACTCCGCTCCGGCTCGGCCAGGAGTTCTCCGGCTACGCCGCCCAGGTCGCGCAGGGGATGCGGCGGGTGAAGGAGGGGCTGAACGACCTGGCGGAGCTCCCGCTCGGCGGGACCGCGGTCGGGACGGGGATCAACACGCACCCGGAGTTCGCCCGGCGCACGATCGACCGGCTGAGCACGATGACGGGGGTCACCTTCCGCGAGGCGGAGAACCACTTCGAACGGCAGGCGACGCGTGACACGGTGGTCTACGCGCACGGTGCGCTGAACACGGTGGCGGTCTCGCTGAGCAAGATCGTGAACGATCTGCGCCTCCTGGCGAGCGGCCCGCGCGCGGGGCTGGCGGAGATCACCCTCCCGGCGATCCAGCCCGGGTCGAGCATCATGCCGGGGAAGGTGAACCCGGTGATCCCCGAGGCGGTCACGATGGCGGCGGCGCAGGTGATGGGGAACCACACCACCATCACCGTCGGTGGGCTGGGGAGCCACTTCGAGCTCAACGTGATGATGCCGGTCATGGCCTACGCCCTCCTCCAGTCGGTCAAGCTCCTCGCCAATTCGAGCCGGGTGCTCGCCGACAAGTGCGTGGCCGGGATCACGGCCAACGAGGGCCGGATCCGCGAGCTCCTCGAGGGGAACCTGATGCTCGCGACGGCGCTGGCGCCGGCGATCGGCTACGACGAGGCGGCCTCGATCGCGAAGCAGGCCTTCGCCGAGGGGAAGACCGCGCGCGAGGTCGCGCGCGAGCGCGGCGTCCTCTCCGATGCACAACTCGACGAGCTCCTCGATCCTCGGCCGATGACCGAGCCGGGGATCCGCGGCGGTTTCGGAGCCGGAGGGTGAGGAGTCAGGCATTAGGGTAGTGGTTTCGCTTGGGATTCGGGGGGCGGGATTCGGGATTTGGGGGACACCTAACCCCGCGACCCCCGAATGCCAAATCCCAAACCCCTGATCTCTGACCCCTGACCCCTGATCCTCATTCGCCCGTGTTCGGACCACCTGCTTTTGAGGCGGGGGTCGGGCACGGGCGATTCTCTTTGTGGTAGGGAAAAAGAAATCGCCCGCGGAGTAGGCCGCGGGCGGGGTCGGTTGGTGCCGAAATCTTTCGGGTCAGCGACCCGAATGCGACGAGGCGAGGAGCGGTTCCTCGGCGACCGCGGCGCCGGCCTTCTTGTCGGCGAAGAACTCCAGCCCCTCGCTCTTGGTGACGAGGATCGAGGTGAGGAGGTCGCCGGTCACGTTGGGGACGGTGCGCGACATGTCGAGGAGCCGGTCGACGCCGAGGATGAGGGCGATACCGGTGCCCGGGACGCCGACGACTTCGAGGACCATCGCGAGGAGCGGGATCGAGCCGCCCGGCACCCCGGCGACGCCGATCGCGGTGATCACCGACATGATCACGACCACGATCTGAGCGCCGATCGAGAGGTCGACGCCGAAGACCTGGGCGAGGAAGAGGACGGTCATCCCCTCGAAGAGGGCGGTACCGTTCATGTTCATCGTCGCGCCGAGCGGGAGGACGAAGCCGGCGATCTCCTTGGGGACGCCGAACTCCTCCTGCGCGGTCCGGATCGTGGTCGGGAGCGTCGCGTTCGAGCTCGAGGTCGAGAAGGCGGTCACGATCAGGGCGCGGGTACCACGGAAGAAGTCACGCGGTTTGATCCCGGCCACGAAGCGCGCGATCGTGGTGATCACCGCGAACTGGTGGAGCGCCAGGGCTAAGAGGACGATGAAGAAGTACTTGGCCAGCGAGATCAGGACGCTCAGCCCGAACTGCGCGGTGACCGAGAAGATCAGCCCGGTGACGCCGATCGGCGCGAGCTTCATGGCGAAGCCGATCATGACGGAAACGGCCTGGCCGATCCCGTCGAGGACCTTGATGACCGGTTCCGAGACCGAAGACGGGAGGCGCGTGAGCGCGATACCGAAGACGATCGTGAAGAAGATCAGCCCCAACATGTCGCCGCTGGAGGCGGCGGCGAGTGGGTTGCGTGGGACGATGTTGACGAAGGTATGGATCCCGAACCCCGCCTTCTCGCCGGCAGCGATCCGATCGGAAGCCAGCGAACCGTAGGTTTCGAGGAGCTCGGCCCTGACCACCGGATCGAGCGAGGCGCCGGGCTTGAAGATGTTCGCCAAGAGCAATCCGAGGGTCACCGCGGCGGCGGTCGTCATCACGAAGATGCCGAAGGCCTTCCCACCGATCCGACCGAGCTGCTTGGTGTCCCCGATCCCGGCGATGCCGAGGGTGATCGAGGTGAAGACCAGGGGCACCACGACCATGAAGAGCATGCTAAGGAAGATCTGCCCCACCGGATCGGCGACGTTCTTGATCACCTTCTGGAGGATCTCCGAACCGCCCCAGAAGTGATTGGAGATCAACCCAGCGACCAGGCCGATGACCAGGCCGAGGATGATCTTCGTGTGCAGGGGCATCTTCTTCTTAGCAACGCTTTCAGCGGGCATAGCCGACGACTCCATCTCGATGGGATGCTTCAGCGAAGTTGCATACCGGCCCGGCTCGGGGCCGGGGCGGGTATCTCGTTCCGGCGGGGCTCGGCATCGTACCCGGCGCCGGAGATCGGGGTCCGCTGGTCTCCGAGCTAGTCTCTCGGTCTGTTCGCAGCGGGGGATCCAGTGGCTTTACCTAGCTCCGGTCGGTGACCCACGAAGAGGTACAGCGCACGTCGCACCTCGTCGCCGAAGCGGAGTTCGAAGTGATACCGACCCGCCTTGGGGAAGACGACGTCTTCCAACGGCATGACCAGGCGAGTCTGGGCCGGCGCCCGGTCGTTGGGGCGAGGCTCGACGTCGGTGTAGCCCTGGATGGTGAACGATTTCTGGCCGTTCTCGTCGACGAGGTCCGCGCGCAGTGGGATCCGCCCCGATTCGGATCGGTCCCACTCCACGATGAAGACCACCGTCATGCGGTCTTGCTTGGCAGGGAAACCCGGCGCGTACAGTTCGTTGAAGACGCCCACGATGTCCAGCTTCCCGTCGGGGCGGACACGGGCGTCGTCGCAAGCGACAGCCAAAATCAGTTCCATAACCCGGCCAAGATGGGAATTTCCCTCGCATCTGTCAACCATTTGGTATACGATGCTACTTTTGGGGGTAGGTGGCAGACTTCGACGCCGGGTTGCGAAGTCGCGGTAGTGAACTGAATACAACGAGATCGCAGGGTATCAGGGGGATAGGTCCCACCGGTGCCCGAGCGGCGCCGAGTGGCGCTGGAACGAGGAGGCGACAGGGGATGAAGAGCGTATTGGTGGTGTTGTCGCACCCCGACGATGAGATCGGGTGTGCGGGTACGATCGCGCGGCACACCGCGCGTGGTGACCGGGTGGTCCTGGCCTGGTTGACCAAAGGCGGGATGACGGAGGCCTTCGGGGACCTGCCGGTCGAGGAGGTGATGGCGAGGCGGGTGGAGCATGGTGCGACCGCGGCGCGGATCCTGGGTTGCGAGTACCGGTTCTTCGACTTCCCCGACACGGCCGTGGAGGTCACGCGCGAGGCGGTGGTCGCGGTGGCGAAGCTGATCGCGGAGGTCCGGCCGGACGCGGTGATCACCTGGGGTGACGCGTGGGTGCGCGGGCTACGGCACCCCGATCATCGGAACACCGGCCAGATCGTCCGGGACGCGGTGACCTTCGCCCGGCTCTCGCGGATAGTGGCGCCGCTCCCCCCGCACCGCGCGCCGGCCCCGATCTTCACCCTACGGGATGTACATTCGACGCTCCCGCCCCACGCCGTCGACGTCACCCCGGTCGCCGACAAGATCGAGGAGGTCGCGCGCCATTATTGGGAGGCGGTCGGTTGGCCGGCGGCGGATTGGCTGCGCGAGAAGCTCGAGGCGGCCGGGAAGGAATGGGGGGTGGGGATGGCGGAGGTGTTCGATGCGTGGGAGACGGGGAAGGCGTTGGGGGATGGGGTAGTGTGAGGGCTTAGGCATTCGGGGGTTGGGATTCGGGGGGCGGGGTTCGGTTGGTTGGGGGGCGGGGGGTGGGTGTTCCTGAGAAATACAACTGCTTGGGAATTTCGGGGCGAATGGGGTGTCCCCAAGGTCTGGGATGCCCCGGACATCTGGCGTACGTGGTGCTCTTTCGGGCTCAGGTACCCCTGGCATGCCGCGGTTCGCGTACAGTATCCGGCGCAGACCACGATGATGTCATCCGAGCCTGAATACTATCCGTCCCCAATCCCAGATCCCGAATCCCACCCCCGATTCCTGGCCCCTGCCCTCCGAATCCCAAGCGAACCCTCGACCCCCAATTCCCCGATTCCCCGAACCCCGACCCCCGAATCCCAACCCACGCTCCCCGACCTCACCCCACCCGCTAGTACGACTTGAAATCCGGGCGGTCGTAGTGGCGGGGGCCGGCGAGGCGGGTGGCGATCGTTTGTAGGACGAGGTCCTCTTCGGGG
>Ga0180220_1000587_pt1 | contig 36970 bp, 31 predicted proteins | sample eDN5th37CBELigBY_FD_151335 | JGI IMG/M metagenome (GOLD analysis project Ga0180220, IMG submission 151335) | Enriched backyard soil microbial communities from Emeryville, California, USA - eDNA 5th pass 37_C BE-Lig BY (version 2) (version 2) | ecosystem: Environmental > Terrestrial > Soil >... | reverse complement strand
GTCCGCTTTCGCCACCAAGGCCGGCATCCATGCCTCGGCGCTGGCCAAGGAGCCCAGCACCTACGAGCATGTCGAGCCCGAAAGCGTCGGCAACCGCCGCAAGGTCATGGTTTCGGACCAGGGCGGCAAGGCCAACTTCCTTGTCGAACTGAAGCGGCGCGGCATCGAGGTCTCGCGCGACGATCCGCGACTGGACACGCTCGTTGCCATGGTCAAGGAGCGCGAGGCCGAAGGCTATGCCTATGAAGGGGCGGACGCCAGCTTCGAGCTTCTGGCCCGCCGCACCCTGGGCACCGTGCCGGATTTCTTCAGCGTCGAAAGCTTCCGCTGCATGGTCGAGCGCCGCTTTGACGCCAATGGCCAGATCAAGACCGTCTCGGAAGCCATCGTCAAGGTGGTGGTGGAAGGCGAGACGCGCATGTCGGTGGCCGAGGGCCATGGCCCGGTCAACGCGCTCGACATCGCGCTGCGCAAGGATCTCGGCCGCTACCAGAGCGAGATCGAGGATCTGGAGCTGGTCGATTACAAGGTGCGTATCCTGAACGGCGGCACCGAGGCCATCACCCGCGTGCTGATCGAATCGCAGGACGCCAGCGGCGCCCGCTGGTGGACGGTTGGCGTCTCCGACAACGTCATCGACGCATCGTTCCAGGCGCTGATGGATTCCATCGTCTTCAAGCTGATGAAGAACCGCGAGCTGGCGGGACAGGTCGCTGCCGAATAGGTGACGCCCGGCCCTCACCGGCACCCGTTGCGGTTGATCCATCAACGAAAGACGATTGAACCATGAGAAGTTTGAAATGGTTCTCCGCGTCGGGCCGGTCCATATGGGCGAGATGACGACAGGTGTGATCGACAAGCCGGGAGAAACCGAGGCTGCGGTTCGGCGGGGTTTCGCGTTGGGATTCGGCGCCTATCTGGTGTGGGGCATACTGCCGCTCTACATGAAGCTGGTCGCCCACCTGCCGCTGATGGAAGTGATCGCCAATCGTATCCTGTGGTCGGTGCCGCTTGCCGCCATAGTGCTGGTCTGGCTGGGGCGCACGGCGGATTTCAAGGCGGCGCTGCGTTCGCCGCGCATGCTGGCGATGGCCGGGCTGACGGCCTGCATCATCACCATGAACTGGAGCCTGTATGTGTGGGCGATCGCCGTCGACCGCACCATCGAGACGGCGCTCGGCTATTACATCAACCCGCTGGTCAACGTCATGATCGGCGCCCTGCTGCTGGGTGAGCGGCTGAACCGTGTCCAGACCGCGGCGGTAGCCCTGGCGGCCATAGCCGTCGCCATTCTGACCTATGAGAACGGTACGCTGCCTTGGGTGTCGCTGGCTCTGGCCATCACCTTCGCCGCCTACGGCTTCTTCCGCAAGACCCTGCCCATCGGCCCGAGCCAGGGCTTCCTGCTGGAAGTCATGATCCTGGCTGTCCCGGCGGGTGCCTACCTCGTCTGGCTGATCGCCAACGGCACGGACCATCTGGTGTCCGGCACCGGGTTCGACACGGCGGTGCTGCTCGGCTGCGGGCCGGTCACGGCGGTGCCGCTGCTTATGTTCGCCTTCGGCGCCAAGGCGTTGCGGCTCTCCACGCTCGGCCTGATGCAATATATCGCGCCGACCATGGTGTTCCTGATTGCCGTGTTCGTGTTCAACGAGCCTTTCGGGACGGCTCAACTCGTGGCCTTCGGGCTCATCTGGACCGCGCTGGCGATCTACACCTGGTCGACCCTGCGCGGAAAATAAGGCATGTCGCCCGAAAGTGGGAACCGGTTTCGGGATAGCGACACGCTTAAAGCAACAGCTTGAAGCGTTTTAGAGCCCTACATCTTCTCGATGATGGAGGGAACGCCCTCCGTCGGCGTACCCGTCGCCGAGGCGGCGGACAGGATGGCGGGCACGATCGACCCCACCTCGTCCACCACCAGCGGCTGCACCTGGTGGGCCGTATGGATGAAACCCTCGCCCCGCATGTGGTCCAGCAGGGTCAGCATCGGATTCCAGAAACCGCCGATATTGGCGAACACCATCGGCTTGCGGTGATGGCCGAGCTGCGCCCAGGTCATCATCTCGACGATTTCCTCCACCGTGCCGATGCCGCCGGGCAGGGCGACGAAGGCGTCGGATTCCTCGAACATGCGCTGCTTGCGCTCATGCATGTTGTCGGTGATGACGACCTCGTCCAGCCGGTCCAGCCCGCTTTCGGTCGCTTCCTTGTTCATCAGGAAGCGCGGGATGATGCCGAGCACCTTGCCGCCGGCGCGCATGGCGCCTTCGGAAACGGCTCCCATGATGCCTTTCGTGCCGCCGCCATAGACGAGCCGCAGGCCCGAATGGGCAAGCGCGCGGCCGAGCGTGCGCCCGGCCTCGACATAGGTCTTGTCGTGGCCCGGGGAAGAACCGCAATAGACGCAGACGGATCGAATCGTGTTCATATCGGATTGGTGCTAGCGGTTGCGGCGGTGGTCAAGCCTGCTCCGGTGTTTTTCTTGTCCGTTGCCATAAAACAGGATAGATCGCGCGGGAACATGGTGCTCGGAAACGGAATCCGCTGTCCGGAAAAGATCATGTTCCAACAATGAGATAATGCGTGATGACATTTTCGCGGAAATTCGTCACGCTGGGGCAGTGAGGGGCAGGCAGGGCAATGAAGAGCAACGGGTTGAAGGCATTTCTGTTTGCCGCTGCGGCTGTCGTCGTCGCGGGTTTCGTCGGCTATCTTTCAGGTGCCCTCGATCCCTATCTTGGCCGGGCGCCCGCCGAGGTCACCCAGCCGCAGGCCGCAATTGCTCCGGCAGGTGGCGAGACGTCGGCGCCCGCTGCCGGTTCACAGGCGGAACCGGCCGCCGGCAACGAACCCGCCCAGGCCGATACGGGCGCGCAGACGTCTTCCGGCGCAGGCACCGACGAGGCATCCGCCACGCAGCCCGCGCCCGAGGGCGTGACGGTTCCGACCTTCGACCTGCTGCGCGTTGAGGGCGACGGCTCCACGGTCGTGGCCGGCAAGGCCGCTCCCGGCTCGACGATCGAGCTTGTCGACGGGTCGACAGTGCTCGGCAAGGCTGTCGCCGGGGCGGATGGCGCCTTCGCCATCGTGCTCGACGACCCGCTGGACGCCGGCGACCATCAGATCGTGCTGCGCGCCACCGAGCCGGACAGCAATGTGGCCATGTCCACGCAGACCGCTGTCGTGTCGGTTCCCGAGAAGCCGGACGGGCAGGTGCTGGCCATGGTCGAGGAGCCGGGCAAGGCCGCGCAATTGCTGACCGTGCCGAAGCCCCTTACGCCGCCGGCCGCAGAGGGCGCTGCGAACACGGCCGCGCCGCAATCGGGCGAATCTGCCGCCGAAACCCCGACAGCGGATGAGAAGGCGCCGGCTGCGGATATTGCCGGCGGCCCGGCTGTCGTGGTCGAGGCTGTCGAGATCGATGGCGGCAAGGTGTTCGTCGCCGGCCGGGCCGATGCCGGCCGCAAGGTGCGCGCCTATGCCAATGAAATCCTGCTTGGCGAAGCCCTGACTTCGCCGGACGGCCATTTCCTCGTCGAGGCCAGTCGCGATCTCCCGGTCGGCGAATACACCATCCGCGTCGATGGCCTCGATGTGGCGGATGGCGACAAGGTCGTGGCGCGCGCGACGGTGCCCTTCCAGCGCGAGCCGGGCGAAACGGTCGCGGCGGTCGCGCCTTCCGGTTCGCCCGCCGCGGGCGGTACGGAGGCGGAGCCGGGTCAGCCGGCCACCACCGTGGCGCCCAAGCTCGAACATGCGGACGGCTCCGTCATCATCCGCCGTGGCGATACGCTGTGGCACATCTCCCGCCGTGTCTATGGCCAGGGCGTGCGCTATTCGACCATCTACCTGGCCAATCAGGAGCAGATCAGCGATCCGGACCGCATCTGGCCGGGACAGGTGTTCAAGGTGCCTGAAAAGTCGGAGCAGGGCGAAGAGGCCGATTTCGGTGCGATGGGCGACCGCATCACCGTGCCGCCGCAATAGCCCGACATCTAGGCCAGGCCTTCCACGAAAGCGGTGTCATGGCATCGCTTTCTTTCCTTGGGCGGTTGCGTGAACCGTTGTCATCGTTTATCGTCGATATACGATGAAATCTTCCCCGCACTGCAAGGACAACCGCGAAAGGCTGGCCGACGCCGAGCTTGCCGCGCGTCTGGCCGCGCTTTCGCATCCGGCTCGCATCGAGATCCTGCGCCATCTTGCCGGGGCGAACTCCTGCTGCTGCGGCGATGTGGTGGGACGCCTCGACCTGGCGCAATCGACGGTTTCCCAGCATCTCAAGATACTGGTCTCGGCCGGGCTCGTGCGTTTCGAGGCCGATGGCCAGCGCTCCCGATACGCCATAGACCGTCCCGCGCTCAAGGCAGTGGCGGCGGAACTGGCCTGTTTCGCCTCCTCCTGTACCGATTGCTGAACCGAGACTCCTTGCGAAGCATTGCAGCCGTCTTTTACAAGGCATTGAATTTGTGACTGAAAAAACCGTTTCTGCCGATTCCGGCTCCACCTTCAACACGCTGGTCAACCTGTGGCCCTATATGTGGCCGTCGGACCGCGCCGATCTCAAGGCCCGCGTCGTTTGGGCGACGGTGCTTCTGGTCGCGGCCAAGCTGACGCTGATTGCCGTTCCCTATTTCTTCAAATGGGCGACCGATGCGCTGGCCGGCGATGCGCATACCCCGCCGCCATTGCCGGCGGTTCTTGCCGCGCCCGTCATGCTGGTGGTCGCCTATAACGTCATCCGCGTCATTCAGGTCGGCTTCAACCAGTTGCGCGACGCGCTGTTCGCCCGCGTCGGCCAGTACGCCGTGCGCCAGCTCGCCTATCGCACCTTCGTGCACATGCACCGCCTGTCGCTGCGCTTCCATCTGGAGCGGCGCACCGGCGGCCTGTCGCGCATCATCGAGCGTGGCACCAAGGGCATCGAGACCATCGTGCGCTTCACGGTGCTGAACAGTGTGCCGACCGTGCTGGAGTTCGCCCTGACGGCGATCATCTTCGCGGTCGCCTATGGCTGGAAATATGTGGCCGTGGTGGCGATCACCGTGTGGCTCTACACCTGGTTCACGGTAAAGGCGAGCGACTGGCGCATCGACATCCGCCGCGACATGAACGACAGCGACACCGACGCCAACACCAAGGCGATCGATTCGCTGCTCAACTTCGAGACGGTGAAATATTTCGGCAATGAGAGGATGGAGGCCGAGCGCTTCGACCGCTCGATGGCGCGCTACGAAGCCGCCGCCACCCGCATCTGGACCTCGCTCGGCTGGCTGAACTTCGGCCAGGGTGTGATCTTCGGCATCGGCATGACGGTGGTCATGGCCATGTCGGCGCTGGAGGTGCAGGCCGGTACCCAGACGGTGGGCGATTTCGTCTTCGTCAACGCCATGCTGATGCAGCTTTCCGTGCCGCTCAACTTCATCGGCTTCATCTACCGCGAGATCAGGCAGGGGCTGACCGATATCGAGCAGATGTTCGACCTGCTGGATGTGCAGGCGGAAGTGGTCGACCGGCCGGATGCCGTGCCGCTGGCGGTGGGGTCCGGCAAGGTCGAGTTCCGCGACGTCCAGTTTTCCTACGAGCCGAACCGCCAGATCCTGAAAGGGGTCAGCTTCGAGGTGCCGGCCGGCAAGACGGTGGCCATCGTCGGCCCTTCCGGCGCCGGCAAGTCCACCATCTCGCGCCTGCTGTTCCGCTTCTATGACGTGCAGTCCGGCGCGATCCTGATCGACGGGCAGGATGTGCGCGACGTCTCTCAGGAAAGCCTGCGCGCGGCCATCGGCATGGTGCCGCAGGACACGGTTCTGTTCAACGACACCATCGCCTACAACATTCGCTATGGCCGCATCGATGCTTCCGAGGAGGAGGTGCGCCGCGCCGCCGAGTTGGCCCAGATCGGCCCCTTCATCGAGGGTCTGCCGGACGGCTACAAGACCATGGTCGGCGAGCGCGGCCTGAAGCTCTCCGGCGGCGAGAAGCAGCGCGTGGCGATTGCCCGCACCATCCTGAAGGCCCCGCCGATCCTCATTCTCGACGAGGCGACCTCGGCGCTCGACAGCCATACCGAGCAGGAAATCCAGTCGGCGCTAGATCTGGTCAGCCGCGACCGCACCACCATCGTCATCGCCCACCGGCTTTCCACCGTCATCACCGCCGACGAGATCATCGTGCTGAAGGACGGCCGGATCGAGGAGCGCGGCACGCATTCGGCCCTGTTGCGCAGGGGTGGCCTCTATGCCTCGATGTGGGATCGCCAGCGCGAGGCGACCGAGGCCGAGGAGCGGCTGCGCATCGCCCGCGAGACGGACGAGATGGGCGTTGTCGTGCGGCAGCGCACGCCGGAGGTCATTTGACGGTGCGTTCCGCGTCGGCTCATCCGGGGCGCTGACGCATTGTTGCATTGCGGCTCGGGTGGGTTTCCGCTAGAGAGGCACCCACTGAAAACGGAGCCAGTCCAGCAACGATGCAACTCATCGACACGATCAGGAAGGCGTTCGTGCCGATCCATCGCGAGGGCTATCCCTTCATCGCCATCTTCGCGGTGGTGACGCTGGCGGTCGGCTACTTCTCCAGCTTCCTGCTGTGGGTGGGCGCGATCCTCACCGCCTGGTGCATCTATTTCTTCCGCGATCCCGAACGCGTCACGCCGGTTGACGACAGCCTGGTGATCAGCCCCGCCGATGGCGTGGTCACCGCCGTGGGTCCGGCCGTGCCGCCGCAGGAACTGGGCCTCGGCGGCGCCGAGATGACCCGCATCTCGGTGTTCATGAACGTCTTTTCCTGCCACGTGAACCGCTCTCCGGTGCGTGGCCGCATCACCCGTATCGAGCATCGCCCGGGCCAGTTCCTCAATGCGGAACTGGACAAGGCGAGCAGCGAGAACGAGCGCAACGGCGTGGTCATCGATAGCCCGCACGGCACCATCGCGGCGGTGCAGATCGCCGGACTGGTGGCCCGCCGCATCCTGTGCTGGGCCGAGACCGGCTCCGATATCGCCGCCGGCGAGCGCTTCGGCCTGATCCGCTTCGGCTCGCGCGTCGATGTCTACCTGCCGGAAGGCGCGGTGCCGCGCGTGGCGATCGGCCAGACGGCGGTGGGCGGCGAGACCGTGCTGGCCGAGTTCGGCGGACGGGCGAGTGCGCCCGTGGTCCGCGTCTCCTAGAAGTCCGGCCCGATGAACCCGTCCTTCAAGAAGTTCGAGGCGCACGGTTCCGGGGGGCCTCGCATTCGCGAAATCCCGCTGCGCATGGTTTTCCCGAACCTGCTGACGGTGCTGGCCATCTGCGCCGGCCTGTCGGGTATCCGCTTCGCCTTCGAGGGGCGTTTCGAGACGGCGGTAGTGATGGTGCTGATCGCCGCCTTCCTCGACGGGCTCGACGGACGCGTGGCGCGCCTGCTCAAGGCGACCTCCAAATTCGGCGCCCAGATGGATTCCATCGCCGATATCGTCAATTTCGGTGTCGCGCCCGCCCTCGTGCTCTATGCTTTCCTGCTCGACCGGGCCGGGTCTCCCGGCTGGATCGCGGCGCTTTTGTTCACCATTGCCTGCGGCATGCGGCTGGCCCGTTTCAACGTGCTCGAGGAAGTCCACGACAGGCCGGCATGGCAGGCCGAGTATTTCGTCGGCGTGCCGGCCCCGGCCGGGGCGGCGGTGGTGATGCTGCCGCTTTATCTGTCCTTCATCGGCGTCGAGCCGACGCGCTACGGTGCCTTCCTCGCCACCGGCTTCACCGTGGTGGTGGCCTTCCTGCTGGTCAGCCGCCTGCCGGTCTATTCGGGCAAGAGCCTCAAGATACCGGGCGACCGCATGCTGCTGGTCATCCTGGCCATCGTGCTCTTCTTCCTGCTGCTGGTGAGCTACCCCTGGTACACGCTTACCGCTTCGGTCGTGGCCTATCTGATCTTCCTGCCGCTCTCCGTGCTGGCCTATTCGCGCCGCGCCAAGCGCGAGGGCGAGGCCCAACTGCCGCCGGATGTGGACGCAAGGCCCGGGGACTGATCAGGCAGCGCTGCCGGCGTTCAGGCGCTCGACGGCGAGATCGCGGGTCGCCACATAGTCGGTCTTGCCGGAGCCGAGCACCGGGATTTCCGCGACCTTGACGATATCGCCCGGCACCGCAAGCTCGGCTATGCCGGCCTGCTTGCCAAGCCTGCGCAGGCTTGTCGCATCGGCCTGCGTCGCCGTGGTGACGAGTACGATGCGTTCGCCGCGCCGGCGGTCGGGAACGGCGACGACGGCATGCCGCTCCTCCGGCCACAGCGATTGCACCAGCATCTCGATCGCGCCCAGCGAAACCATCTCGCCGGCGATCTTGGCGAAGCGGGCCGCGCGTCCGGTGATGGTGATGAAGCCCTCGCGGTCGACCTTCACGATGTCGCCCGTGTCCTGCCAGCCATCGGCCAGCGGCTGAAGCTCGCCGGGCCGCTCGGCCGTCATGTAGCCCAGCATGACATTGGGGCCGGAGAGAAACAGCCGCCCGCCCTCGGCGACGCCCTCGACAGGCTCGATGCGCATGCGCATGCCGGGCAGCAGCCGGCCCACGGTGCCCTCGCGGTTATGGATGGCGGTGTTGACCGCCGCCACCGGCGCAGCCTCGGTGAGCCCGTAGCCCTCGATGATGGCGGTGTGGAAGCGCTCGCGCCAGACCCGGCGCGTTTCCGGCTTCACCGCTTCGGCGCCCGCCACCACGAAGCGCAGGCTGGAAAAATCGCCGTCGGAGGCGGTGCGGGCATATTGCGCCAGGAAGGTGTCGGTGCCGAACATCACCGTCGGCTTGAGGCGGCGGGCGACTTCGGGAATGAGCTTGTAGTGCAGGGGCGACGGGTAGAGGAACAGCCGCATGCCGGTGACCAGCGGCAGGATGGTGCCGGCGGTGAGGCCGAAGGAGTGGAACATCGGCAGCGCGTTGAGCGCGATGTCGCTGGTGGTGATGGTGACGCGCGCCTCGGCCTGCATGGCGTTGGCGGTCAGGTTGCGATGCGACAGCACCGCCGCCTTCGGCGCCCCCTCCGAACCCGAGGTGAACAGGATGACGGCCGGCTTTTCTGCCTTCTGCCGATGCAGGGGGTATCGCCACAACAGCGCTGCGGTCGCCTTGTCCAGCCCGCTGATGCCGGCTTGTAGGTCCTCCAGCCACAGAAGCTTCGCGCCGGCGGCCTCCACGGCCTGCACGACGTCTGCAAGCCCTGCCTTCTCCACGAAGACGCGTGACGAGATCACGGTGTGGATTGCCGCTGTGCGCAAGGCGGCGGTCACGTTGGCCGGGCCGGATGTGTAGTTGACCAGCGCCGCCACCTGTCCGGCTGAGGCAAGCCCGAGCAGGGAGAGCACGGCCCCGCTGGTGTTGGGCAGCATCACGCCGACGGCCTCGCCAGGCTTGGCGAGCTTTGCAAAGCGGGTGCCGAGGATGCGCGCACCGGCAAGCAGGGTGCGGTAGCTCAGCCGGCTTCCCGTGGCGTCCTCCACCACGACGCGGCCGGGCCCGAAAAGCTCGGCTGCGTCGCGGACGGCCTGGAACAGGGTGAGGTCGGGCTCGGTCGTGGCAAGGCGCGCCTCGGCCATGCGGTCGAACAGCGCATTGGCGTTGCTGGCGGCCGGGCTGCCGTTGCGCGCGACCAGTTCCGGAGCCGTCATCGGCTCCAGAACCGAGACCGACAATCGCGGGAACCAGCGGCGCGGCGCCGGTGCCTTGCCGTCGATCTGGAAGGGCAGGGCCTGCGCGCCGCCGATGAAGATCGGCACGATGCGGGCATCCGCCTGCATGGCAATGCGGATCACGGCCCGATAGAGCCTGAAGGAGCGGATGTCCGGTTCGACCGCTTCGGGAATGTAGACGGCCAGCCGCCCGCGTCCTTTCAGCACCCGCACCAGCCGGCGCGAGACGAAGACATGCTCGGCGTTGAAGGCGATGGTGCGGGCCAGCTCCCGCCACGGCTCCAGCCATACCGATTTCGCCGAAACCGGGTCCAGAATATGCAAGGTGTCGTCCGGCAGCAGCGAGAGCGTCAATGCCGGATCGAGGCGCGACTGATGGCTGACGACATAGATGACGGGCGCCTGCGCACCCCGCGCGATGCCGATTCGGGCATCCGAGATGCGATAGGCAAGCTTGAACGGCGCATACAGCACCGCTTGCGCCGTGCTCAATCCATGCCGGATTTTCTCGACTATGGCGGTCAGGCACCAGACAAGGGCTATGGCGGCCAGTAGCGCGAGGGTCAGGACCATGCGGTTTGCTCCCTCTTGTTTCAGCAAAGGTTCGCGCCGATTACGCCCGGAAGTTAACCGAACGCCCGTGTCCGTCAACAGCGCTTGTCGGGTTTCCACGAAGAGAATAAAGCGGCCGGGAAAGAAAAAAGCCGGCCCTGGCGCCGGCTTTCGAAAGTGGGGGCGGGGCTGAAGTCCTTGCCTGCGGCCGCCATGCCCCGTGGTGAGGTTTCTGCTCAGTTGGCCGCGAAGCAGTAGAACAGGCCGTCACCGCCGGTTCCCTGCAAGGCTTCCTGGCTGCAGCCGCCGCGCGAGGCATGCGAGGAGTTCCACGACTTCGCCGCATCCGAGTCGTCGAGCCCCATGCGGTCGGAGTGGCCGACGATGGCCTCGCCTTCGGCCCCGCTCATCGTCCAGTCGCCGCAGGTCTTGCCCTCGGCCCTGGTGCCGTCCGGATTGGAGCCGGTGAGGATGTCATGGCGGTTGGGGCTGTCGCCGCGACCGTTGATGATCTCGCCCTTCTCGTTCAGCGCCGTCTGCTTGGTGATGTTGTTGCCGTCGCCATGCAGGGAGGCGACATCGTCGGCGATCTTCTCGCCCTTGGCGTTGACCCATGGGCCAGCGCCGATGCGGTCGCGTGCATCCGTGTCGGCCGACGAGAGATAGGCGCGCCACGTCTTGCCGCTGACGCCGGCCGCTTCGGCGAGCGCGGCGCAATGCGCGTCGGCTCCGTCGAGGCCGCCCAGGTCGGCGCCCTTGCCGGAGCCCTGGCTGGTGACGAAGAAGCTCATCGAATTGTCCTGGGCCAGCGCCGTGCCGCCGGCGGCGAGCGTCAGGGCGGCCACAATCAGGAATTTACGCATGAAGGTGTCCTCCGGCTTGATGACGGGATTGGTGCCGGAAAACGATATGAGGCCGCCACAGGGTCGGCCAGTCACGACTTCGTGTGGGGAAACGGGCTATTCAGGCATCCGGTAGGACACCCAGCGATCGTGCTTGGCCTGGTAGATCTCGCCGGTGCGGGTCAGGTCCGGGCTAGCCAGGCCCACGATGCGGGCGGCGATCTCGGAAGGGTGCGGCAGCGTGTTCGGGTCCTCTCCGGGCACGGCCAGCGCGCGCATGGCGGTGCGGGTCGCGCCGGGGTCCACCGCGTTGACGCGCAGCGGATAGTTGCGCGTCTCGTCCGCCCATGACCGCACCATGGCCTCCACGGCGGCCTTGGACGCGGCGTAAGGTCCCCAGAAGGCGCGGGCCGAATGCGCGGCCCCCGAGGACAGCACGATGGCACGTCCCGCGTCCGACTGGCGTAGCAGCGGATCGACCGAACGGATCAGCCGCCATGTGGAGGTGACGTTGATGGCCATCACCTTCTCGAACACCTTGGCCTCGACATGGCCGAGCGGGGCGATGACGCCGAGCACGCCGGCATTGGCGACCAGTATGTCGAGCTTGCCCCAGCGCTCATGGATGGCGCCGCCGAGCCGGTCGATGCCTTCCATGTCGGCCAGGTCGAGCGGCACCAGCGTGGCTTCGCCCTTGCCGGTGCGCGCTTTCTCGGCCTTGATCTCGTCGTCGAGTTCCTCGAGCCCGCCCACCGTGCGCGCCACGGCGACGACATGCGCCCCCGCCGCGGCCAGGTCCCTCGCGATGAAATAGCCGATGCCGCGCGAAGCGCCGGTGACCACGGCCGTCCGGCCGGTAAGGTCGATGCTCATGCCTGTCCTCTAATTGCCTGCCCCGAAATGCCCGCCCCGAAATGTCCGCAAGCGATCAGCCGTTGCTGGCCAGCAGCGACAGCGTATGCACATTGCTCTCGCCATCCTGATCGACGAGGCGGGTCGGGTACTCGCCCGTGAAATAATGATCGGTGAAAGCGGGAGCTTGCGGGTCGCGAGGCTCGCCGCCGACCGCCTTGTAAAGTCCATCGATGGAAATGAACGCCAGCGAATCCGCGCCGATATAGCGGCACATGGAGTCGAGGTCCTTATGCTGGTTGGCGAGCAGCTTGTCGGCGTGCGGCGTGTCGATGCCGTAGAAATCCGGGTGGTAGATCATCGGGCTTGCCACGCGCAGATGCACTTCCGTCGCGCCGGCGTCGCGGATCATCTGGACGATCTTGACCGAGGTCGTGCCGCGCACGATGGAATCGTCCACCAGCACCACACGCTTGCCCTCGATCATCGCCCGGTTGGCCGAATGTTTCAGCTTCACGCCGAGCGCGCGAATCTGCTGCGTCGGCTCGATGAAGGTACGGCCGACATAATGGTTGCGGATGATGCCGTATTCGAAAGGAATGCCGCTCGCCTGCGCGAAGCCGAGCGCCGCCGGCGTGCCGCCGTCCGGAACCGGCACCACCACGTCGGCTTCGACCGGCGCTTCCCCGGCCAGGTTCATGCCCATGTTCTTGCGCGCCACATAGACGCTGCGGCCGCCGACCACCGAATCCGGCCGCGCGAAATAGACATATTCGAACAGGCACAGCCGCTCGGGCTGGGGCTTTTCCGGCTTGATCGCCTGGGTGGTGATGGAGCCGTCCTTCTGGATCTCGCAGATGACGATTTCGCCGTTTTCCACGTCGCGGATATATTTCGCGCCGATGATGTCGAGCGCGCAGGTCTCCGAGCAGAAGATCGGCTTTCCGTCGAGTTCGCCCATCACCAGCGGGCGGATGCCGATCGGATCGCGCGCGGCAATGAGCTTGGTGCGCGTCAGGGCCAGCATGGCGTAGCCGCCTTCGACCTGCCGGATGGCGTCCACGAAGCGGTCGGAGGAGGAGGAGTGGCGCGAACGCGCGATCATGTGCAGCACGACTTCGGTGTCGGAAGTCGCCTGGAAGATGGCGCCCGAGGCGATCAACTGTTTGCGCAGCGTGATGCCGTTGGTGAAATTGCCGTTATGGGCGATGGCGATGCCGCCCACTTCCAGCTCCGCGAACAGCGGCTGCACGTTGCGCAGGATCGTCTCGCCCGTGGTGGAATAGCGCACATGGCCGATGGCGCGGTTGCCGGGCAGCCGGTGCAGCGTGGCGGCGTCGGTGAAATGGTCGCCGACGAGGCCCATATGCCGCTCGGAGTGAAAGCGCCGGTCGTGGTAGGAAACGATGCCCGCCGCTTCCTGTCCGCGATGCTGGAGGGCGTGCAAGCCGAGCGCGGTCAGCGCGGCGGCGTCCTCATGGCCGAGAATGCCGAACACGCCGCATTCTTCATGCAACTTATCGTCGGCTTCAGCCGCGAGCGCGCCAAGTTCATTCGCCATAAGCTCAAGCTCCGCTAAAGCCGGTATATAGAACCTCGGCCGGTCCGGGGCAACGCAGAAGTTCGTCGCAGTTTCCGGATCACCTTGTCAGTTGGCGTCTTCGGCGGGCGGCGCGCCCGCGCCTTCGTCCTGGCCGGCTTCCGGCGCAACGGGCGCTTCCGGCGCGGGCGGCGATCCGGCCCCGCCTTCCGGCGCCTGGCCGTCGCGGTTGAGGCGCTTCAAGATGGCGTTCTCAGGATCTTCGGGCAGCAGGCTTTCGAGCTTTGCGCCGACCGATTCCAGCAGCGGCCGCGACTTGGCGTCGGCCACCCATGCCGGTGCCCGGTCCCCGGCCAGCCAGTTGAAGAACAGCAGGCCGACGGCCACCACGAGGATACCGCGGGCCGCGCCGTAGAGGAAGCCCAGCGTGCGATCGAGCGCGCCGATACGGGAATCGATGATGAAATCCGCGATCTTCATGGTGATGACCGTGACCACGATCAGCGCGATGACGAACACGATGGCCGCCGCCGCCGCCATGGCGATCTTTTCGTTCTCGATATAGGGCTGCACATAGGGCAGGACCGGCTTGTAGAAGAAATAGGCCGCTGCCGCCGAGGCAGCCCAGGAGGCGATGGACAGCACCTCGCGCGAGAAGCCGCGCACCATGGCGAGCATCGCGGATACGAGGGTGAAGCCGACGAGGATTCCGTCAAGCAGCGTAATCGGCATGGTCTTCGCCCCACTTCATGAGCCGCATCATTCGTCGTCCGGGGCACGGCTGCGGCGCGAGCCGGCTATGCGTGCCACAAGGTCGGCAAGCTCGGCGGGCCGGAAAGACCCGGCCCCCATCCCGCCGGAAACTTCCTCACCGCCTCTGGACCCTGCCAGCGGCAGAACCGCTCTCGCAAACCCCAGCTTTTCGGCCTCCTTCAGGCGCTGCTGCGCATGCGCAACCGGCCTGATGGCGCCCGAAAGGCTGATTTCGCCGAAATAGACGCAATCGGCCGGCAGGGCAAGACCGGTGAGGGAGGAAACCAGGGCGGCTGCGACGGCAAGGTCGGCCGCCGGCTCCGAAATGCGATAGCCGCCGGCGACGTTGAGATAGACGTCATGCTGCGAAAAGCGGACGCCGCAATGCGCCTCCAGAACGGCCAGAACCATCGAAAGACGGGCATTGTCCCAGCCGACCACGGCGCGGCGCGGCGTACCGAGCGGGGAGGGGGCGACGAGCGCCTGTATCTCGACCAGAACCGGCCGCGTGCCTTCCATGCCGGCGAACACGGCAGCACCCGGCGACTTGGCGTGGCGTTCGCCGAGGAACAGTTCGGAGGGGTTCGCGACTTCCCGCAAACCCTTGTCGGACATCTCGAACACGCCGATCTCGTCGGTCGGCCCGAAACGGTTCTTCACCGTGCGCAATATGCGGTAATGGTGGCCGCCTTCGCCCTCGAAATAGAGCACGCCGTCGACCATGTGCTCGACCACGCGCGGGCCGGCGATCTGGCCTTCCTTGGTGACGTGGCCGACCATGACCACGGCCGCGCCCGTGGACTTGGCATAGCGGATCAGCGCCTGGGCCGAGGCGCGCACCTGCGTGACCGTGCCGGGCGCGGAATCGGCAAGGTCCGTCCACAATGTCTGGATCGAATCGAGGATGACGAGGTCCGGCCGCTTGCCGTCGGCGATGGTGGCGAGGATGTCCTCGACATTTGTTTCAGCGGCGAGTTCGACGGGCGTATGCGCCACGCCCAGCCGCTGCGCGCGCAGCCTGATCTGCGCCACCGCCTCTTCGCCCGAGACGTAGACGATGCGATGGCCCTGTCTCGCAAGCGCGGCGGCGGCCTGCGTCAGCAGCGTGGACTTGCCGATGCCGGGATCGCCGCCGACCAGCAGGGCGGAACCGCGAACGAATCCGCCGCCGGTGGCGCGGTCGAGTTCGCCGATGCCGGAGATGATGCGCGGCGCGTCCTCGATGTCGCCGTCCAGCGAGGTGAGCGCGACGGCGCGGCCCTTGCGCACGCTGCGCAGCGATGCGGGGCCGGCGCCGATGCCGCCGGCCGTGCCTTCCTCGATCAGCGTGTTCCACTCGCCGCAGGAATCGCATTTGCCGGCCCAGCGCTGATGCACGGCCCCGCAATTCTGGCAGATGAACTGGGTGCGCGGCGCTTTAGCCATGGCGGCACGCGGGAGATGATGGGGAGGTGCGGAAGTGCCGCGCCAGCATACCTCTCTCTGGCCTGCCTGCCATCTCCCCCACAAGGGGGGAGAGACACTGTCGCCATGGCTTTCGCCAATCTCCATGGCTGCGAAGGAGAGCGGGAGGCTGAAGCTGCCGGTCTCCCCGCTTGTGGGGGAGATGGCAGGCAGGCCAGAGAGAGGTAGTTTGCGGGAAAAGCAAAAGCCTTACTCGAACCTTTCCGGCAGGTGGCTGTCCTCGGCCAGGTCGAAGAAGCGCGTGAACTCGCCCTGGAAGCCGAGCTGCACCGTGCCCGTGGGTCCGTGGCGCTGCTTGGCGACGATCACCTCGGCCTTGCCGCGCGCCTCGTTCATCTCGTTTTCCCACTTGATGTGGTCCTCGGTGCCGAGCTTGGGCTCCTTGTTCTTGAGGTAATATTCCTCGCGATAGACGAACAGCACCACGTCGGCGTCCTGCTCGATGGAGCCCGATTCGCGCAGGTCCGAAAGCTGCGGGCGCTTGTCGTCGCGGCTTTCCACCTGACGCGAGAGCTGGGACAGCGCAATGATCGGCACGCCGAGTTCCTTGGCCAGCGCCTTGAGGCCGGTGGTGATCTCGGTCACCTCCTGCACGCGGCCCTGGCTGGCCTTGGCGGAAGAGCCCTGCATGAGCTGGATATAGTCGATGACGATGACGTCGAGGCCGCGCTGGCGCTTCAGCCGCCGTGCGCGCGCCGCGAGCTGGGCGATGGAGATGCCGCCGGTCTGGTCGATGAACAGCGGTATCTTCTGCATGGTCTGCGAGCAGGCCACCAGCTTCTCGAAGTCCATCTCCGAAATCTCGCCACGCCGGATCTTGGAGGAGGAGATTTCCGTCTGCTCGGAAATGATACGGGTGGCGAGCTGCTCGGACGACATTTCGAGCGAGAAGAAGCCGACCACGCCGCCGTTTGCGGCCTTGAACGAGCCGTCCGCCTGCTGGGCCGGCTGGTAGGCCTCGGCGATGTTGAAGGCGATGTTGGTGGCGAGCGAGGTCTTGCCCATGCCGGGACGCCCCGCCAGCACGATCAGGTCCGATGCCTGCAGGCCGCCTATGCGCTTGTCGAGGTCGCGCAGCCCGGTGGCGATGCCGGAAAGGCCGCCGTCGCGCATATAGGCGGCGTTGGCCATGTCGACGGCGGTCTTGATGGCGTCGGAGAAGCTCTCGAAGCCGCCGTCGTAGCGGCCGGTCTCGGCCAGCTCGAACAGCCGCCGCTCGGCGTCCTCGATCTGCTCGGCCGGCGACATGTCGACGGGCGCGTCATAGGCGATGTTGACCATGTCCTCGCCGACCGTGATCAGCGCCCGGCGCGTGGCGAGGTCGTAGATGGCGCGGCCATAGTCGGCCGCGTTGATGACGGTGACCGCCTCCGCCGCCAGCCGGGCGAGGTATTGCACCACGGTCATGTCGCCCACCTTCTCGTCGGCGGGCAGGAAGGTCTTCATGGTCACCGGGTTGGCCATCTTGCCCATGCGGATGAGTTCCGCCGCGACCTCGAAGATCTTGCGGTGCAGGGGCTCGTAGAAATGGTTGGCCTTGAGGAAGTCGGAGACCCGATAGAAGGAATCGTTGTTGACGAGCATGGCGCCGAGCAGCGCCTGCTCGGCCTCGATATTGTTCGGTGCCTCGCGGTAGAGCGGCGTTTCCGCCGTCGCCAGTTTGCGTGCTGCCTCTGCCATGATTCCCTCGGATTTCAGGAGCCTGTGGTTAGCAGACGAAGGGTTGCCTGAGTCGCCCCCTCTCCGACAATCCACCTCCTACGCCCATGATCCACAGCCAATGCGCTCCATCCACAGAAGGATGCCGGCAGGCGGTCGATTTCTGGCAGGACCGGGTTGACTCGGAAACGAACGCCGAACTCTAGCAGTAGCCATCGAACATATCAAGAACATTGGCGACTATTCGGCCAGCGGATCGCCCCAGTCAACGCGTTTCGCCCGCTTGAAGACCTCGCCGTCGCGCTTGGTGAACAGCCGCGTGCCGGCGCTGCCATCGGGCCGGCACAGCTTCAGCTCGACCTTGCCGGACCCCGCCCTCGGCGGGGCGAGCACGCGCAGGGCGGACTGGGGAACCGGCTGCCGCGAGACGGCAAGATAGGCGAATTTCTCGTCCTCCCACGGCACATCGGCGTCCTTGGCGAGGCGGTGCAGGCGCGAGCGGGCGACCCGGCGCGCGAAATGGCACCAGTCCGGCTCGACGAGCGGGCAGGGCGCGGCATGGGGGCAGGGCGCCAGCACATGCGCGCCGGCTTCGATCAGTCGGGCGCGGCAGGCAAGGATGCGCCGCCAGCCGGCCGGCGTGCCGGGCTCGACGATCAGGAGCGTGTCGGCGGCCAATGCCCATAGTCGATCGACCAGCGCGGAAAGCGCTGCCGGCTCCAGTTCGTCCAGCACATACGCGCAGGTGACGAGATCGGCCGGCGCAAGGCTGGCAAGGTCCCGGGTCGCGTCGCCGTCTTTCCAGTGGCTTGGCAGGGAAAGCTGCGCGGCCAGATGCTGTCCGGCACGGCGCGCCGGCTCGCTGGCTTCCACGAGGGTGGCTTCCGCAAGCTCGGGCCACGCATCGGCCGCCGCCCACAGGACGGTGCCCGGGCCGGCTCCCACGTCGAGCAGGGACCGGGGCGACCAGTCCGGCCTCGCCTCGGCCAGCGCCTCGAGGCTGGCACGCACGGCCGTATAGGTGGCGGGCAGGCGGGTGGCGAGATAGGCCTTCACCGCAAGCTCTTCGCTCATATGCAGGCGTCCGTCGCGCAATTCCGCCCGGTAGCGCTCGGAAAGCGTGCGTGCGGCCTGTTTCAGGGCGGAAACAGGCGTCTGCTCCAGCAGCGCATCGACGGCCGTTCGCAGGGGCGGGGGCAGTTGCACCGTCAGGCCCCGCGCGGGCCGAGCAGGATGAGCGAGGCGCCGGCAAGGCAGATGAGCGCGCCCGTGATGTCCCACTTGTCGGGCCGCAGGCCTTCGGCGAGCCACAGCCAGCCCAGCGATGCCGCGATATAGATGCCGCCATAGGCCGCATAGGTGCGCCCGGCCGCGGTGCTGTCCACCTGCGCCAGAAGCCAGGCGAACAGGATGAGCGAGACCATGCCCGGCGCCAGCCACAGCGCCGATTTGCCGAGCCGCCACCAGGCCCAGAAGGCGAAGCAGCCGGCAATCTCGGCAAGCGCGGCAGCGGCGTAGATCACATAGGCCATATCCGGTTCCTGCTGGCGGGGCGCAGCCTTATTCACCGTCTGCAGGAAGGTTGGCAAGTCCGATCTGCCGATGGCGCAATCTGGAACCGTCGAGAGATTTGCCCATGCTCCAGCATGGATTCCCGACACTCTCCATTCGCTTCGCTCATTGCAAGGCTGGGAATGACGGAAAAGTATAAGCACATCCGTCATTCCCCACCTTGAAGCGACCGCAGGGAGCGCAAAGTGTCGGGAATCCATGCCGTGACCTGTTCACGGGCCCGGAAAGGCCACCGTCCCATGCCAAGAAGCGAACGGTGCGGAGGTGCCTTACGACTTCCCGGTGATCTTCCTGTTGCGTGACGGAGCAGCTTTCTTCTGCGCCGGCTTGTCGGCGGCGATCTCCTTGCCATGCGCCCTTTCGTGCATTTCCAGCGCCTTCTCGCATTTAGAGATGTAGTCGCGGGTGATCGGCAGCGCGTCGTTCTTGCGGGTGAGCTGGATCTGGAAATTCACCAGGTCCTGCCAGCGGAACGAGGCCTCCGAGCCCGACAGGTAGAACTCCCACATGCGGCAGAAGCGCTCGTCATAGATCGCCTTGACCTTGTCGCGGTTGGCGAGGAAGCGCTCGCGCCAGTGCTTGAGCGTCTCGGCATAGTGCAGCCGCAGGATTTCGACATCGGTGATTGCGAGCCCGGATTTCTCGATGGCCGGCATGATCTCCGACAGGGCGGGTATGTAGCCGCCGGGGAAAATATGCTTGCGGATGAAGGCGTTGGTGGTGGTCGGCGGCGCGGTGCGGCCGATCGTGTGCAAAAGCATCACGCCGTCCGGCTTCAGGAGCGTGGCGCATTTGTCGAAGAATGTCTGGTACTGGGTGATGCCGACATGCTCGAACATGCCGACCGACACGATGCGGTCGAAGCGCTCCGACAGGTCGCGATAATCGCGGATCTCGAAATGGACGTGACTGTCGAGCCCTTCGGCCTGCGCGCGCTCGGTGGCCACCTGATGCTGCTCGCTGGAGAGGGTGACGCCGAGCACGTCGGCCTCGAAGGTCTTGGCGATATAGAGGCCAAGGCCGCCCCAGCCGCAGCCGATGTCGAGCACGGTCTGGCCCGGCTTGATGCGCAGCTTGGCGGCGATGTGCCGCTTCTTGGCCAGTTGCGCCTCGTCGAGCGACATGTCCGGCCGTTCGAAATAGGCGCAGGAATACTGCATGTCGTCGTCGAGGAAAAGCTTGTAGAGCTCGCCCGACAGATCGTAGTGATGCTCGACATTCCGCTTCGACCGGCGGTGGGTGTTGAGCTGCTGCAAGGGCCGGAAGGCGAGGCGCGCGGTGTTGAGCAGCTTGCCCCAGTTCGAATCGGTCCAGGTTATGCCGACATTGCGATAGACGAGATAGAGGAAGCTCAGCACGTCGCCTTCGACGAAGTCGAGTTCCTGTTCCATGAAGGCCTCGGGAATCGCCAGCGACGGATGCAATGCGATGGCGCGTTCGGCCCGTCTGGTGTGGATGACGATATGCACCTTGTCGCCGGTGCCGTCGCCAAAGGTTCGTGTCGCGCCGCCCGGACCGGTCACCGTCAGGTTCCCGGTGTGGACGACCTTGTCGATTATCCGTTGCAGCAGAATGTTCATCGCCAGCCTCTTCCTGCGCAATTCCGGATGCCGGGAGGGCGAATCCGGGATTGTCCTTTGCCAAAGAGTTGGACGGCTTCATCGCTTCCGTGGAACGGTGAAACGGTCCAAGACAGCACTGGAGTGCAATCTTGCAAAATTGCGGCCGGTTTGAAAAGTTCTCATCTGGCATAAAAAAACCCGGGCAAGGCCCGGGTTCTTAGTCCAGAAAAGGCTGGAGGCCGAGGCTTACGCCTCTTCCTCGCCTTCCTCGATCTCGGCGTTCGGATCGAAGAAATTGTCCGGACGGGCGTTCTCGTTGATGTCCTCGCCATAGATCGCCTCGGCGGTGGTCAGCGTCTCGCCGCGGGCCTGACGCTCGGCCTCGTCGGTCGAACGGGCGATGTTGAGGGTGATGGTGACCTCGACTTCCGGGTGCAGCGCGATGGCGATGTTGGTGAGGCCGATGGTCTTGATCGGGTGGTTCAGCTCGACCTGGTTGCGGGCGACGTTGAAGCCTTCGGCCGCCAGGAAGTCGGCGATGTCGCGGGTCGACACCGAACCGTAGAGCTGGCCGGTCTCGCCGGCGGAGCGCACGACGATGAAGCTGGTGCCGTCGAGCTTCTCGGCGATCGCCTGGGCTTCGGACTTGCGCTCCAGGTTGCGGGCCTCAAGCTGGGCGCGCTGGGCTTCGAACTTCTTCTTGTTGCCCTCGTTGGCGCGCAGGGCCTTGCCCTTCGGCAGCAGGAAATTGCGCGCGAAACCGTCCTTGACCTTGACGGTGTCGCCCATCTGGCCGAGGCGCGCGATGCGTTCGAGAAGGATGACTTCCATGTTCTTGTCCTTTCAGACCCTTGAGCATTTTGCAGCCAAATGGAAACATTTGGCGTCGCATAAATGCGGCAAAAACAAACAGTCGGCCATGGGGCCGATTCGAAAGGGACAGTCAGGAAAGGTCGATGGCGCGGTGCGCCCTGTTCGCTGTCCTGCCTGTCCGAGGCAGTTAGGGGACGACGAGGCGGCCCCAACCCGGGATTTGCATATGGCCTCAACCGTGCCCGTCACGGCTGGGCGGAGCGGACGGCAAGCCGCCCGCTCCGGAAATTTTTAGCGCACCAGATAGGGCAGCAGGCCGAGGAAGCGGGCGCGCTTGATCGCCTTGGCGAGCTCACGCTGCTTCTTCTGGCTGACGGCGGTGATGCGCGAAGGCACGATCTTGCCGCGCTCGGAAATGTAGCGCTGCAGCAGACGCACGTCCTTGTAGTCGATCTTCGGGGCGTTGGCGCCGGAGAACGGGCAGGTCTTGCGGCGGCGATGGAACGGACGCCGGGTCGGGATCTGGTTGATATCGACCATCGATTACTCTCCTTCGCCTTCGCGCGGACGGCGCGGGCCCCGATCACCACGGTCGCGGTCGCCGCCGCGATCGCCACGATCACGGTCGCCGAAGCGCGGACGGTCGCCGAAATTGCCACGCTCGGAGCGCTCCTCGCGCTTCTGCATCATGGCCGACGCGCCTTCCTCGTGCTGCTCGACCTTGATGGTCATGAAGCGCAGGATGTCTTCCGACAGGCCCATCTGGCGCTCCAGCTCGTTGAGAGCCGCGGGCGGGCAGGTGAGGTCCATCAGCGTGTAGTAAGCCTTCCGGTTCTTCTTGATCCGGTAGGTGAGGGACTTCAGTCCCCAGTTCTCGACCCGGCCAACCGAGCCGCCGCCTTCGGAGATGATGCCCTTGAAACGTTCAACGAGCTCATCGACCTGCTGCTGCGACAGATCCTGCCGGGCAAGAAACACATGTTCGTAAAGAGCCATTGTCTTGCCTTTCTTCGTTTCTCTCCCGGTTCCCGACGGCTAGAGCCTCTGCAACTTCTCTTGACCCGGAAACGGGGAAGAAAGGAGCATGGACGAGACGGTCGAGAGCGGAGACACGGGAGGCAGAAGCACTTCAGGCTTCCTGTCGAAGGCTTGCAAAAAGCCCACGGCCCTCCGTTCAGCCCCCAATCGGGACCGGCAGATTGGGGGCGTCTATATAGGAAAACGGCCGGAACGCAACCCCCGACGGCCATCATTGGGGGCGCTGCCTTCTCCATTCAGCACGACAGGGCTCCGGCCCAAGGATGGCCGGGATGAACGAGGTCGAGGCATTGCTTCAGCCATATCCGCTCGGAAGTCTCCATCCGGGGCAGGGCGCTTGCAAAGTCTGCCTCGTCCTTCGCCCGCATATGCTTTGCCTTGAACAACAGGACGACTTCCGGCTTCAGATAGTGCAGGCCGTCCGTCGTGGTCGCAACGACGTCCCGGCGGGGACGGCGGATACGCTCGTCACGCCTGTACACCCATAGTTCAGCGTCGCCCGGCTCGAGCATCATGTCGGCGCGCCAGCAGCGTTCGACGGCGTCCAGACACCATATCTGGAAGATCTGCGGCTGTGGTTGCTGATGTGGCGGCAGGTGCTCGACCATTCCGCTCCCGGCCGTGCAGAACTGCAAGGGGGAGAGGGCGTCGCGAAAGATATTCACGTCGCCGCGCAGGATGGAGAACTCGATATCGTCGTGATCGCGCGTTTGCCGGCCATGCCACAGGTCGAGCGCCCAACCGCCGACGATGCACCAGGGTTCCTGCACATCTTGCAGATGCCGGCCGAGTTCAAATGGATGCCATGGCCGCCATGCGTCGTCAGCCGGCAGTGTGGAGGTCTTCGTCACCTGCGCGATCGCAGCAGCATGCGCCCGATGGCGAGCGTCATATAGGCGCCGAAGAAAAGGGCCAGCGACCAGCCGAAACCGGGCGGGCCGAACAGGTCCATGCCGATGCCGATGGCCTGGGGCCCGAGCACCATGCCGATGCCGTAGCACAGCACGAAGGCGGCATTGGCCGAGGCCAGTTCATGGCCGGACAGTTGCGAGCCGAGATGGGCAAGGCCGACGGTGTAGAGGGCCGCCACCACGCCGCCCCACAGGAACAGGAGGCCGGCCATCAGGTGCCAGTTCTGGGCGAACAGCGGCATGAAGGCGGTGCCGACGAGGCCGACGCTGGCACACAGCAGCAGCAGATAGCGGCGGTCCGAAACCTTGTCGCTGATCATGCCGATCGGAATCTGCATGAGCACGTTGCCGAGGCCGATCATGGTGAGCAGCAGGGCGGCGTCGGCTTCCGAATAGCCGATGCGGTTGCCGTAGACCGGAAACAGCGCGAAGCCTCCCGTCTCCACCGCGCCGAACACCAGAACCGCCGCGGTTGCCGTCGGCACCAGCCAGATGTAGCGCAGGAAGCCGGTTTTCGTTTCTCCGTCGACATGGATCGGCGGGCTTTCGCGGCGCGCGGCGATGATCGGGATGGCCGCGAGCGCGACCAGGGCAACGGTGGTGCCGAATGGCAGAAAGCCGCCGCTTCCAAGCTTGGAGAACAGCGAGGGGCCGGCCGCGAACCCGAGCGACAGCACGGTGGCGTAGATACCCAGAACCAGGCCCCGCCGATGCGGCGGCGCCGAGGTGCTGATCCAGAACTCCGACAGGATGAACAACACCGTCAGCGACAGATGCAGCAGGGCGCGCAACGGAAACCACATCCAGAAGAACGGCGCGAAGTAGAAGCCGACAAAGGCCAGGGCCCCGATCGCGATCATGGCGAGCATCGTCAATGCCACGCCGAAGCGGGTGGCGAGCGGCGTGGCCAGCGGCGCGGCGACGATGGAAGCGATGCCGGCGATGGCCGTGTTGAGGCCGATCATCGACGCGGAATGGCCCCGGGTTTCCAGGATTATGGAAAGCAGCGGCATGCCGAGCCCGATGGCGATGCCGACGACACTGATCGCCGCGATTGCCGCGATCATCGGCAGCCATTGCACGTGCCCGTCGTCGCGGGCCTCCGCCTCTGCGGTCATCGTGCGGTTGTCCGGCATGACGTGAATGTCCGGCGGATGGTCGACGGAAGGAAACGGTTGAGTGGCAACGCAGTAGGTCCGGTCAGAGGAGATCGCGCACGAAGCGGTGGTTGAGCATGCGATAGAAGGGCACGGGCCCGCCGGGATGCAGCCCCGGATCGTCGGCCAGACGCTTCTGCACCTCCCCCAAAATGGTGCGCGTGATGGCCGGCACATCGGCCTGCCGGGCTTCTTCGAGCGGCAGCCAGACCAGTTCCTCCAGTTCGTTGGTCGGCCCGCCCTGCGGCAGTTCCACGGCGACGTCGTCGCGCCACGCGGCCAGGAAGCGGGTGTCGAAGCGCCGCACCCGGCCGGGCGGCGTAATGGCGCGGGCCACGAAGCGCAGGCCCCGGAGCGAGGGCAGGACGCCGTTTTCGGCAAAGCCCTGCCAATCCGGCCTCGAGGTGGCGAAGGCGCCCCTGTTGCCGATCAGCAGGCCGGCTTCCTCATAAGTCTCGCGGATCGCCGACAGCGCGATGGCCCGGGCACGGGTCGGCGTCGCGCGGCTGGCTCGCAAGGTGAGCTTGGCCTCTTCCTCGGGCAGCAGGCCGTCGGCCACCGGGATGCGGCCGTCGCTGGGGTCGGTACGGCCGCCGGGAAAGACGAATTTCCCCGGCATGAACACGTGGCTGGAATGACGCCGGCCCATGAGAACCCGGAATTCGTCGCCCTGCCGATCGAGCAGAAGAAGTGTCGCCGCGTCGCGGGGGCGCAGCGGCGGCGCCTTCGTTTCCATCTCGGCGCCTTCGACCTTGTCGACTTCTGCTTTGGTCATCCCTTGCATGGCAACCGACCTAGCCGAAAGCCGCGCATGACGGAAGGGCCGTTTTCGGATTTGGCATTGCGCCACCGGCGGTTCCGGCGATGCTTGAGCTACAGCTCCGGATGCGGTTCGAAATGGTCGGGTTCGCCGCCGAAACCGTGCATGTAGAGCGCCCATTGCAGCCCGATCACCGCGCCCTTGATCGGCTGGAGCATGATGAGGGCCAGAATGAGGGTCAGGGGGACCCAGACGGCGAAGTGGAGCCACATCGGCCACACATAGCGCATTTCCACCGCCATGAAGCCGGCGATGACGATATGGCCCACCACCACGATGTCGAGATAGGCGGGCAGATCGTCGGCGCGGTGATGGTTCAGTTTCTCGCCGCAGACGGAGCAGGCATCGACGGATTTCACATAGGCACGGAACAGCTTGCCCTCGCCACAGTTCGGGCAGCGCCCAAGCAGGCCGCGCTTGATCGCCTCGCCCAGGGGCCGGGCGGGCCGGCGCGCCTGCTGCTCGCCGCCGAATACGTGTTGCTCGGTGGTGCCTGTGGTCATGTCATCGTCTCCTGCCACGCGGGCCTGGTCGATTCTTCAAGGCGCGGTTGCGGCCTTTCGCCTTGTGATACGACCGCGTGGAACCGGGCAGGGGTTTGGGCTCGCTCAGCATTTCGAAGCGCATGGCGCCGGCCATCGGAGCCACTTCGACGAGACGGACCTCGACATTGTCCGCGAGCTGGTAGCCTTTCCCGCTTCGTTCTCCAAACAGCGATCGTGCCGTTTCGTCATATATATAGTAATCGCCACCCAAGGATGACACCGGGATGAAACCATCTGCGCCATATTGCGGCAATTGGACAAAAAGTCCCGCCTTCACCACACCGGATATGCGGGCCTGGAAACTGTCGCCGATATGTTCCGCCAGATGCGCGGCAATCAGCCGGTCCACGGTTTCGCGTTCCGCCGCCATGGCACGACGCTCGGCGGTGGAGATGAGCGCCGCCGTTTCGGCCAGCCGCGACTCCTCGTCGCGGGTCAGGCCGCCCGCGCCCAGCCCGAGCGCCGCGATCAGGGCGCGGTGCACGGTAAGGTCGGCATAGCGCCGGATCGGCGAGGTGAAATGCGCATAGCGTTTCAGGTTGAGGCCGAAATGGCCGATGTTGTCCGGCCCGTACTCGGCCTGGCTCTGGGTGCGCAGAACCACTTCGTTGACGAGCGCTTCGCTGTCGGTGTCGCGCACCTGCGCCAATATGCCGTTGAACTGCGAGGGCCGCATCTGCGCGCCGCGCGCCAGCGACAGGCCGATGCTGTGCAGGAATTCGCGCAGCGCCTCCTGCTTGGCGAGCGTCGGGCCGTCGTGGAGCCGGTAGATCAGCGGCTGTTTCCTGCCTTCCAACGTCTCGGCCGCGGCCACATTGGCCTGGATCATGAACTCCTCGATCAGCTTGTGGGCGTCGAGGCGATCCGGCACGATGACGCGGTCGACGGTGCCGTCCTGCTTGAGCAGGATCTTGCGTTCCGGCAGGTCGAGCTCGAGCGGCTGGCGCGAGTCGCGGCCGCGCTTCAGCACGGCATAGGCCTGCCATAGCGGTTTGAGCACCGTGTCGAGCAGCGGCGCGGTCTTCTCGTCCGGCATACCGTCGATGGCTGCCTGCGCCTGGGGATAGGCCAGCTTCGCGGCGGATTTCATCATCACCCGGTGGAAGGCGTGGCGGATCTTGCGGCCTTCGGCCGAGAACGTCATGCGCACCGCCATGGCCGGCCGGTCCTCGCCTTCGCGCAGCGAGCACAGGTCGTTGGAGATGCGTTCCGGCAGCATCGGCACCACCCGGTCCGGGAAATAGACCGAATTGCCGCGCTTCAGCGCCTCGCGGTCGAGCGCCGTGCCCGGCCGCACATAGGAAGCGACGTCGGCGATGGCGACCGTGACGATCATGCCGCCGGGATTCTTCTCGTCCGTATCCGGTTCGGCATAGACGGCGTCGTCATGGTCCTTGGCGTCGGCCGGATCGATGGTGATCAGCGGCAGGTCGCGCCAGTCCTCGCGCCCTTCCAGGGTAACCGGCTTGAGCGCCTGCGTCTCGGCCAGCACCTCCGGCGGGAAGATGTGGGGGATGTCGTGGGCGTGGATGGCGATCATGGAGATCGCCTTCTCGTTGAGCGGCGAGCCGAGAACCGTGATCACCTTGGCCTTGGGCAGGCCGTAGCGCGGCGTGCGCGACGGCTCGACCTCGACCAGGTCGCCATTGTTGGCGCCGTTGCGGAATTCCTTGTCGACGATCAGTTCCGGCTGGCGCCGCTCGACCGGCTCGATGCGGAAGGTGCCGTCGGAGAGCGTGCGGAAGATGCCGAGCACCGCCTGCGAGCGCTTCTCGAATATCTTGATCACGCGAGCCGTATAGGCCGGACCCTCGTCATTGCCGGTGGCGAAGGTCTTGGCCAACACACGGTCGCCGATGCCGGGCACGGGGCCGCCGCGCGGCGCGCGGATGACCACGGTCGGCGGCGTGCCGTTGTCGCCCTGTTCGGCCGGGCGGGCCAGCAGCCCGCCATCGTCGTCACGGCCGAATATGTCGAGAACGGCGATGGTCGGCAGGTTGCCGGGGCGCTGCAATCTCTTGCGCTTCTTTTCCAGCAGGCCCTCGTCCTGCAGGTCGCGCAGGATGTCCTTCAGCCAGGCGCGATCCTCGCCGCGCAGCGCAAAGGCTCTGGCGATCTCGCGCTTGCCGGAGCGATCCGGGTTTTCGGCGATGTAGCGCAGGATTTCGTCGCGCGAGGGCCGATACTGGTCTTTCGCCCCGCGCCTCGTATCGCCAGCGCGGGGATCGCCGTGGTGCCGTCCGGAGATCCCGCGCGCCAAGGGCCTATTCCTTCTTTGCGGCGGTTTTCTTCGCCGGGGTTTTCTTCGTGCCAGCGGTTCTCTTTGCCGTGGTGGTTTTCTTCGCCGCCGCCTTGCGAGCCGGCTTCTTGACGCCGCCGCCCTTCGCTTCCCGTTCGGCGATCAGGGCCAGCGCCTCTTCCATCGTGACCGACTGGGGATCCTTGCCCTTGGGCAGGGTGGCGTTGACCTTGCCGAAATTGACATAGGGCCCGTAGCGCCCGTCGCGCACCGTGACCTTGCCGCCGCCGTCTGGATGATCGCCCAGTTCCTTGAGCGCGGCCGGCGTGCCGCCGCCCCGTGCGCCACGGCCCTTGGACTGTTTTTCCGCCAGCACCGTCACGGCGCGGTTGAGGCCGATGGAGAACACGTCCTCGATGGATTCCACATTGGCATAGGTGCCGTCATGCAGCACGAACGGCCCGTAGCGGCCGAGCCCGGCGGAGATCATCTTGCCCGTTTCGGGATGCTTGCCGACATCGCGGGGCAGCGCCAGCAGCGCCAGCGCCTTTTCGTGGTCGATGGACGCCGCCGACCAGCCCTTCGGCAGGCTGGAGCGCTTGGCCTCCTTGCCGTCGCCGCGCTGCACATAAGGGCCGAAGCGCCCGGTGCGCAGGGTGATTTCCTCTTCCGTATACGGGTCCTTGCCCAGCACCCTGGTGCCGTTCTCGAGGCCGCCGGCGTCCGCCTCGCCATTGCCGTTCTCGCCGAGCTGGCGCGTATAGCCGCATTCGGGATAGTTCGAGCAGCCGACGAAGGCGCCGTATTTGCCCAGCTTGAGCGACAACTGGCCGCTGCCGCATTTGGGGCAGGCACGCGGATCGGAACCGTCCTCGCGGGCCGGGAACACCAGCGGTGCCAGTTCCTCGTTCAGCGCATCGAGCACGTCGGAAACGCGCAACTCCTTGATGTCGTCGACCGAGGCGGAAAAATCCTTCCAGAAGTCGCGCAGCACATCCTTCCAGGCGAGCTTGCCGTCTGAAATCTCGTCCAGCTTCTCTTCCAGCGAGGCGGTGAAGTCGTATTCGACATATTTCTCGAAGAAGCTTTCGAGGAAGGCCGTCACCAGCCGGCCCTTGGCCTGCGGGATCAGCCGGCGCTTGTCGATGGCGACATATTCGCGGTCTTCCAGCGTCTTCAGCGTCGCCGCATAGGTCGAGGGACGGCCGATGCCGAGTTCTTCCAGCTTCTTGATCAGCGAGGCTTCCGAATAGCGCGGCGGCGGCTCGGTCGTGTGCTGCGTGGCCTGGATGGCTTCGCGCGCAAGCTGCTCGCCCTCGCGGATTTCGGGCAGGCGGCGGTTGTCCTCGTCCTCGGAGTCTTCCTCCTTCTGGTCCGTATAGGCGGCGATGAAGCCGTCGAAGCGGATGACGGAACCCACCGCGCGCAGGCCGGCCGTCCTTGCCCCGTTCACTGCCTCGATCTCCACCGTGGTGCGCTCGATCTCGGCGGCGTTCATCTGGCTGGCGATGGCGCGCTTCCAGACCAGCTCGTAGAGACGTGCCTGGTCCGCATCCAGATATTGCCGCACCGAGGCCGGCGTGCGGAAGAAGTCGGTCGGGCGGATCGCCTCGTGGGCTTCCTGCGCGTTCTTGGCCTTGGTGGTGTAGTAGCGCGGCTTCTCCGGCAGGTACTTGTCGCCGAATTCCTTGCCGATGGCGGCGCGGGCGGCCGAGATCGCTTCCGGCGCCATCTGCACGCCGTCGGTTCGCATATAGGTGATGAGGCCGGCCGTCTCGCCGCCTATGTCCATGCCCTCATAGAGGCGCTGGGCGACCTGCATGGTGCGGTTGGCCGAGAAGCCGAGCCGCGACGAGGCCGCCTGCTGCAAGGTCGAGGTGGTGAAGGGGGGAGCCGGATTGCGCCTGGTCGGCTTGGCTTCCACCGAAAGCGCGCGGAAGCTCGCCCCTTCCAGCATCGCCTTGATGCCGTCGGCCTGTTCCTTGTTCTTGATGTCGAGCTTCTGGAGCTTCTTGCCCTCATAGGCGGTCAGCCGCGCTTCGAAGCTGTCCTTGCGCGGGGTGCCGAGGACGGCGGCGATGTTCCAGTATTCCTCGCGCACGAAGCGCTCGATCTCGGCCTCGCGGTCGCAGACGAGGCGCAACGCCACCGACTGCACGCGGCCTGCCGAGCGGGCGCCCGGCAGCTTGCGCCACAAGACCGGCGAGAGCGTGAAGCCGACCAGATAGTCGAGCGCGCGGCGCGCCAGATAGGCGTCGACCAGCGGTGCGTCGATCTGGCGCGGATTGGCCATCGCGTCCAGCACCGATTGCTTGGTGATGGCGTTGAAGACGACGCGGCTGACCGGCTTGTCCTTCAGCGCCCGCTTGGCGCGCAGAACCTCCAGCACGTGCCAGGAAATGGCTTCGCCCTCGCGATCCGGGTCGGTTGCGAGGATCAGCCCGTCGGCGTCCTTCACGGCGTTGGCGATGTCGGCGAGGCGCTTGGCGGAAGCGCCGTCGACCGACCACGACATGGCGAAGTCCTCGTCGGGACGCACCGAGCCGTCCTTGGCCGGCAGGTCGCGGACATGGCCGAACGAGGCCAGAACCTTGTAGTTGCGCCCCAGGTATTTGTTGATTGTCTTCGCCTTGGCAGGCGATTCGACGACGACGACGTCCATATTTACCGTGTATGCTGGGTCTGCGGCGGGAGAGGTGTTTCTCGGCCGCGACGAAAAATCTTCAGGTACCGTCAAATGGCCGTGCTTTCGCGCCGGGTCAAGAGGCAGCGCGAACAGGCGGCCTCGGCTTCATGCAACCTAGAGATGATTGAAAATCAATGTTGCACTTTATAATAGAGTTGGCTTAGAATGGTTCTCGGCAACCTGGCAGGATTTTCGATGAATCCGCAGGCAAGCGAGCGCTGTGGATTTACTCGCTCGCTGGGGGAGGATGAATGTCGATGCGCCATACATACAACAAGCGTCGAACCGAAACCCTTGATTATCTTCAGTCCATGCTCGGCCAGTTGCGCGCCATGGCGGAGGCGGAGCGGTGCGACATGCTCACCTACCTCATCGAAATGGCCTATGTGGAGGTCAGCGACATAATTCGCGGTGATCGCCCGGCAACCTCGCATCAGCCCAAGCACAAGGATCTCCGGCACGGCTGACTGGCCCCCTTATCGCGGGGTGACGCGGCGAGGTCGCTGGAATCGCAAGCCGGCCCTCTCGAAGGGCCTTAAGGCAAATCGATCCTGAATTCGGAATCGGCCGAAACGAAGTCCGGAAGGATAGCGTCGTTCAGGTTCGGGCTGAATCGCCCCTCATCCCCCTGTCGGGACCTTCTTCCCGTGAACGGGGAGAAGGAATATGGCCGCAACGCCGATGTTCTCCCTCTCCCCGCTTGCGGGGAGAGGTTAAGGGTGAGCGGCTATTCCGGCATAACCTGAAATGCTCTAGGCCTGCGAAATCGGGTCGCACCCTTCTTTGTCCGTGCGTGTGTAGACTGTCCCCGGCCGGCCAAGGCGGCCAGCCACGAAATGGTGATTGGTGGGCCTGCCCCTTGGGGGCTATAGGCGCGGCACCGGACAGGGAAGCAGGCATGGCACTGGACATCGGATATGTAAGCGCGGTCGGGGCAGGGGCACTGTCGTTCCTGTCGCCCTGCGTGCTGCCGCTGGTGCCGCCTTATCTCTGCTACATGGCAGGCGTGTCGGTCGACGATTTTCGCGGCGAGGCCGCTGCCACCGCCAAGACTGGCGCGCGGGCGCCTCTGGTGGCGGCGTCGCTTGCCTTCGTGCTGGGCTTCTCCACCGTGTTCGTGGCGCTCGGCGCGGGCGCTTCCACCATCGGCCGCCTGCTCCGGGTCTGGCAGGAGCCGCTGGCCTTCGCCGCCGGCATCCTCATCATCATCATGGGCCTGAACTTCCTCGGCCTGATCCGCATCCCGCTCTTGTCGCGCGAGGCGCGCTTCCAGAGCCAGGGCAAGCCGGCCAGCGCAGTCGCCGCATACGTCATGGGGCTGGCCTTCGCCTTCGGCTGGACGCCATGCATCGGCCCGGTGCTGGGGCCGATCCTCACCCTTGCCGGCGGGCGCGAGACCGTGGGCGAGGGGGCTCTGCTTCTGGGGGCCTATTCGCTCGGCCTCGGCATTCCGTTCCTGATCGCGGCGCTGTTTTCGGGCGCCTTCATGCGCTTTCTCGGCCGTTTCCGGGTGCATCTCGGCCGGGTGGAAAAGGTGATCGGAGGGCTGCTCGTCATCGCCGGCGTCTTCTTCCTCACCGGCGGCGTCCAGACCGTGGCGTTCTGGCTGCTGGAGACGTTCCCGGTCCTCGGGCGACTGGGATAATTCCTGCCCATACCTGAATTTAACCGCATTGGTTCAGCAAGAGGGCGGTGCTACATAGCCTCGTCCTTTGCAACCCAGCATGTGGTTATATCCTTGATGAGCCAGCGAACCTGTCTTTCGATCATCCTTGCTGCCGGCGAAGGCACGCGGATGAAAAGCGCCCTGCCCAAAGTGCTCCACAAAATTGCCGGCCTGCCGCTGGTGGCCCATGTCGCGCGCGCCGCCCAGGGAGCCGGCGCCGGCGATCTGGCGCTGGTGGTCGGCCATGGCGGCGAAAAGCTGCGCGCCGCCGCCGAGGGCTTTGCGCCGGAGGCCGAAATCTTTGAACAGAAGGAACGCCTCGGCACCGCCCATGCGGTGCTGGCCGCGCGCCCGGCCATCGAGCGCGGCCATGACGACGTGCTCGTCATGTTCGGCGACACCCCTTTGATCGATGCCGATGCGCTGACCATGGCCCGCATCCGGCTGGCGGAAGGGGCTGCGGTCGTCGTGCTCGGCTTCCGCACCGACAATCCCGCCGGCTATGGCCGCCTCATCGAAAGGGACGGCCGGCTGGTCGCCATTCGCGAGGACAAGGATGCCAGCGAGGAGGAGCGCCGCATCACCTTCTGCAACAGCGGCCTGATGGCGATCGCCGGTGCCCATGCGCTGGAACTGCTGGAGGCCGTCGGCAACGCCAATGCCAAGGGCGAATACTACCTTACCGACATCGTCGAGATTGCCGGCAGGAAGGGGCTCGATGTCGTTGCCACCGAGGCGAGCTTCGAGAACGCGCTGGGCATCAACAACCGCGCCGAACTGGCCGAAGCCGAGGCCATCTGGCAGAAGCGCCGCCGCCGCGATTTCATGATGGCCGGCGTGACGCTGATTGCGCCCGACACCGTGTTCTTCTCCCATGACACCTTGATCGAGGCCGATGCGCTGGTCGAGCCCAACGTCTGGTTCGGGCCGGGCGTCCATGTGGCTTCCGGCGCGACCATCCGCGCCTTCAGCCATCTGGAAGGCGCGAAAGTGGCTTGCGGTGCGGAGGTCGGCCCCTTCGCCCGGCTGCGGCCGGGCACGGACCTCAAGGAGAAGGCCAAGGTCGGCAATTTCTGCGAGGTGAAGAAGGCGGTGGTGGAGAAGGGCGCCAAGGTCAATCACCTGACCTATATCGGCGACGCTCATATCGGCGCCGGAGCCAATATCGGTGCCGGCACCATCACCTGCAACTATGACGGCTACTCGAAATTCCTCACCGAAATCGGCGAGGGCGCTTTCATCGGGTCCAACTCAGCGCTGGTCGCGCCGATCTCCATCGGCAACGGCGCCTATGTCGCCTCCGGCTCGGTCATCACCGAAAACGTGCCGGACGATGCGCTGGCCTTCGGCCGGGCTCGCCAGAAGACGCTGCCGGAAAGGGCACGCGCGCTGCGGGCATTGCGAGCCGACGCCGCCGGCAAGAAGTAGGGGTTGACCGACGGCGTGCTACGCGGCGAAACGCAATTTGATTTTCGGTTTGCGGTCGCCGTATCTAGGCAGCGGCTGGGACTATCAGGACAAGGGTAAGGCAGGCATGTGTGGAATCGTGGCAATCGTGGGCCGGACGCCGGTCGCGCCGCTCATCGTCGACGCGCTGAAGCGGCTGGAATATCGCGGCTATGATTCGGCCGGCGTCGCCACCATCGAGGATGGCGAACTGGCCCGCCGCCGTGCCGAGGGCAAGCTGGTCAACCTGGAAAGCCGCCTGAAGCACGAGCCGCTGTCCGGCACCATCGGCATCGGTCACACCCGATGGGCCACTCATGGCGTGCCGAACGAGACCAACGCCCATCCGCATTTCTCGGGCGGCGTGGCGGTTGTCCACAACGGCATCATCGAGAATTTCGCCGAGCTGCGCGACGAACTTGCCGCCGACGGCTATGAATTCACCTCCCAGACCGACACCGAAGTGGTTGCCCATCTGGTCGCGCGCGAACTGGCGCGTGGCGCCGCGCCCATCGAGGCCGCCCATGCCGCGCTGAAGCGCCTGCAGGGCGCCTTTGCGCTGGCGGTCATGTTCAAGGATGAGGAGGGCCTGATCGTCGGCGCCCGCAACGGCCCGCCGCTGGCCGTCGGCCATGGCGAGGGCGAGATGTTCCTCGGCTCCGACGCCATTGCGCTGGCCCCCTTCACCAACTCCATCACCTATCTGGAGGACGGCGACTGGGCCGTGGTGCGCCATGGCGGCGTGTCGATCTTCGACATCGACGGCAATGCGGTCGAGCGTCGCCGCCAGCAGTCGCTCGGCACCTCCTATCTGGTCGACAAGGGCAACCACCGCCACTTCATGGAGAAGGAGATCCATGAGCAGCCGGAGGTCATCTCGCACACGCTCGCCCACTATCTCGACTTCGCCGGCGGCGCGACCAAGAAGCTCGACATGTCGTTCGATTTCGCCGCCATCGACCGCCTCGCCATCTCGGCTTGCGGCACGGCCTATCTTGCCGGCCTGATCGGCAAATACTGGTTCGAGCGCTATGCCCGCCTGCCGGTGGACATCGATATCGCTTCCGAATTCCGCTATCGCGAGATGCCGCTGTCGCCGCGAGACGCCGCGCTGTTCATCTCGCAGTCGGGCGAGACGGCCGACACGCTGGCTTCGCTGCGCTATTGCCGCAAGGCCGGCATGACCATCGGCGCGGTCGTCAATGTGCGCGAATCGACCATTGCCCGCGAGTCGGACGTGGTGCTGCCGACACTGGCGGGCCCGGAAATCGGCGTCGCCTCCACCAAGGCCTTCACCTGCCAGCTTTCGGTTCTGGCGTCGCTGGCCGTGCGTGCCGCCTCGGCGCGCGGCACGGTTTCCGCCGAGGAGGAGAAGGCGCTGGTGCGTGCCCTTTCGGAAACGCCGCGCTACACCAACCAGGTTCTTCAGAAGGTGGAACGCCAGATCGAGAAGCTGGCGCGCGAGCTGTCGCACTACAAGCACGTGCTCTATCTCGGCCGCGACACCAACTATCCGCTGGCCATGGAAGGGGCGCTGAAGCTCAAGGAAATCTCCTACATCCACGCCGAAGGCTATGCGGCGGGCGAGCTGAAGCACGGCCCGATCGCGCTGATCGACGAGACCATGCCGGTGATCGTCATCGCCCCGCACGACCGCATCTTCGAAAAGACCGTCTCCAACATGCAGGAAGTGGCAGCGCGCGGCGGCAGGATCATCCTGATCACCGACGAGAAGGGCGCGGCCAACGCCACGGTCGAGACGATGGACACCATCATCCTGCCGGACGTGCCGGAAATCATCTCGCCCATCGTCTACGCGCTGCCGATCCAGCTTCTGGCCTACTACACGGCGGTGTTCATGGGCACCGACGTCGACCAGCCGCGCAACTTGGCCAAGTCGGTGACGGTGGAGTAGGCCTTCCGGTTCTAAGGCGCGCCATGGCAGCGGCGGTGCAAGCTGGCAACTTCGGTGTTCCAAAGCGCCGGCCACTCGCTTAATGTTGCGGCGCAACGAAGCGGGCGAGCATGTCGGACATCATCAAGACCTCGGCAATGACACGGCTCAGGAACTATTTCCTGACCGGATTCATCGTCTGTGCGCCGCTGGCGATCACCGCCTACCTGACATGGTCGTTCGTGGGCTGGGTCGATTCCTGGGTGAAGCCCTATATTCCGATCCGCTACAGCCCCGACACCTATCTGCCCTTCGCGGTTCCGGGATTCGGCCTCATCGTGGCGCTGGTGCTCATCACGCTGATCGGTTTCCTCACGGCCAATATCGTCGGTCGGGCCATCGTCAATTTCAGCGAGCGCCTGCTCGGCCGCATGCCGCTGGTGCGGGGCATCTACCGCTCGCTCAAGCAGATCTTCGAGACCGTGCTGTCCAACAAGGGCGACATGTTCAAGCAGGTCGGCATGGTTGAGTATCCGCGCAAGGACGTGTGGTCGCTGGTCTTCCTCGCGGGCGAGAAGGAGACCGAGATCAACCAGAAGCTGGACCGGGGCGGCGACCCGCTGATCGGCGTCTTCATGCCCTGCACGCCCAACCCGACCACCGGCTTCCTGATGTATGTGCGCAAGTCCGAGATCGTCCTGCTCGACATGAGCATCGAGGAGGGCGCGCGCCTCATCGTCTCGGCCGGCCTCGTGGCGCCCAAGGTGAAGCACAGGCGCGGCCCGGATGCGGAGGCCGTCACCATTTCCAACCCGAAACTGGAAGAGCTTCAGCCGGCGCGCAGCAAGCGCACGGCCTCGTCCTTGCCGAACAAGTAGAGCAGGAGCCGCAGCGCCTCGCCGCGGGCGCCTTGCAGGTCCGGATCGGTGGCCAGTATCAGCCTTGCGTCGTCACGCGCGGCTTCCAGCAGGTCGGCATGGGTGTCGATGCGGGCAATCTGGAAGCCCGGCGTGCCGGACTGGCGGGTGCCGAGCAGTTCGCCCTCGCCACGCAGTTTCAAATCCTCCTCGGCGATCAGGAAGCCGTCCTCCGTCTCGCGCATCACCGAAAGCCTGCGCTTGGCCGTCTCGCCCAGCGGGTCCTTGTAGAGCAGCACGCAGGAGGAGGGCATGGAGCCGCGTCCCACCCGTCCGCGTAACTGATGCAACTGGGCAAGGCCGAAGCGCTCGGCATGCTCGATGACGATGATGGTGGCATCCGGCACGTCGACGCCCACCTCGATCACCGTGGTGGCGATC
>Ga0180220_1000586_pt1 | contig 37034 bp, 35 predicted proteins | sample eDN5th37CBELigBY_FD_151335 | JGI IMG/M metagenome (GOLD analysis project Ga0180220, IMG submission 151335) | Enriched backyard soil microbial communities from Emeryville, California, USA - eDNA 5th pass 37_C BE-Lig BY (version 2) (version 2) | ecosystem: Environmental > Terrestrial > Soil >... | reverse complement strand
AGAGCCCAAAGAGGGGGATGCATGCCACTCTCCGAACAGGAGCAGCGTCTGCTCGACGAGATGGAACGCCATCTCATGCGCAACGACGCCGATGTCGTGAGCGCGCGCGGAGGCGGCCGTTCCCTGAGCTATCGCAACATCGTGCTCGGCACCGTCCTGGTGCTCATCGGACTCGGCGGCCTCATCGCCGGGGTCTCGGTTCCGCTCGTCATCGTGGGCGTGATCGGATTCGTCGTCATGCTGGGTGGCGTGATCCTCGCGGTCACTCCGACCCGTGGCGCCGGGGGAGCGACCGCTGCGGCCGCCGGATCCTCCCGTGAGCGCAAGCCGAAGACGTCGTCCTCCTTCATGGACCGGATGAACGATCGCTGGGACCGCCGGCAGGGGGAACGCTGATCCGCATCCGCTGACACCGCATCGAAGCACCGACCCGAGGGTCGGTGCTTTTTTGTGCCCTCCGCACGCCCATTCTTCGCCCCGCTCGGCGCGTCGGGGCGCATGTGGGTTACGAAGTGGAGGGAAGTGGAGTAAAGTGGCGGACAACCTGGTGGGGGCCGGACGTGAGGGGGTGAAGTGTCGATGCTTCTTGGCACGCACACTCCCAAGCTCGATGACAAAGGGCGCGTCATCCTCCCCGCCAAGTTCCGCGACGACCTCGGCTCAGGAGTCGTCGTCACGCGCGGGCAGGAGCGCTGCCTGTACGTGTTCAGCAGCGAGGAGTTCGAGCGGATCCACGAGCGCATCCGCGAGGCACCGCTCTCGAACAAGCAGGCCCGCGACTTCCTCCGCATGTTCCTCTCGGGCGCGAGCGCCGAGAAGCCCGACAGCCAGAACCGCATAACGATCCCCCCTCCGCTGCGCGCCTACGCAGGCCTCGAGCGCGACCTCGTCGTCACCGGCGTCGGTGCGCACGCCGAGATCTGGAACGCCGACGCGTGGAACGCCTACCTCGAAGGCAACGAAGAGAGCTACGCCGAGATGGAGCAGGAGGTGATCCCGGGCCTGTTCTGAGGCCCTCGGTCCTGACTCCCAGCCGCTGCCGCCCTGGCGCACCTTCCCCGGTGCCAGGTCGAAGCGGATGGGGATCAGGGCCGAGGGACAAGGCCGTCCGACATCATGGACCTCCGCGACATCCACACCCCCGTCATGCTCGAGCGCTGCATCGAGCTGCTCGCGCCCGCCCTTGGGCGGCCCGACGCCGTGCTCGTCGACGCGACGCTCGGCATGGGCGGTCACACCGAGGCATTCCTCGACCGGTTCCCGGCACTCCACGTCATCGGCCTCGACCGCGACACCGAGGCGCTCCGCATCGCGGGCGATCGCCTGGCCCCCTTCGGCGATCGCGTCACGCTCGTGCACACGGTCTACGACGGCATCGCCGACGCGGTCGCCTCGACGGGTCGCAGCGAGGTGGACGCCATTCTGTTCGACCTCGGCGTCTCGTCCCTCCAGCTCGACGAGGCGGAGCGCGGCTTCGCCTACGCGCAGGACGCACCGCTGGACATGCGCATGGACCAGTCGTCCGGGACGACGGCCGCCGACATCCTCGCGACGTACAGCGAGGGCGAGCTGCGTCGCATCTTCGAGCGCTACGGCGAGGAGAAGCTGTCGGCCCGGTACGCGCGGGCGATCATCGCCGCGCGCGCCGAAGCCCCGATCGACCGGTCGGGGCGGCTCGTCGAGATCCTCACGAAGGCGACGCCGTACGCGGCGCAGCGGACGGGGCATCCGGCCAAGCGCGTGTTCCAGGCGCTGCGCATCGAGGTCAATCGCGAACTGTCCGTCCTCGAACGGGCGATCCCGGCGGCACTCGACCTGCTGGCCGTCGGCGGCCGGATCGTCGTGCTCTCCTACCAGTCACTCGAGGACCGCCTCGTCAAGCGCGCGCTGGCCGAAGCATCCGCGTCGACCGCACCGGCCGGCCTTCCGGTCGAACTGCCCGAGCATGCTCCGCGCTTCCGGCTCCTCGTGAAGGGCGCCGAGCAGGCGACGGAGGAAGAACGAGCGCGCAACCCGCGCGCGACGCCGGTGCGCCTGCGTGCCGCCGAGCGGATCCGACCCGCCCACGCGAAGGAGGCGACCGCATGAACGCCGCGCCCAGCGCCGACATCCTCGGCATGACGCCGGCCGCCGCGGCGGTCGCCGCCGCACCGCTGCCCGAGCGGCAGTCTCCCGGCCGCCGCCTGCATGTCGTCGACGCGCCCGCCCGACGCCGTCGTCGCCCGAAGCTCGTCTACGGCATCGTCGCCGTCGTCGGCGCGCTCGCGATCGGGGCGGCCCAGATGGTCCTGTCGATCCTCATGACCCAGGGCTCGTACGAGCTGTCGAAGCTCAACGAGGAGCAGCGAGCCCTCAGCTACCAGAAGCAGATCCTGCAGGACGACATCGCGGGGCTCAGCTCACCGCAGTTCCTCGCCGCGAACGCGACAGCGCTCGGCATGGTGATCGACGAGGCGCCGTCCTACCTGCGCCTCAGCGACGGCGCGCTGCTCGGGCCCGGGCAGGTGTCGTTCGGCAGGTCGTCGATCGATGCGCTCGGTCGCGCCGCCGTGCCGAACGCGCTCGTCGAGGACACGCCGCTGGTCACCGACCCCGACGCGACCATCGAAGGACCCACGGTCGTCGAGACGGATGCGGGGACCGACGCCGGTGACGGCGGAGTCGTGAACACCCCGCCCGCCCTGACCGACGGCCTGCCCATCCCGGAGACACACTGAGCACATGACGACGAAAGCCACACGCAGCCCGCGCCGGCGGACCGTCGTCGCACTCGCCGTCGTCCTGGCGGTGCTCGCCGGGTTCATCGTGCGTCTGGTCGACATCCAGGTCGTGAACGCCGACGACCACATCGCCGACTCGATGGACCGCGCGCTCGCCGGCGCGCGCACGCTGTACGGCGAGCGCGGATCCATCGTCGACGCGACGGGCCAGCCGCTCGCGGGGAGCATCATGCTCTACGACGCGCAGCTCGACCCGTCCAACGTGCGCACGATCAAGCGCAAGGACGACGACGGCAACACGGTCGAGATCACGTGGGAGCAGTCCTCCGCGCAGATCGCCGAGATCACGGGGCAGACCCCCGAAGAGGTGCGCAAGGTCGTCGAAGACGCGCTCGCCGAGAATCCGAACTCGCAGTACGCGCGCCTCGTGAAGGGGCTCACGACGCAGCAGTACCGCAAGCTCGCCGACCTCGGCATCCCGTTCCTGTACTTCGACCCGCACCCGGCTCGGGCATACCCCGACGGCGCGGTCGCCGGCAACCTCGTCGGGTTCGTCGGCCTCGACGGCGACCCGCTCGCGGGCATCGAGCTGAGCGAGGACGACTGCCTGTCGGCGAAGGATGGTCGCGTGACGTACCAGCGCGGGGCGGATGGAGTCGTCATCCCCGGCACCGAGCGGCGGGAGGACGCCGTCGACGGGGGCACGCTGCAGCTCACGATCAACCGCGACCTGCAGTGGTTCCTGCAGCAGCTCATCGCCGAGCAGGTGCAGGACATGGGTGCGCAGAGCGGCTCGATCATGGTGGCCGAGGTCGAGACGGGCAAGATCCGGGCGATCGCCGAGTACCCGACCGTCGACCCGAACGACGTCGACGCGTCGCCGGAGGCCGACCGAGGCAGCCGCGCATTCGTGAACTGGTTCGAGCCGGGGTCGACGTTCAAGGCGCTGACCGCCGCGACCGTCATCGACGCGGGCGGCCAGTCGCCGCTGTCGACCGTCATCGCGTCCAGCGACGAGCGCTTCCCGAACGGCGCGCGCGTGCGCGACGCGTTCGCCCACCCGCCGTACGAGTACACGCTCACGGGCGTGCTCATCGACTCGTCGAACGCGGGCATCTCGAAGTTCAGCGAGAAGGTCGACCCGCAGACCCGGTACGAGTACCTGAAGAGGTTCGGCATCGGAGAGGGCAGCGCCGTCGGCTTCGCGGGGGAGCAGCACGGCCTGCTGCGTCCTGCGTCCGAGTGGGACCGCCAGACGGTCTACAACACGTCGTACGGTCAGGGCGTGACGACGACCCTGCCCGAGCTGGTCGGAGCGTACGCCGGGCTCGTGAACGACGGCATCCGGATGCCGCTGTCGATCGTCGAGGCGTGCACGAAGGCCGACGGGACCGTCGTCGAGCCGGAGCTTCCGGCCCCGACGCAGGTTGTGAGCGAGCAGACCTCCGCGCAGATGCGGACGATCCTCGAGAACGTCGCGCTCCAGGCGAACTACGCGAGGCAGGTCGAGATCCCGGGCTACCGCATCGGCGTCAAGACGGGAACGGGTGAGAAGTCCGACGGGAACGGCCGCTACAAGGCCGGCTCGTACTTCACGACGATGATCGGGTTCGCCCCGGCCGACGATCCGCAGTTCGTCGTCGCGGTCACCCTCGACGAGCCCACCAGGATAAAGTCGTCTGGTGCCAACGCGCCCGCGTTCCAGAAGGCGATGACACAGGTGCTGAAGACGTACCGTGTGATGCCGGCGACGGAGGCCGCCGAGGTGCTCCCGAAGTTCGGGTGAGCCCCCGCATCCGGAGAAGACATGATCAGCGTGACCCTCGACGAGCTTGCCCGCGCCGTCTCGGGAACCCTTCGACTCGCCGAAGGCGACACCGCCGAAACCACCGTCTCGGGGACGGTCGACACCGATTCGAGACTCATCGAGCCGGGCGACGTGTTCGTCGCGAAGCCGGGTGAGACCACCGACGGGCACCTGTTCGTCGGCGCCGCCGTCGAGCGAGGCGCCGTCCTCGCGATCGTCGAGCGCGAGGTCGACGCCCCCGTCTCGCAGGTGATCGTCGCGGATGCCGTCGCGGCGCTCGCCGATCTCGCGCGCGAGGTCGTCGCGCGGGTGCGGGCCGGTGGCGGCATCCGGGTCGTCGGCATCACCGGCTCGAACGGCAAGACGACGACGAAGAACATGCTCGCGCGAATCCTGCAGGACGAGGGCGAGACCGTCGCGCCGCGCGCGTCGTTCAACAACGAGGTGGGCGCGCCATTGACGATGCTGCGCGTCACGCACGACACGGCCTTCCTCGTGAGCGAGTTCGGCGCGAGCGCGCCGGGCGAGATCGCCCGCCTCGCGGGTCTCGTCGAGCCCGATGTCGCGGTCGTGCTCATGGTGGGTCTCGCTCACGCGGGCGGATTCGGCGGGATCGAGACGACCGTCGAGGCGAAGTCGGAGCTCGTGCGGGCGATGCGCCCCGGCGGGATCGCAGTGCTCAACGCCGACGACGCGCGCGTCGCGGGCATGGCGCCGATCGCCGCCGAGAAGGGCGCGCGCGTGCGCTGGTTCGGACGCGGCGAGAGCGCGGACGTGCGCGCCGAGGACGTCGAGGTGACGCCCGGCGGCACCCGCTCGACCATCGTGGTCGATGGCGAGCGGCACGAGCTGCGGCTCAAGGTGCTCGGCGAGCACCACGTCATGAACGCGCTCGCCTCGATCGCGACCGCAACAGCCCTCGGGGTCTCGCCGGCCGACAGCGTCGCGCGGCTCGAGACCCTCGAGCTCGCCGAGCGCTGGCGGATGCAGCCGCTCGGCTCGGACCGCGTGCGCATCATCAACGACGCCTACAACGCGAGTCCCGACTCGATGGCCGCTGCACTCCGCACCCTCGCGCAGATCACGCGACCCGGCGAGCGCATGGTCGCCGTCCTCGGCGCGATGAGCGAGCTCGGCGAGTTCGCGGGGGAGGAGCACGACCGCATCGGCGAGCTCGCCGTGCGGCTGCGGATCCCGCGGATCGTGATCGTCGGTCGCGACGCGCGGCGCATGTACCTCGCCGCGGTCGGCGAAGGGTCATGGTCCGACGAAGCCGTCTTCTTCGAGACCGCCGACGAGGCGTACGACTACCTCATGGGCGAGCTGCGCGACGGCGATCGCGTTCTCGTGAAGTCGTCGAACTCGGCGGGCCTCCGGTTCCTGGGCGATCGTCTGGGAGAATCGTTCTCGTGAGATCTCTCCTGACGGCGGCGGCGATCTCGCTCGCGTTCACGCTCTTCCTCACCCCCGTGTTCCTGCGGCTGTTCCGCAAGTGGGGCTGGGGCCAGGTCATCCGCACCCCCGAAGACATCCACAACCCGAGCCACGGCGCCAAGCGCGGCACGCCCACGATGGGCGGCACGATCTTCATCGTCGGGACGGTCGTCGGATACCTCGTCGGCGGCTACACGGGAAACAACCCGCCCACCATCTCGGGTCTGCTCGTCTTGTGGATGATGGTCGGCTTCGGCGCCGTCGGGTTCATCGACGACTTCATGAAGGTGCGCCGCCAGCGCAGCCTCGGGCTCACCGGCTGGCGCAAGATCCTCGGTCAGGTGCTCGTCGCGGTGCCCTTCGCGATCACGGCGCTCAACTTCCCGAGCCCGATGGGCCAGACGCCCGCCTCGCCGTATGTGTCGCTGTTCCGCGACATCCCGGTGCTCTCGTTCATGGCGCTCGGCGCGGTCGCCGGCTGGATCCTCTACACGCTGTGGATCACGTTCATCGGCGTCGCCTTCTCGAACGGCGTCAACGTCACCGACGGCCTCGACGGCCTCGCCGCGGGCGCGTCGATCTTCGTGGTCGGTGCGTACAGCCTCATCGCGTTCTGGCAGTTCAACCAGGCGTGCTGGGGCGGTGAGACGCTCAACGAGGCCGTCCGCAACGCGTGCTATCAGACGCGCGACCCGTTCGACCTCGCCATCGTGTCGGCCTCGTTCGTCGGCGCGATGCTCGGCTTCCTGTGGTGGAACGCGCCGAAGGCGAAGGTCTTCATGGGCGACGTCGGCTCGATGGCGATCGGCGGCGTGATCGCCGCGATGTGCATCCTGACGCGCACCGAGCTTCTCTCGGTGCTCGTCGCCGGCGTCTACGTGATCGCACCCGGATCCGTCGTGCTTCAGCGGCTCTACTTCAAGCTCACCCGCGGCAAGCGTCTGTTCCTCATGAGCCCGCTGCACCACCACCTCGAGATGCGCGGATGGCCCGAGATCACGATCGTCGTGCGCATGTGGATCATCGCGGGCATGCTCGCCATCGCCGGCATCGGCCTCTTCTACGTCGAATGGCTCACGCGCACATGAGCCGTCTCGACGAGCTCACGAGCTGGCATGCCGACTGGAAAGGGCTCCGCGCCGCCGTGCTCGGCATGTCGGTGACGGGCTTCTCGGTCGCCGACACCCTCGCCGAGCTCGGTGCCGAGGTGCTCGTCGTGTCCGAGTCCGCCGACGAGGAGTACGCGCGGCTGCTGCCCGTCATCGGGGCGCGGTCGTCGATCGGCCCGCTCGATCCGGTGCCGGCCGACCTCGTCGACTTCGCGCCCGAGGTGATCGTCGCATCACCCGGGTTCGCGCCGCGGCATCCGGTCATCGCCTGGGCGCAGGAGAGGGGCATCGCCCTGTGGGGCGACATCGAGCTCGCGTGGCGCGTGCGCGACAAGGTCGTGCGGTCCGACGGGACTCCGGCCGACTGGGTGCTGGTGACGGGCACGAACGGCAAGACGACGACGACACGGCTGACGGCGACGATGCTCGTGGCCGGCGGTCTCCGCGCGGCCCCCGTCGGCAACATCGGCACGCCCGTGCTCGACGCGGTGCGCGATCCGGCGGGCTTCGACGCGCTCGTGGTCGAGCTGTCGAGCCACCAGCTGTGGTACCTCGGGCTGCAGAGCGGCCCCGACCCGGTGTCGCCGCACGCGGCCGTGTGCCTCAACCTCGCCGACGACCACCTCGAGTGGCACGGGTCGTTCGACTCCTACCGCGAGGCGAAGGCGCACGTCTACGACAACACGCGCGTCGCGTGCGTTTACAACAAGGCGGATGAGGCGACGCGCCGCATGGTCGAGGACGCCGACGTCGTCGAGGGCGCGCGCGCGATCGGGTTCGACCTCGGGGTGCCCGGGCCGAGTGACATGGGCGTCATCGAGGGGATCCTCGTCGATCGCGCATTCCTGGAGGATCGCCGCACGAGCGCACTCGAGCTGACCACGGTCGCCGAGCTCGCCGAAGAAGGTCTCTCCGCGCCGCACGTCGTCGCGAACATCCTCGCGGCGGCGGCGCTCGCGCGTTCGCTCGACGTGCCGCCGTCCGCCGTGCGCGACGCGCTGCGCACGTTCCGCCTCGACCCGCACCGCATCGAGGTCGTCGCGGTGACCGACGGCGTCACGTGGGTCGACGACTCCAAGGCGACCAACCCCCACGCGGCCGCGTCGTCGCTCGCGGCGTACCCCGGCGCGGTGTGGATCGTGGGCGGACTGCTCAAGGGCGTCGACATCTCGGCGCTCGTGGCGGAGCGCGGGGCATCCGTGAAAACCGCCATCGTGATCGGCGTCGACCGCACCGACGTCGTCTCGGCGTTCGCGCGACACGCGCCCGACGTGCCGGTCATCGAGGTGGACGACGCGGAGACTGAGGATGTCATGGCGCGGGTGGTCGAGCTCGCGGCCGAGGTGGCACAGGACGGCGACGTCGTCCTGCTCGCCCCGGCCGCCGCATCGTTCGACCAGTTCGCGTCGTACGCGGACCGGGGCAGCCGGTTCGCGGACGCGGTGAGAACGAGGACCGGAGGGGGCGACGGTGAGCACGACGCAGACCCGCCCTCCGGCGACGGCGCCTGAGCCGAAGCCCCGCAAGGGCCTCGCCGCCCGCATCTCGCTCGGGCGCGTGTTCGCGCCGGTGCCGAACGAGTTCCTGCTCATCTCGTCGACCGCGCTGCTGCTGACGATCTTCGGGCTCGTGATGGTGCTGTCGGCGACATCGGCGACGTCTGCCGCATCCGGCGGCGAACCGTACGACGCCGTGCTCAAGCAGCTCATGTTCGCTGCGATCGGCGTGCCCCTCATGTTCGTCGCGAGCCGGTTCCCGGTCGCGTTCTGGAAGCGCATCGCGTGGATCGCGCTCATCTTCGCGACGATCTTCCAGATGCTCGTGTTCACGCCGCTCGGCGTCGAGGCGTACGGAAACCGCAACTGGATCCAGATCGCGGGCGTGCAGGCGCAGCCGTCGGAGTTCCTGAAGCTCGCGCTCGCGCTGTGGGTCGGGTATGTGCTGTTCCGCAAGCGGACGCTGCTCGGGCTGTGGCGACACGTGTTCATCCCGCTGGTTCCGGTGGCGATCCTCGTGATCGGCACGGTCATGGCGGGCGACGACCTCGGCACGGCCATGATCCTCGTGCTGATCGTGCTCGGCGCGCTCTTCTTCTCGGGCGTCAAGCTGCGGATCTTCGTGCTGCCGGCGATCGCCGCGGGCCTCGCGGTCGCGTATCTCGCGGTCACGAGCCCCGACCGTGTGCGCCGCTTCATGAGTTTCCTCAACCCGGATTGCCTGGGCGACTACTACAACGACTGCTACCAGCCCCTGCACGGCATCTGGGGGCTCGCGGGCGGCGGCATCTTCGGCCTCGGCCTCGGCAACTCCCGCGAGAAGTACGACTGGCTCCCGGCCGCCGCGAACGACTACATCTTCGCGATCGTGGGCGAGGAGCTCGGGCTCATCGGATGCGCCGTCGTGCTGGCGCTCTTCGCCCTCTTCGCGGTCGGCGCGTTCCACGTCATCCGCAAGACCGACGACCCGTTCGTCCGGATCGTCTCGGGCGGCATCACCGTGTGGATCGTCGGCCAGGCGCTCATCAACATCGGCGTCGTGCTGCGGGTCTTCCCCGTGCTGGGCGTGCCCCTGCCGTTCATGTCGCAGGGCGGCACGTCGCTGCTGTCGGTGCTCCTCGCGTCGGGCGTGCTGCTGTCGTTCGCTCGGTCGCTCCCGGCCAAGCGTGCCGCGTCGGGCTCGGCAGCGGCGCGCCGCCGCGCACCGCGATCCGCCGCTCGAGCGTCCGAGATCAGGTGATCCGCCCGGCGCAGGACCTTCGCCCACGCACTTTCCTGACTGCGCCGGATGTCCTGAACCGGTGAAGGGGAGCCGAGTGCGGGACGCCGGTGGGGAGAGACGGATGCTCCGGCGACCGCGTCTGGGAGAATCGAACGGATGACCACGTACCTGCTCGCCGGCGGTGGAACCGCCGGACACGTCAACCCGCTGCTCGCCGTCGCGGACGCCCTCCGCGAGCGTGACGCCGACGCCGACGTGCTCGTGCTCGGCACGCGCGAGGGGCTCGAGGCGCGTCTCGTGCCCGAGCGCGGGTACGAGCTGCTCATCGTCGACAAGGTTCCCTTCCCCCGGCGGCCGGATCGCGCGGCGGCGGCATTCCCGACGCGCTTCGCGCGCGCGATCGCGCAGGTCCGCCGGCACATCCGCGAGCGCGGCGTCGACGTCGTCGTGGGCTTCGGCGGGTACGCATCCGCCCCCGCCTACGTCGCTGCGCGTCGCGAGGGCGTGCCGTACATCGTGCACGAGGCGAACGCCCGCCCGGGCCTCGCGAACCGGCTCGGCGCGCGCGGAGCCGCGGGCGTGGGCGTCGCGTTCGAGGGAACGCCGCTCAAGGGCGCGCAGGTCGTCGGGATGCCGTTGCGACGCGAGATCGTCGACCTCGATCGTGCGGCGCTGCGCGCCGAGGCGGCCGAGCACTTCGGTCTCGACCCCGAGAAGCCCACGCTTCTCGTCTTCGGCGGCTCGCTCGGCGCCCAGCGCCTCAACGAGGCCTTTGGCGAACGACACGGTGCCGCATGGAAGGACGTGCTCGCCGCCGGGTGGCAGCTGATCCACGTGACGGGCGAGCGCTCCGACCTCGCCGACCCCGGCGTGCCGGGGTATTGCGTGCGGCGCTACGTCGACCGCATGGACCTCGCGTTCGCGATCGCCGACCTCATCGTGTCGCGCGCGGGCGCCGCGACGGTGAGCGAGATCAGCGCGCTCGGGATCCCCGCGGTGTACGTGCCGTACGCGGTGGGCAACGGCGAGCAGGTGCTCAACGCGTCCTCGGCGGTGCGCGCCGGCGCGGCACGGCTCATCCTCGACGTGGAGTTCACGGGCGATCGCGTGCGCTCCGAGGTGGTGCCGCTGCTCGCGAACGAGGCAGCACGTGACGCGATGCGGGCGGCCGCGGCATCCGTCGGCACGCGTGCGGGCACCGACAACGTCGTCGCGATGATCGACGGAGCGCTCGCCCGGCGCCGAGCCTGAGCGGCACCCGGGAGCGGCGTGTGCGGAGGCCGTCCGCACCGGCGCCCAACCTAAGATTGACGGGTCATGATCAGACCTGACCTGAGCCTTCCCATCCCCGAGACCATCGAGTCCGCCCACTTCATCGGGATCGGAGGCTCGGGCATGTCCGGGCTCGCCGGCATGTTCCTCGATCGGGGCATCCGCGTGTCGGGCTCCGACCGCGCCGACAGCGCGGCCCTGCAGGCTCTCGCCGCGCGCGGCGCGCGCGTGTACGTCGGGCATGACGCCGCGAACCTCGCCGACGACGTCGACACCGTCGTGCACACGGGCGCGATCTGGCCCGAGAACCCGGAGTACGTCCTCGCGAAGGAGCGCGGACTGCACGTCATCCACCGCTCGCAGGCGCTGTACTGGCTCATCGGCGGACGCCGGCTCGTATCCGTCGCGGGCGCGCACGGCAAGACGACGTCCACCGGCATGATCGTCGTCGCGCTCGACGCGCTCGGCGCCGACCCGACGTTCGTGAACGGCGGCGTCATCGCGCAGCTCGGCGTCTCGAGCCGCACGGGCGCCGACGAGCTCTTCGTGATCGAGGCGGACGAGTCCGACGGCACCTTCCTGCTGTACGACACGTCGATCGCGCTCATCACCAACGTCGACCCCGACCACCTCGACCACTACGGGACGCGCGACGCGTTCGACGAGGCGTTCGCCCGGTTCGCGAACGAGGCGCGCGAGGCGGTCGTCATCTCGGCCGACGACCCGGGCGCACGGAGCGTCGCCGCACGCATCTCGCACGAGAACGTCGTCACGTTCGGCGAGTCCGCGGGAGCGGACGTGCGGGTCACCGGCATCCGCACCGACGGCCCCGTGTCGTTCACGATCGAGCACGGTGGCATCTCGATCGACGCGAAGCTCCCCATCCCCGGGGCGCACAACGCGATCAACGCCGCCGGGGCGGTGGCGGTGCTCCTGACCCTCGGCCACGAGCTCGAGCCCGCCGTTCGCGCGGTCGAGCGCTTCGAGGGCACGATCCGCCGCTTCGAGCTGCACGGCGTCGAACGGGGCGTGAGCGTCTACGACGACTACGCCCACCACCCGACCGAGGTCGCTGCGGCGCTTGCGGCAGCGCGCACCGTGATCGGCGACGGACGCATCATCGCGATCCAGCAGCCGCACACGTACTCGCGCACGCAGGAGATGTACCGCGAGTTCGCCGAGGTGCTCGAGACCTACGCCGACCACACCGTGATGCTCGACGTGTACGGCGCCCGCGAGGACCCCGTCCCGGGTGTCACCGGCGAGCTCGTGAGCGGCGCGTTCTCCGACCCGTCGCGCGTGCACTACGTGCCCGACTGGCAGGAGGCCGCCGAGTACACGGCATCCGTCGCGCGCGAGGGCGACTACGTCATCACGCTCGGGTGCGGCAACGTGTACCTGATCATTCCGCAGGTTCTCGAGGCGCTCGCGTCCTCGGCCCCCGCCGAGGGATCAGGGGAGTAGTCGCGGATGCGCCGGCCGACGCCGCTGCCGCCTCCGCCGGCCGGAGCGCGGGCGGATGACGGGGCCCGCCGCGCGGCGAGGGGCGCCGACGCCGCTGCGGACACGACGGCCGACCCGGATGCCGTCGCGCCGGTCATCCCGCTGACCGCGCGTCCGGGCGACGCCCCCGAGCTCCTTCCGGGGATGGACGGAGCGGCGAGCGATTCGGATGCTCCGGCCGAGGCCGTCGGCCTGCGCGACGTCTGGCGCGCGTCGCGCGCGCGGCGCAAGGCCCTGCGCTCCGAGATCCGGCGCTTCACCGCGCGCCAGCGGCGCCGGCGGCTCACGTGGCTCGGCGTCGCCGCCGCGCTCGTGCTGCTCGTGCTCGGCACGCTCGGGGCCGCGTACAGCCCGCTCTTCGCGGTCGAGCGGTTCCGGGTCGTCGGTGCCGAGCAGCTCGATGCAGCTGCCGTCGAGGCGGCGCTCGCGGGTCAGCTCGGCACACCGCTGCCGCTCGTCGACGAGAGCGAGGTCAAGGCGGCGCTCGTCGCCTTCCCCCTCGTCGAGTCGTATCGGCTCGAGGCCCGCCCGCCGCACGAGCTGGTCGTGCGGATCGTGGAGCGCACGCCGATCGGGCTCATCGAGACGCGTGCCGGCTACACGCTCGTCGACGCGGCCGGGGTCGCTCTGTCGACGACCGAGACGCCCGCGCCGGGGCGTCCGATCCTCGATGTGCAGGGCGGCGTCCGCTCCGGTGCGTTCGAGTCCGTCGGGCAGGTGATCCGCTCGCTGCCCGACGACATCCGCTCGCTCGTGACCGGTGTCACGGCGTCGACGCCCGATGACGTGACCCTGATCCTGGGCGGGACCGACACGCAGGTGGTGTGGGGGAGCGCGGAGGACTCCGCGATGAAGGCGCTCGTGCTCCAGACGATGATGAAGCAGCGTCCGCCCGCGTCGGTGAGCGCGTACGACGTGTCGTCGCCGGGCTCGATCGTCGTCCGCTGAAGCCTCGATCGGCGAGTTTCACGCCGGGTGCCGCGACACGCCCAAGCGCTTCCGAGTCGAGGCGTGGCATCCGCTTACCTTCGAGGTCAAAGGAATTGCATACCGGGCAATTCTTTACACCTCTACTAGAGGTTGAAGGTTTGGTTCGCACGATTCGGAGGCCGGCATGAGCCAGAACCAGAACTACCTCGCCGTCATCAAGGTGGTCGGCGTGGGTGGCGGAGGCGTCAACGCCGTCAATCGCATGATCGAACTCGGGCTGCGGGGTGTCGAGTTCATCGCGATCAACACCGACGCGCAGGCGCTGCTGATGAGCGATGCCGATGTCAAGCTCGACGTCGGTCGCGAGCTCACGCGGGGACTCGGCGCGGGCGCCGACCCCGAGGTCGGTCGCCGTGCGGCAGAAGACCACGCCGAGGAGATCGAGGAGTCGCTGCGCGGCGCCGACATGGTCTTCGTCACGGCGGGTGAGGGTGGCGGAACGGGCACGGGCGGTGCGCCCGTCGTCGCGAAGATCGCGAAGTCGATCGGCGCGCTGACGATCGGCGTCGTCACGAAGCCCTTCTCGTTCGAGGGCCGCCGCCGTCAGCAGCAGGCCGAGACGGGCGTCGCGAAGCTGAAGGAAGAGGTCGACACCCTCATCGTCGTGCCCAACGACCGCCTGCTCGAGATCAGCGATCGCGGCATCTCGATGATCGAGGCGTTCGCAACGGCCGACCAGGTGCTCCTCGCCGGTGTCCAGGGCATCACCGACCTCATCACGACGCCGGGTCTGATCAACCTCGACTTCGCCGACGTGAAGTCGGTCATGCAGGGTGCGGGCTCCGCGCTCATGGGCATCGGCTCGGCGCGAGGAGCGGACCGCGCCATCAAGGCAGCGGAGCTCGCCGTCGAATCGCCCCTGCTCGAAGCGTCCATCGAGGGCGCGCACGGCGTGCTGCTGTCGATCCAGGGCGGGTCGAACCTCGGCATCTTCGAGATCAACGACGCCGCACAGCTCGTGAAGGAAGCCGCCCACCCCGAGGCGAACATCATCTTCGGAACGGTCATCGACGACACCCTCGGCGACGAGGTGCGCGTCACCGTGATCGCGGCCGGCTTCGACGGCGGTGAACCCACCGCCCGGATCGAGCCGATCTCGAGCCTGCGCTCGACGCCGGTCACCGCGCCGCCCGTGCTGCCCGATGTCGCGCCCGAGGACGCCGCGAAGGCGCGGGCGAGCGACCAGTCCGAGCCGGTGTCGGTCGGGGCGAGCGTCACGTCGGAGCCGAGCCACGACTCGTTCGACGACGACCTCGACATCCCCGACTTCCTGAAGTAGCCCTTCGACGGGCTCAGGAACCGACGGACGGGCTCAGGAACCACGGTGGATCTCGCCTCTCGCCTCGCTGAGGTCGACGCGCGGATCGCCGACGCCGCCCGGGCTGCAGGACGCGACCCCGCCGAGCTCACCCGCATCGTCGTGACGAAGTTCCATCCGGCCTCCCTCGTGGAACAGCTCTACGACCTCGGCGTGCGCGACGTCGGTGAGAACCGCCAGCAGGAGCTCACCGACAAGCGGGGCCGCCTGCGCGACCTCCCCGGGCTGACCTGGCACTTCATCGGCCAGGCGCAGACCAACAAGGCGAAGGCGATCCGGGCCGCGGCATCCGTCGTGCACTCGGTGGACAGGGCCCGGCTCGCCGACGCCCTCGACGCGGCGGGCGGTGACGACGCGCCGCTCCTCGACGTCCTCGTGCAGATCAACCTGACCGACGATCCGAAGAGGGGAGGGGTGGCGCCGAGCGACCTGCGGCCGCTCGCCGAGCACGTGATCGGATGCCCCACCCTCCGCCTCCGCGGGGTCATGGCCGTCGCCCCGCTCGACGAGCCTCCCGCTCCCGCGTTCGAGAGACTGCGCGCGTGCGCGGATCTCGTGCGCGAACTCGAGCCTTCCGCCACCTGGATGTCCGCGGGAATGACCGGCGACTTCGCCGAGGCGATCGCCGCCGGCGCGACACACCTGCGGATCGGCACAGCAATCACCGGACCGAGGCCGGTGCACGGTTAGCCTCGGAACAGACGAGCAACGCGATGACGGAGGATGCGATGTCCAACCCGCTGAAGAAGACGATGGTGTACCTGGGACTCGCCGATGAGGAAGAGGCCTACGAGGAGCCGACGCCTCAGCCGGCTCAGCGTGCCTCCAAGTCGGTTGAGAAGCCCGCAGCGCCGATCACGCCCATTCACCGGCCCGCCGTGGTTCGGCAGCCGACGGCGAGCGCGGTCTCCGAGATCCTGACCGTCCACCCCAAGCAGTACCGCGACGCGCAGGTGATCGCCGAGAACTTCCGCGACGGCATCCCGGTCATCATCAACCTCTCGCAGATGAGCGACGGCGACGCGCGGCGTCTGATCGACTTCGCAAGCGGCCTCTCGCTCGGCCTCTACGGCCGCATCGAGCGCGTCACGAGCAAGGTGTTCCTGCTGTCGCCCGAGAACGTGGCGGTGTCGGGTGACGGGACGGTCGCGCAGGCGGATCCCGACGCGGTGCCGTTCGCGCCGTAACCCGTGTTCATAATCCAGATCATCGCCGGGATCCTCAACACCCTCCTCCTGATCTACGTCCTCATCCTGCTCGTACGCCTCGTGCTCGACTGGATCCCGTTCTTCAATCGCGAGTGGCGTCCGCGGGGTGCCGGACTCGTCGTCGCCGAGGTCGTCTACACGATCACGGACCCGCCGATCAAGCTGTTCCGTCGGTTCATCCCGCCGTTGCGGGTCGGCTCCGTGGCGATCGATTTCGCCTTCGCGCTGACGATGCTGCTGTGCTTCATCCTGCTGTCGGTCACGCGCGCCATCGCAGGCTGAGCAGGACGAGCCTCGACACCTTCTCAGTGGGACACACGGGGGTCGCCCCTTCGACAGGCCCATGAGCCGCGGCTATGCTGTCTTGGACAGTGGCGCGTCCTCCGCGGCGGGCCAACCCCGACATCGGCCAGCGACCAGTGCGCGCGAAAGAGGAAACACCATGGCATTGACTCCCGATGACGTCGTCACGAAGCAGTTCCAGCACGTCCGGTTCAAGGAGGGCTTCGACCCGGACGAGGTCGACGACTTCCTCGACGAGATCGTCGTGGAGTGGCGCAAGACTCTGGCCGAGAACGAGGAGCTGAAGGCGAAGCTCGCCGCGTACGAGTCGGGTGCCGCGGCTCCCGCCGCCCAGGCCGCCGCTCCCGCGCAGGCCCCGTCGGGCGAGGGCGCTCCGCCTGCCGCCGCGAGCGCCGGCATCATCGAGCTGGCCCAGCGCCTGCACGACGAGCACGTCGCCGAAGGCCGCGCCAAGCGCGACCAGCTCATCGCCGAGGCTCAGTCGCAGGCCGCCTCGATCATCGCCGACGCCGAGGCGCGCGGCCGCGACGAGATCGCCCGTCTCGACAAGGAGCGCACGTCGCTCGAGGCCCGCATCGCCGAGCTGCGCACGTTCGAGCGCGACTACCGCGCGCAGCTTCGCGGCTTCATCGAGGGCAAGCTGCGCGACCTCGAGACCTCGGCCACGGCATCCGGGCCCACGCCGGTTTCGAGCATCGGCGGCCTCTAGGCCGATCCTTTGACGAACCGCCGTCCTCTCAGACCTGCGGCGGCCGGTGCCATCGTCGCGCTTCTCGCGGCGACGGTACTGGCCGCCGATCAGTTCACGAAGTACCTCGCGATCGAGAACCTGCCCCCGGGTGAGCCGGTCCACGTCCTCGGCGACTTCCTGATCTTCATCCTCACGCGCAACCCGGGTGCGGCGTTCTCGCTCGGCGAGGGTGTCACGTGGATCTTCACGATCGCGCTGGCCGTGGTCGCCGTGGTCGTCGTGTGGCTCACCGCCACCCGCGTCCGCTCACGGCTGTGGGCGGTCGCCCTCGGACTCCTGCTCGGCGGCGTGCTGGGCAACCTCACCGACCGCGTGCTGCGTGAGCCGGGGTTCCCCGTCGGGCACGTCGTCGACTTCATCAACACGCCGTGGATGATGCCGGCGATCTACAACGTCGCCGACATCTTCATCGTCTCGATGATGATCGGTGTCGCGCTGCTCGTGCTCGTCGGGCTCCACCTCGACGGCACGCGTGAGCGCCGCGCGGCATCCGACGACGACGAAGAGACGGATGGGGCACCCGCCGGCGCCTCCGATCGCGAGCTGCCCGACCAACCGACGGCGGGCGACGCGCCGAGGGACTGACATGGAGTCCCGGAGCCTCCCCGTACCCGACGGACTCGACGGCGTGCGCGTCGACGCCGCCCTCGCCAAGATGCTCGGCTTCTCGCGCACGTTCGCCGCCGAGGTCGCCGAGGCGGGCGGCGTGATGCTGGACGGTCGGCCGCTCTCGAAGTCCGACAAGCTGCACGGCGGCTCGTGGCTCGAGGTGACGTGGACCCCGAAAGAGGAGCCGCGCGTCGTTCCGGTCGAGGTGCCGGACCTCGGCATCGTGTACGACGACGATGACATCGTGGTCGTCGACAAGCCTCCGGGCGTCGCCGCCCATCCGTCGCTCGGGTGGGAGGGGCCGACGGTGCTCGGTGCGCTCGCCGCGGGCGGCTACCGCATCGCGACGACCGGCGCCGCGGAGCGACAGGGCATCGTCCACCGGCTCGACGTCGGCACGAGCGGACTCATGGTGGTCGCCAAGTCGGAGCGCGCGTATACCGCGCTCAAGCGCGCGTTCAAGGAGCGCGAGGTCGACAAGATCTACCACGCGGTGGTGCAGGGGCATCCGGATCCCCTCGTCGGCACGATCGACGCGCCCATCGGCCGGCACCCCACGCACTCGTGGAAGTTCGCGGTGACCCCGACCGGCAAGGACTCGGTCACCCACTACGAGACGATCGAGGCGTTCCGCGGTGCGGCGCTCCTCGAGATCGACCTCGAGACGGGGCGCACGCACCAGATCCGGGTGCACATGGCCGCGCACCGCCACCCGTGCGTGGGCGACCCGCTGTACGGCGCCGATCCGACGCTGTCCGCGCGGCTCGGACTGAAGCGGCAGTGGCTCCACGCGCGCCGCCTCGCGTTCACCCACCCGACGACGGGGGAGTGGATGGAGTTCACGTCGGAGTACCCACCCGACCTCGCGCACGCGCTCGAGGTGCTGCGCGAGGACTGACGAATGTCGGATGCCGGCGGCAGAGTGTTCCCATGGTGATCGACGTGCGTCCGGCCGAGGTCTTCGACGACGTCGCGACGATCCTCGGCCCCAAGAATCCGAACTCGTCTGTCTGCTTCTGCCTGAGCTACCGCATTCCCTCGCAAGAGGCGAAGGAGCTGCGCGGGCCCGCGCGCGCCGAACGCGTCCGTCGTCTGATGGACGAGGAGGGCCCGATCGGCGTGCTCGCGTACGAGGGCGACGAGGTCGTCGGCTGGGCGGCGGTCGCCCCGCGCTCGCGCACCCACTTCGCGACGTTCCGCAAGATCCCGCACATCGACGACCGCGACGTGTGGTGCGTGTGGTGCTTCCGCGTGCGACCGGGCCACCGCAAGAAGGGGATCATGCACTCGCTCCTCGAGGGAGCCGTCGAGTTCGCGCGTGAGCGCGGAGCGCCCGCGATCGAGGGTTACCCGGTCGACAACGGCGATGCGCGGGTCGATCTCACGATGGCGTACGTGGGCACGCGGCGCCTCTTCGAGAAGGCCGGGTTCACGAAGGCGGCCGACACCGAGTCGGTGCTCTCGGGGTTCCCGCGTGTGTTGATGCGGAAGGACCTGTCATGAGCGAACTCGCCGAGCTCCTTCGCCGCCGTCACGCCGCGGCCAACGCGCTCTATCTCGACCTCCTCGACACGCTGACTCCTGATCTGCTGCGGGCGCGACTTCCCGGTGTGCGCTCGAGCCCCGTGTCGAATCAGTTCTGGTGCGTCGTCGGCGGCCGGGAGAGTCACGTGCGGGCCGCGCGCGCAGGTTCGTGGCAGGGTTTCACGTGCTCTCTCGACGACGACGAAGACCCCGGATCGGTTCGAGCGGCGCTCGAACGCACCGCCGCCGAGGTCGCCGCGTGGCTCGATGAGATCGGTTCCGACGACGACCCGGCGTGGCGGTTCGCGGTGAGTCTCCTCGAGCACGAGACGCAGCATCAAGGTCAGCTGATCCGGTACTTCTACGCCGTCCCGCTGCGCATCCCGGAGTCATGGATCGATCGGTACGCGCTCGAACCCGAGTGAGTCGCCGTCAGGAGGACTCGGAGTAGACGACCTCGAATCGCTCGAGCACGACCTCGAGTGCGCCGACGTCGTCGACGGACAAGCCGCGGCGTTCGAGAACGCGCCGGAAGTACCTTTCATGGCCGTCCCGCCACGCGGCGAGCGAAAGGTCGTCCTCGCCCTCGGAGGCGGCGAACTCCGCGTCCACATCGTCGAAGATCGCGATCCTGACCGCCGTCGTGCGGATCACCGCGCGCGGTGCACCCCCGCCGTCCAAGACGATCGACAGCTCACCCGGCTGCGGCACGGGCTCGCCGTCGTCGGTGAGCTCGAGCATGCTCGTCGACGTCCCCGTCTTGCGCCCGTCGAGCACGGCCTGCAGGAGCTCGTCGGCGAGGCGCGGCGTGTCGGCGAAGCTCCATGCGGGCGGCTCGGCGGCGGAGTCTAGGCCCGCTGCGCGTGCGGCGCGCAGCCAGAATTCGGAGACCGCGTCGGAGTCGGGCATCGTGCTTCTCTCGTCGTAAAGGGAGCGGGTGCCGCTTCACGATACGCGCGGACCCTCACGTTCGAGTCGAAGGTGAGATGAGCTGGGCGCGTGAATCGGCGGATGCCGCGTGCGCCGCCCTGTTGTGTCGGGACCGCTCCATAGACTCGACGACGTGGCATCCGACTCCTTCGTTCACCTCCATGTGCACACCGAGTACTCGATGCTCGACGGCGCCGCGCGCATCGGCCCGCTGATCCAGGAGGCGGTCAAGCAGGGCATGCCGGCGATCGCCGTCACCGACCACGGGCAGACCTTCGCGGCGTTCGAGTTCTACAAGACCGCGAAGGACGCGGGCATCAAGCCGATCATCGGCATCGAGGCGTACGTGACGCCCGGAACGCACCGCGCCGACAAGGCCCGTGTCCGCTGGGGCACGCCCGAGCAGAGCGACGACGACGTGTCGGGCTCGGGCGCGTACACCCACATGACCCTGCTCTCCGAGACGACGGAGGGCATGCACAACCTCTTCCGCCTGTCGTCGCTGGCGAGCATCGAGGGCTACTACTTCAAGCCCCGCATGGACCGCGAGCTGCTGCAGAAGTACGCCAAGGGCCTCATCGCGACGACGGGCTGCCCGTCGGGCGAGGTGCAGACGCGTCTGCGTCTGGGGCAGTACGACGCCGCGCGCGCCGCGGCAGCGGAGTTCCAGGACATCTTCGGCAAAGAGAACTACTTCGCCGAGATCATGGATCACGGGCTGTCCATCGAGCGGCGCATCATGAGCGATCTGCTGTCGATCGCGAAAGACCTCAAGATCCCGCTCGTCGGCACGAACGACCTGCACTACACGCACCAGCACGACGCGCAGAGCCACGCGGCCCTGCTGTGCGTGCAGTCGGGCTCGACCCTCGACGACCCGAAGCGGTTCAAGTTCGACGGCGACGGCTACTACCTCAAGAGCGCCGCCGAGATGAAGCAGGTGTTCCGCGATCACCCCGAGGCGATCGCGTCGACCCTCCTCATCGCGGAGCGCTGCGACGTCGAGTTCAACACGTCGGCGAACTACATGCCCCGCTTCCCGGTGCCCGAGGGCGAGACCGAGGAGTCGTGGTTCATCAAGGAGGTCGAGCGCGGCCTGCACGAGCGCTACCCGGACGGCATCCCCGACGAGGTCCGCAAGCAGGCCGAGTACGAGACCCAGGTCATCGTGCAGATGGGCTTCCCGGGGTACTTCCTCGTGGTCGCCGACTTCATCAACTGGGCCAAGCGCAACGGCATCCGCGTCGGCCCCGGTCGCGGCTCGGGCGCCGGCTCCATGGCGGCGTACGCGATGAAGATCACCGACCTCGACCCGCTCCAGCACGGACTGATCTTCGAGCGCTTCCTCAACCCCGACCGCGTCTCGATGCCCGACTTCGACGTCGACTTCGACGACCGTCGCCGCGGCGAGGTCATCCAGTACGTGACCGAGAAGTACGGCGATGAACGCGTCGCCCAGATCGTCACGTACGGCACGATCAAGGCGAAGCAGGCGCTCAAAGACGCGGGGCGCGTGCTCGGCTTCCCCTTCAGCATGGGGGAGCGGCTCACGAAGGCCATGCCCCCCGCCGTCATGGGCAAGGACATGCCGCTCGACGGCATGTTCGACCCGCAGCATCCGCGTTACAAGGAGGCGTCCGAGTTCCGGGCGCTGATCGAGACGGATGCCGAGGCCAAGACCGTCTACGACACGGCGGTCGGCCTCGAGAACCTCAAGCGCCAGTGGGGTGTGCACGCGGCCGGCGTCATCATGTCGAGCGAGCCGCTGATCGACATCATCCCGATCATGAAGCGCGAGCAGGACGGGCAGATCGTCACGCAGTTCGACTATCCGGCGTGCGAGGCGCTCGGCCTCATCAAGATGGACTTCCTGGGGCTGCGCAACCTCACGATCATCGACGACGCGCTCGACAACATCGAGGCGAACCGCGGTGAGCGGCTCGTGCTCGAAGACCTCGGCCTCGACGACAAGGCGGCGTACGACCTGCTGGCGCGCGGTGACACGCTGGGCGTGTTCCAGCTCGACGGTGGACCCATGCGGTCTCTCCTGCGGCTCATGAAGCCCGACAACTTCGAAGACATCTCGGCCGTCATCGCGCTGTACCGGCCCGGCCCGATGGGTGCGAACTCGCACATCAACTACGCGCTGCGCAAGACGGGCCAGCAGCAGATCACGCCGATCCATCCCGAGCTCGAAGAGCCCCTCGCCGACATCCTCGACACCACCTACGGCCTGATCATCTATCAGGAGCAGGTGATGGCCATCGCCCAGAAGGTCGCCGGCTTCACACTCGGCCAAGCGGACATCATGCGCCGCGCGATGGGCAAGAAGAAGAAGTCCGAGCTCGACAAGCAGTACGAGGGCTTCGAAGCCGGCATGAAGGCCAACGGCTTCAGCGAGCAGGCGATCAAGACCCTGTGGGACATCCTCGTCCCGTTCTCGGACTACGCGTTCAACAAAGCGCACTCGGCCGCGTACGGCCTCATCGCGTACTGGACCGCGTACTTGAAGGCGCACTACCCGGCGGAGTACATGGCCGCGCTCCTCACGAGCGTCGGCGACGCGAAGGACAAGCTCGCGGTGTACCTCAACGAGTGCCGCCGCATGGGCATCAAGGTCCTCCCACCCGACGTCGTCGAGTCGACCCGGTATTTCGCGGCAGTCGGCGACGACATCCGGTTCGGCCTGGGCGCCGTGCGAAACGTCGGTGCGAACGTCGTCGACGCGATCGTCGCGGCGCGCGCCGAGGCGCCCTTCACGTCGTTCCACGACTTCCTGGCGAAGGTGCCCGTCCACGTCGCGAACAAGCGCACCGTCGAGTCGCTCATCAAGGCGGGGGCGTTCGACTCGCTCGGGGCGACGCGCCGCGCGCTCATGGAGATCCACGAGGATGCGACCGAGCAGGCAGTGCTCGACAAGCGTCGCGAGGCCAACGGCGAGGTCGGATTCGACTTCGACTCGCTGTGGGGCGACGACGAACCGCAGCAGACGCAGAAGGTCCCCGACCGTCCGGAGTGGACGAAGAAGGACAAGCTCGCGTTCGAGCGCGAGATGCTCGGGCTGTACGTGTCCGACCACCCGCTCGCCGGCCTCGAGATCCCGCTCGCGAAGCATGCCTCGATCAACATCCACGACCTGCTCGCGTCCGACGACCTGAGCGACGGCGACCAGGTCACGATCGCCGGTCTCGTGACGAGCGTGCAGCACCGCGTGGCGAAGTCGAGCGGCAATCCCTACGGCATGATCACCGTCGAGGACTTCGACGGTGAGGTCACGGTCATGTTCATGGGCAAGACGTACACCGAGTTCCAGTCGATGCTGCAGCCCGACTCGATCCTGGTCGTGCGCGGCCGCGTCTCGCGACGCGACGACGGCCTGAACCTCCATGCGGTGTCGTGCTTCGCGCCCGATCTCGGGGCGGTCGACGCATCCGGCCCGCTCATTCTGCAGATGCCCGAGCACCGCGCGACCGAGTCGGTCGTGACCGAGCTTGCGAACGTGCTCGAGCGCCATCGCGGCGACACCGAGGTGACGCTGCGGCTGCACAGAGGCGGCACCGCGAAGGTGTTCGAGGTGCCGCATCCGGTGTCGGTGACGGCCGACCTGTACGGCGAGCTGAAGGGTCTGCTCGGGCCGCAGTGCCTGGGCTGACCGAGCCTCGCCGACATCGGCGTTGTCTCACGGTCGTCTCATCAGCCGTGAGTAGGATCGCAACCACGCGTCAGGACAGACGTCGTGCGGAAAGGGAAGATCGTGACAGACGAGCGCAGGCTTGACGAACGGAGCGAGACCACCGAGTACGAAGCAGCGGCCCAGGCCGACGCGACAGCCGACGACACGAGTGCGGCCGAGTCCGAGCCCGTGGTGGGCGACGACGTCGGTGGCCCCGAGCTGCCCCCGCAGTACGGCGTGGGCCCGTTCTCGATCCGCGAGGTCGCGCTGGGCGTGGCGTGGCTGGTCGCCTTCGTCGTCTCGTTCTTCTCGGTCAACAACCTCCGCTTCGAGTCGGTGTGGACCGCCGGGATCAGCTGGATCCTGACGATCGCCCTCCCGACGGTGGCGGTGTTCCTCATCGTCCTGCGGCGCCTCTCGCCCGAGGGCATCCGCCGTGTCGGCTCGCTCGGCATCGACCAGTTCGCATCGGTGGCCTTCTCGGTCTCGGCCGTGGTGTGGCTCACGTGGATCTGGGAGACCGTGAGCATCGTCGCCCAGAACGGACCGTGGGTCCGCTCGTGGGTCATGTGGGTCTCGTTCGCGGCGATGCTGGCGGGCGTTGTGTTCACGGTGTTCGCGCCGCTCATCCCTCCGTTCTCAGAGGACTTCCGCGGCCGACCCGAAGTCGTCGCGCACAAGGTCGCGCGACCGACGCGCCCGGTGAGCAAGCGCCCCGCGCCCGAGCGGCGCCCTGCCGCCGAGGCGTCGCAGCCGGGCGGCGAGTACGCGCCCGCGCAGGCGTACGGCGAGCCCGACACGTCGACCGCGGCGTACACGGGCGGCGCGTTCGGCCAGGGCGGATACGGCGACCGGGCGTACAGCGGCGACGCGTACGCTTCGCAGGGGACGGATGCCGCGCAGGAGTGGGCTCCCGCGCAGTCGGCGCAGCAGACGTCGGCCGTGCGCTACCAGGCGTTCTGGGCGCTCGTGCCCGAGGAGCGCGACGTCGTCGACGAGCGGGGTGTCCCGCTGTTCCGCATCGGCCCGACCGCATGGGCGCTCGTGATCGAGGACCGCGGCGACACGTTCGTCGTCCGCCACGAGGACGGCCGCGTCGGCTACCTGCACGACGTCTCCGGCGTCACGCGGGGCTGACCCGTCCGGCGGTCGACCGGGCACCCGCCCGGCGGGATCCGGCGCGCGGGAACGTCCAGGCACTCGCGCTAGCCTGGAACGATGCTCCGCACGATCGACCTGCGTGGCCGCACACCGACACCTTCCGAGCTCCTCGCCATTGTTCCGCGGGCCACCGCGGCACGAGAGGAGGCCCAGCACGCCGCGGCGCGTCTCGTCGCCGACGTCGCCCGCGACGGCGAGCAGGCGCTCCGGGCGCAGGCCGAGCAGTTCGACCGCACGGTCGGCCACGACATCCGCGTCCCGCAGGATCACATCGACGACGCGGTGGCAGCCCTCGACCCGCGCGTCCGCGCCGCCCTCGAAGAGGCGATCGCGCGCGTGCGGACTGCGTCGGCCGCACAGGTGCCGAAGCCTGCGACGACTGAGCTCGCACCGGGCGCGCGGGTGATCCAGCGGTGGCAGCCGGTGCGCCGCGTGGGCGTGTACGTCCCGGGCGGCAAGGCGGTGTATCCGTCGAGCGTCGTCATGAACGTCGTTCCGGCACAGGTCGCCGGCGTCTCGGAGATCGCCCTCGCGACGCCGCCCCAGCACGAGCACGGCGGACGCGCGCATCCGGTGATCCTCGCCGCCGCGGGTCTCCTGGGCGTGACGGAGGTCTACGCGATGGGCGGCGCCGGCGCGATCGGCGCATTCGCGCACGGAGTGCCGGATCTCGGCCTCGAGCGCGTCGACGTCGTCACCGGGCCGGGCAACAACTTCGTCGCGGCCGCCAAGCGGGTCCTCGCGGGACTCGTCGGGACGGATGCCGAAGCCGGCGCCACCGAGATCCTCATCGTCGCGGACGATTCGGCCGATCCGCGTCTCGTGTCGGCCGATCTCATCAGCCAGGCCGAGCACGACGAGCAGGCTTCCGCAGTGCTCGTGACCACGTCGCCCTCCCTCGCGGACGCCGTCGCGGCCGACATCGCCGACCGCGCCGCTCGTACACGGCACGCCGAGCGGATCGCCGCCGCGCTGTCGGGGCCGCAATCCGCGATCGTCCTCGTGGACGACATCGCCGCCGCCACGGCGTTCAGCAACGCCTACGCCCCCGAGCACCTCGAGCTGCACCTCGCCGACCCGCGTCCGGAGGAGTTCGTCCACGCCGGTGCCGTGTTCGTCGGCCCGGACTCCCCGGTGAGCCTCGGCGACTACCTCGCCGGCAGCAACCACGTGCTTCCGACCGGTGGTCAGGCCCGGTACGCCTCGGGGCTGTCGGCCGCGACGTTCCTCCGGCCGCAGCAGGTCATCGAATACGACCACGTCGCGCTCGCGCGCGTGCGCGACGAGATCGTGGTCCTCGCCGATGCGGAGGCCCTTCCTGCGCACGGCGAGGCGATCACGGTCCGCTTCGAATCCGCCGATCCCACGGCGTCGGCCGAGGACGCCGCCGCTCGTCGGGCGTAGTCTGTCGGTGCCATGCACTGCCCCTTCTGCCGCCACCCCGACTCGCGCGTGATCGACTCCCGCACGAGCGACGACGGACTCAGCATCCGTCGCCGCCGCCAGTGCCCTCAGTGCGGTGGGCGCTTCTCGACGATCGAGACCGCGAGCCTCAACGTCATCAAGCGCTCGGGCGTGATCGAGCCGTTCAGCCGCGAGAAGGTGATGTCGGGTGTGCGCAAGGCGTGCCAGGGGCGACCCGTGACCGACGGCGACCTGGCGGTGCTCGCCCAGAAGGTCGAGGAGACGGTGCGCCAGACCGGCGCGTCGCAGGTCGACACGAACGAGATCGGCCTCGCGATCCTCGGGCCGCTGCGCGAGCTCGACGAGGTCGCGTACCTGCGCTTCGCGAGCGTGTATCAGGCTTTCGAGTCGCTCGAGGACTTCGAGGCGGCGATCGCGCTGCTGCGCGCCGACCACGCGTACGCGAGCGCCGCGGGCGACGACGAGACCGACTGACCCGCCGGGAGCGGGGGAGCGCGGCCGATAGCCTGGAGGGGATGTATCCCCTCCTCTTCCGCACCGTCCTGTCGCGCCTGGATCCCGAGCGCGCGCACCACTTGGCGATGGCGGTGATCCGGATGCTGGGGCTTCCCCCCGCGAGCTGGATCGCCCGCGCGCTCACGCGCCCCGATCCGTCCCTGCGCACGCGGGCGCTCGGGCTCACGTTCGACTCGCCGTTCGGCGTCGCCGCGGGCTTCGACAAGGACGTCATCGGCGTGAAGGGGCTCTACGCGCTCGGGTTCGGGCACGTCGAAGTCGGAACGCTCACCGCGATCCCGCAGGAGGGCAATCCGCGCCCGCGGCTGTTCCGGCTGATCCCCGACCGCGCGGTCGTCAACCGCATGGGCTTCAACAACCGCGGAGCCGAGGCGGCCGCGGTGCGCCTCGCGAAGCTGCGACGCCGTGCGAGGCGCCCCGTCGTCGGCGTCAACATCGGAAAGAGCCGCGTGGTCGACGTGGCGGATGCGACGGCCGACTACGAGCGCAGCGCGCGCCTGCTGGCGCCCCTCGCCGATTACCTCGTCGTCAACGTCTCCTCACCGAACACGCCCGGGCTGCGGGGGCTCCAGGCGGTGGAGACGCTGCGGCCGCTGCTCCAGGCGGTCAAGGACGCCTGCGGCCGGACGCCCCTCCTGGTCAAGATCGCGCCTGACCTGCCCGACGACGAGATCACGGGCATCGCCGCCCTCGCGGTCGACGTCGGACTCGCCGGTCTCATCGCGACGAACACCACCATCTCGCGCGAGGGTTTGGTCACCGACCCCGGGGTCGTCGCCGGGGCGGGGGACGGGGGACTGTCCGGGGCGCCGCTGAAGGAGCGGTCGCTCGACGTGCTGCGGCTCGTGCGCTCGGCTGTGCCGGAGTCGTTCTGCGTCGTGTCGGTCGGCGGCGTGGAGACTGCCGCCGACGTGCGCGAGCGCCTCGACGCGGGCGCCGATCTCGTGCAGGGCTACACCGCGTTCCTCTACCGTGGGCCGCTGTGGCCGCGGCAGATCAACCGCGGCCTGGCCGCTCGCAAGTGAGCCGACGGATGCGCGCGGGGCGCGGCATCCGTCGGATCAGGACGGGTACTGGCCGCGCGCGACCTGCGCCTTGGGCAGGCGCATGAAGCGCATCTGGATCGTGCGCATCGCGGAGTACCAGCCGAGACCCTTCTCGAGACGGTCGGCGCCGAACTTCGCGCGCGCGGCGCGCTTGACGCGGATCGACGTCACGATCATGTCGCCGACCACGAAGAGGATGAAGATCCACAGGCCGATGAAGGCCCAGTACTGGATCATCGCCGCGGGGATGAACGTCGCGATGATGACGATGACCATCGCGGGCATCACCGCCTCGCCGAGGTGCCAGCCCGCGTCGACGAAGTCGCGTGCGAACTTGCGCTGCGGGCCCTGGTCGCGGGGCGGCAGGTACTTGGGGTCGCCGGCGGCCATGCCCTGACGCGCCTTCTCGCGCTGCGCGGCGAGCTCGGCGCGGGCGCGCGCCTTCGCCTCCTTCGTGTCGGCGACGAGCGGGCGCTTGCGGGCGGCCTCGCGCTCGGCGCGCGTGGGGGTGGGGCGGCCCTTGCCCGAGGCTCCGCGCGCGGGCTCCCCATTGAGGACGGTGCCTTCTGAGGCTCCGTCGGATGCGGGTGCGGAAGGGGTTCTGGCCACGGCTGATCCTCGATCGTGCGGAAACGGGTGCCCTTAAGATTACCCGCATGACCTCAGAGAACTCCCGGCCCCAGGCAGTGCGCGAAGCGGCCGAGACGGGCATCCCGTCGGCCCTCGCAGACCTCGGCACGCTCGTGCGCATCCCGTCGATCGCCTTCCCCGGGTTCGACCCGGCCGAAGTGCGCCGCAGCGCCGAGACCGTCGCCGGCCTCGCGCGCGACCTCGGGATCTTCGAGACGGTCGACGTGCGGCAGGCCGCGATCCCCGGCACCGACGAGCTCGGCATGCCCGCGGTGATCGCGACGCGGGCCGCGCGCAACGGCCGCCCCACGATCCTGCTGTACGCCCACCATGACGTGCAGCCGGTCGGCGACGAGGCGCTGTGGGACTCGCCGCCGTTCGAGCCGACGCTGCGCGACGGGAGGCTCTACGGCCGCGGCGCCGCCGACGACAAGGCGGGGATCATGGTGCACCTGGGCGCGCTGCGCGCGCTGAAGGAGGCGCTCGGCGACGACTTCGACCTCGGCGTCGCGCTCTTCTTCGAAGGCGAGGAGGAGGCCGGCTCGCGATCGTTCGCGCAGTTCCTGAGCGACAACGCGGATGCGTTGAAGGCCGATGTCATCGTCGTCGCCGACTCGAGCAACTGGGACGCGAAGACGCCCGCGCTCACGGTGTCGCTGCGCGGCAACACGCGCTTCACGATGCGGGTGCGCACGCTCGAGCACGCATCGCACTCGGGCATGTTCGGGGGAGCGGTCCCCGACGCGATGATGGCGACCGTCAAGCTGCTCGCGACCCTGTGGGACGAGGACGGCGCGGTCGCCGTCGAAGGCCTCACGGAGCGCGACGCGCCCACTCCCGAGTACGGCGAAGACAAGCTGCGCGACGAGGCGGGGCTCCCCGAGGGCGTGTCGCCGATCGGTCGTGGCACGATCCTGAGCCGCCTGTGGAACAAGCCGTCGATCACGGTCACGGGCATCGACGCGCCGAGCGTCGCCAATGCCTCGAACACCCTCAGTCCCGAGATCGCGGTCGTCATCAGCGCGCGGATCGCCCCCGGTCAGCGAGCGGCCGACGCGTATGCCGCGATCGAGGCGCACCTGCGTGCGCACGCGCCGTTCGGCGCGCAGCTCGAGTTCACCGACCAGGACTACGGCGACCCGTTCCTCGTCGACACATCCGGATGGGCCGTCTCCGACGTCCGTGACGCGTTCACCGAGGCGTACGGCGTCGACCCTGTCGACATGGGCGTGGGCGGTTCCATCCCGTTCATCGCGGACCTCGTGCGCGAGTTCCCGGGCGCGCAGATCCTCGTCACGGGTGTGGAGGACCCGCACGGCAAGGCGCACAGCCCGAACGAGTCCCTGCACCTCGAGACGTTCCGCAACGCGCTCGTGGCCGAGGCCCTGCTGCTCGAGAAGCTCGACGCGCGCACCCGGTGAGCGGAGTGCCGCGCGGCGGTTCCCGAGCCCGCTCACATGCGGCGGGCGTAGAATCGCAGCATCCGCCGCGTCACCGCGGCCCGTCCGGAGGAGTGCCATGACCGACACCGCACTGTCGACCGATCAGATCGCGCGCGAGCACGGCGTGCTGCTCACCGACGCCGCCGCGCAGAAGGTGAAGAGCCTGCTCGAGCAGGAAGGACGCGACGACCTGCGTCTGCGCGTCGCCGTCCAGCCCGGCGGATGCAGCGGCCTCATCTACCAGCTGTACTTCGACGAGCGGTTCCTCGAAGGCGACAAGACGGTGGACTTCGACGGCGTCGAGGTCATCGTCGACGACATGAGCATCCCGTACCTCGACGGGGCCACGATCGACTTCAAGGACACGATCTCGGAGCAGGGCTTCACGATCGACAATCCCAACGCGGCCGGCAGCTGCGCCTGCGGCGACAGCTTCCACTGACGGCTGACCCGAAGAGGCCCGCGACCTGGTGTCCGGGCCTCTTCGTCGTGCCGCGGAAACGCCGGATTTCCGGGCATCCGCGACCCGCTGAGCGGGTGGATGCTGGGCACTTGGCCGGAATCGGCTGAGCGGTTGCCCTAGACTGGCCACAGTCACATTTCGCAACTCTGAAAGGTGCGCCCGTGCCGTCGAAACGCCGTCTTCGCTGGGCCCTGGTACCCGTCGGTATCGCCGCGGCCGTCGTGCTCGCTGGCTGCACGCCGACCGAGCTGAACGGCTTCCTTCCGGGCTTCGTCGAAGACGGGACGCCCGCGACCGATCGCACCGAGATGGTGTCCGGCCTGTGGACCAACTCGTGGATCGTGCTGCTCGTCGTCGGCGTCGTCACGTGGGGCCTCATGGGGTGGGCCGCGATCGCGTACCGCCGTCGCAAGGGTCAGGTCGGCCTGCCCGTGCAGCTGCGGTACAACATGCCGATCGAGATCTTCTACACGATCGTCCCGTTCATCCTCGTCATCGGGTTCTTCGCGTTCACCGCGCGTGACCAGACGATCCTGGAGACGCAGTACGACGACCCCGACGTGTCGATCACCGCGATCGGCAAGCAGTGGTCGTGGGACTTCATGTACGACGGCGAGGAGGAGGACAACTCCGACGCCGTCTGGACCATGGGCGTCCAGGCCAAGCCCGCGCCGAACGGCGACATCGACCAGGACTCGCTGCCGACGCTCTACCTGCCGGTCGACCAGACCGTCAAGATCAAGCTCCAGTCGCGTGACGTCATCCACTCGTTCTGGATCATCGACTTCCTCTACAAGAAGGACATGTACATCGGCAAGGACAACTACTGGTCCTTCACGCCGACACGAGAGGGCACGTACGCCGGCAAGTGCGCCGAGCTCTGCGGCGAGTACCACTCGATGATGCTCTTCAACGTCAAGGTCGTCAGCGAGGAAGAGTACGAGGATTACCTCGAGTCGCTCCGCGCCGCGGGGCAGACCGGCGACATCGACGACGCGTACGACCGCCTGCAGAACCTGCCCGGCACCACTGGTGAGGCGTCCGAGCACGAGGGAGACAGCTGATCATGGCCACGACGCTTCCGCTCCAGGAACCGACGCAGGGTCGCCCGACCACCCTGCCGCCGCGCCAGGCGGCGCTGCTCAGCGCCACGCGCGTCGAGCAGAAGGGCAACATCATCGTCAAGTGGATCACCTCCACCGACCACAAGACGATCGGCTACATGTACCTCATCGCGTCGGTGCTGTTCTTCCTGCTCGGCGGGGTGATGGCGCTCATCATCCGCGCCGAGCTCTTCGAGCCGGGCATGCAGATCGTGCCGACGAAGGAGCAGTACAACCAGCTCTTCACGATGCACGGCACGATCATGCTGCTGATGTTCGCGACGCCGCTGTTCGCGGGCTTCGCGAACGCGGTGCTGCCGCTGCAGATCGGCGCCCCCGACGTCGCGTTCCCGCGCCTGAACGCCTTCGCGTTCTGGCTGTTCCTGTTCGGCTCGCTAATCGCGGTGTCGGGCTTCCTGACGCCCCAGGGCGCGGCCGCGTTCGGATGGTTCGCGTATCAGCCACTCGCCAATGCGACGTTCTCGCCAGGGGCCGGTGGCAATCTCTGGATGCTCGGCCTCGGTATGAGCGGTTTCGGCACCATCCTCGGCGCCGTGAACTTCATCACGACGATCGTCACGATGCGCGCACCGGGCATGACGATGTGGCGCATGCCGATCTTCTCGTGGAACACGCTCGTCACGAGCATCCTGATCCTGATGGCGTTTCCGGTGCTCGCGGCGGCGCTCCTCGCGGCGGCTGCCGACCGCGTGCTCGGCTCGCACATCTACGACCCGGCCAACGGCGGCGTGCTGCTGTGGCAGCACCTGTTCTGGTTCTTCGGCCACCCCGAGGTGTACATCATCGCGCTGCCGTTCTTCGGCATCATCTCCGAGGTGCTGCCGGTGTTCAGCCGCAAGCCGATCTTCGGGTACAAGACGCTCGTGTACGCCACGATCGCGATCGCGGCGCTGTCGGTGGCGGTGTGGGCGCACCACATGTACGTCACGGGCGCGGTGCTGCTGCCGTTCTTCGCGCTCATGACGATGCTCATCGCGGTGCCGACGGGTGTGAAGATCTTCAACTGGATCGGCACGATGTGGCGAGGATCCGTGACCTTCGAGACACCGATGGTCTTCGCCCTCGGCTTCCTCGTGTCGTTCGTGTTCGGTGGACTGACCGGCGTGATCCTCGCGTCGCCGCCGCTGGACTTCCACCTGTCCGACTCGTACTTCGTGGTCGCGCACTTCCACTACGTCGTCTTCGGCACGGTCGTGTTCGCGATGTTCGCCGGCTTCTACTTCTGGTGGCCGAAGTGGACGGGCCGCATGCTCAACGAGCGTCTCGGCTACGTGCACTTCTGGATGCTGTTCATCGGCTTCCACATGACGTTCCTCATCCAGCACTGGCTGGGCGTCGACGGCATGGTTCGCCGCTACGCGGACTACTCCGAGGCCGACGGCTGGACGTGGCAGAACCAGGTCTCGACGGTCGGTGCCATCATCCTCGGCGCGTCGATGATCCCCTTCCTGTTCAACATCTGGATCACCGCCCGCAAGGCGCCGAAGGTGACCGTGAACGACCCGTGGGGCTACGGTGCGTCGCTCGAGTGGGCGACGAGCTGCCCGCCGCCGCGGCACAACTTCACGTCGATCCCGCGCATCCGCAGCGAGCGTCCGGCGTTCGACCTCAACCACCCCGAGGCGGGTCTGCCCGTCGGCGTGGGGCCTGCGAAGGACGCACCCGCTGCACCCGTTGTCGACGCAGCCGAAGGAGAAGTGAAGTAGATGCGGACCAACGTCGGACTCTGGTGGGTCCTCAGCGCGTTCTTCTTCCTCGTCGCGGTCATCTACACGTGGTGGAACATCGTCAACAACACCGGCGAGCTCGTCAACCGGATCGAGTGGGTCGGCACGATCGCGCTGCTGTTCACCTCGTTCATGTCGCTGCTCATCGCGTTCTACGTGAGCCGCGTGCACCGCGCGCAGGGCGGCGAGCTTCCGGAGGACCGCCTCACCGCGGAGATCGATGACGGCGACCCGGAGCTCGGGGAGTTCAGCCCGTGGTCGTGGTGGCCCATCGTGCTCGCGTTCGCAGCCGCGATCGGCATGATCGGGCTCGCCGTCGGCACATGGCTGATGCCGATCGGAATCGGCATCTTCGTGGTCGCGATCGTCGGCTGGGTGTACGAGTACTACCGCGGCTACTTCGCGCGCTGATCACGTGCCGTTGCGGCTGAGCGCTGCCGCGGTGTCGGACGTCGGCCCGCACCGCGCGACGAACCAGGACTCCGCGTTCACCGCGCCCTGGGGCGCCGCCGTGGCGGACGGGGTCGGGGGAGGACCATCGGGCGATCTCGCGTCGTCCGCGTTCCTCCATCGCCTGGTGGCCGGCGTTCGGGGGCCTCTCGTGCTCGACGACTGGCTGCAGCGCATCCGGATCGCCAATTGGGACCTGCGTGCGCGTGTGGAGCACGACCCTTCGCTCGCCGGCATGGCGACCACCTTCACGGGGCTGCTCACGGCGCCGGATGACACAGTGATCCTCGCGCACACGGGGGACTCGCGCGCCTACCTCCTGCGCGACGGTGGGCTCACGCAGGAGTCGCACGACGACTCGCTCGTGCAGGTGCTGGTCGACCGCGGGCTGATCGCCGAGTCGGATGCCGCGACCCACCCGCAGAGGAACATCATCACCGCATCCATGCAGGGGCGCGATGCGGACGTCATCGCAATCGTCGCGCGCGTGTCGGACCTCGGAGACCGCTGGCTGCTGTGCAGCGACGGCGTGACGGACTACGTGACGGAGCGCGCACTCGCGCCGGTGCTCGCGACGGGATCGCCGACGACGGCGGCGCGCCTGCTCGTCGAGCTCGCCATCCGCTCGGGCTCGCGTGACAACATCACGGCGGTGGTGTGCGACGTCGTTCCCGACGTGCTCGACCCGCTCTCACCGGAGTTCGCCGGCGCGGCCGCTGAGCGCTTCCGTGAGGAGTTGGAGTCCGCGTAGGCGCCCGGAGGGCTGTCTGCCTGGTTGCCGTCGCGCCCGACGGGCGCAGGAGGCGTCTCAGCGCGCTACGGCGGTCGGCGGCGACGGCGACTTCAGCTCGTGGCCCGGATGCGATCGGGCAGATGTGACCCGCTCGCGCACCACCATCGTGAGAGGGTCGAACGTGCGGGGGAGCGAGCCCTCGTCGTTTTCGGTGGGCTGGCCTTCGCGCACCCAGTACTCATAGCCGCCGATCATCTCACGCACGGCGTACCCGAGCTTCGCGAACTCGAGGGCGCCCTTGGTGCCCGCGTTGCACCCGGGGCTCCAGCAGTAGACCACGACGGGCATGTCCGCGGGAATCTCGCTCGGGGCACGCGTCGCGATCTCGCTGTAGTGCATGTGGATGGCGCCCGGGATCCGGCCCTGCGCCCACGCTTCATCGCTGCGCACATCCACGAGGACGAAGCGTTCGCCGGCCTTCTGAGCGGCGTAGACGTCGGAAGCATCGGTCTCGTGGGTGAGCTTGGCGGAGAAGTACGTGAGCGCATCGGTCATGGGTCCAGCCTAGGGATGGGTGCGCGTGGGCCCGCCGCGCGGAGGCGCCATGTGACGCCGGATTCCTGCCGATGATGTCGACCCAGGGGAGGCGGGAAGGCGGATGCCCCGGCTCCCGCCGAGTCGGGGGAGCCGGGGCATCCGGTGCATGTTCGGCTGATCACTCGTCGCCGTTGTCGTCGCCCTTCTTGGACTTCTTCGGCTTCTCTTCGTCGACCACGATCACGTTCGACGGACGATTGGCCGTCTCGGTGTTGTGGCCGTCGTCGATCGGCACGTGCGGAGCGTCGGGAACGCCGGCGCGCTCGTGAGCCGCCTGGATCTCGGCGTCCTCCTCGACCGCGATGTGGTCGAGGGTGTGGTGCTGGTGCTCGACGGCTGCCTCGATCTCGGCCTGCGTGATCGGGGCGAGACGGTCTTCGAAGAACCAGCGCGACAACGCGGCGCGGAGGTTCTGGTGCCACGGAATGCGACCGCGCGCGTTCGGGCGCACGACGAGGGGCTCCTCGACCTCGTGGCCGATGAGCTTCCACCGCTCGTACTCGTCGACGGGCTGATGGACCTCGATGTACTCGCCGCCGGGGAGGCGCACGATGCGGCCGGACTCGTAGCCGTGCAGCGCGATCTCGCGGTCCTTCTTCTGGAGCGCGATGCAGATGCGCTTCGTGACGAAGTAGGCGATGATCGGGCCGACGATAAGCAGCACCTGGAGGGTGTGGATGACCCCCTCCATCGTGAGCCAGAAGTGCGTCGCGATGATGTCGGACGAGGCCGCGGCCCACAGGACCGCGTAGAACGTGACGCCCGCCGCACCGATGGCCGTGCGCGTCGCGGCGTTGCGCGGACGCTGCGCGATGTGGTGCTCGCGCTTGTCGCCCGTGATCCACGCCTCGATGAAGGGGTAGATGAGGACGAGCACGATGAACAGACCGAGCACCAGGATGGGCACGATGATGTTGAACGACCACGTGCGGTCCAGGAACACGAACTCCCATCCGGGCGGGACGAGACGCAGGGCGCCGTCCGCGAAGCCGATGTACCAGTCGGGCTGGGTTCCGGCGGAGACGGGGGAGGGGTCGTACGGTCCGTAGTTCCAGATCGGGTTGATCGTGAACAGCGATGCGACGAGGACGATCACGCCGAACGTGATGAAGAAGAACCCGCCCATCTTGGACATGTACACGGGCATCATCGGGTAGCCGACGACGTTGCTGTTCGTGCGCGCGGGGCCCGCGAACTGCGTGTGCTTGTTGATGACCATGAGCATCAGGTGCACGACGAGCAGCGCGACGAGGATGGCCGGCAGCAGCAGGATGTGCAGCGTGTAGAGGCGGCCGACGATCGCGGTGCCCGGGAACTCGCCGCCGAACAGCAGGAACGAGGTCCACGTGCCGATCAGCGGGATGCCCTTGATCATGCCGTCGATGATGCGCAGGCCGTTGCCCGAGAGGAGGTCGTCCGGCAGCGAGTAGCCGGTGAAGCCCTCGCCCATCGCGAGGATGAACAGGATGAAGCCGATCACCCAGTTCAGCTCGCGCGGCTTGCGGAATGCGCCCGTGAAGAACACGCGCAGCATGTGCACGCCGATGCCGGCCACGAACACCAGAGCCGCCCAGTGGTGGATCTGACGCACGAGCAGGCCGCCGCGGAGGTCGAACGAGATCCTCAGGGTCGAGTCGAGCGCGGCCGACATCTCGACGCCTCGCATCGGGATGAACGCGCCCGTGTAGTGCGTCGGCACCATCGAGGCCTGGAAGAAGAACGTGAGGAACGTGCCCGAGAGCAGGACGACGACGAAGCTCCACAGCGCGATCTCGCCGAGCATGAACGACCAGTGGTCGGGGAAGATCTTGCGGCCGAGCTCCTTGACGAAGCCGGACAGGCTGGTCCGCT
>Ga0180220_1000585_pt1 | contig 37038 bp, 20 predicted proteins | sample eDN5th37CBELigBY_FD_151335 | JGI IMG/M metagenome (GOLD analysis project Ga0180220, IMG submission 151335) | Enriched backyard soil microbial communities from Emeryville, California, USA - eDNA 5th pass 37_C BE-Lig BY (version 2) (version 2) | ecosystem: Environmental > Terrestrial > Soil >... | reverse complement strand
CGTCAGCGTGTACGCGACGCTGCCCGACGGTGGCACGCGCACGCCGTGGTCGACCAGCGGTCCCGTGCCCCCCTCGCTGCACGCGCCGGTCGCGGCGTCCAGGCAGGTCCAGCTCGCCGCTGCCGCATCGAGCGCCGACGGCAGCACCGTCGTGACGTCGATGCCGGCGGCCTGCTTGCTGCCGCCGTTGTGCACGACGATCGTGTATTCGAGCACGTCGCCGTAGGCGGCGTACTCGCGTCCATCGTCGATCGCAGCCGACAGCACCACGTCCGGCGGCAGGTTCTCGAGCGCGAACGAGGCCGTCGCGCCGATGCCGGCGACGCTGGCCTGCACCGCGTACGTGCCGACGATCGCGTTCGCCGTCGCCGTGGTCGCGGCGCTGCCGTCCGGCCCGGTCTGCACCGTCGTCGCCACGAGCGTCGCGCCGGCGCCGCTCGCCGGCGGTGTGAACGTGACCGTGCTGCCGCCGACGGCGTTGCCGTGCGCGTCGCTCACGCGCACCTGCAGCGGTAGCGCGAACGCCGTGCCGACCACGGTCGACTGCGCACTGCCGCCCGCCACCGCGACCTGCGCCGCCGCACCGGCGTCGTTGCGCAGCGCGAACGTGGCGATGCCGGCGCCGCTCACGCTCGCCTGCACCGTGTAGTCGCCCGCGACCGTGTTCGCCGTCGCCGTGGTCGCGGCGCTGCCGTCCGGCCCGGTCTGCACCGTCGTCGCCGCGAGCGTCGCGCCGGCGCCGCTCGCCGGCGGCGTGAACGTGACCGTGCTGCCGCCGACGGCGTTGCCGTGCGCGTCGCTCACGCGCACCTGCAGTGGTAGCGCGAACGCCGTGCCGACCACGGTCGACTGCGCGCTGCCGCCCGTCACCGCGACCTGCGCCGCGGGACCGGCCAGGTTGCGCAGCGCGAACGTGGCCTGGCCGACACCGGCAACGCTCGCGAGCACGTCGTACTCGCCCGCCACGGTGTTCGCACTCGCCTCGATGCTCGCGATGCCGTCGGCATCGGTGACCGCGCCGCCGCCGAGCGCCGCGCTGGCGCCGGACGCCGGCGCGGTGAACGCGACCGCCACGCCCGGCACGGGCAAGCCGGCGGCGTTCGTCACGCGCACCCGCAGCGGTTCGCCGAACGGCGTGCCGACCGCGGTCGCCTGCGGCGTGCCACCGGTCGCGGCCAGCGCCGTCGGCGGGTCCAGCGCGAACACGGCGTCCACCGTGCAGTCGGTGGACGCCGGCGCGGTCGTGTACGACGAGCCGGCGAGCGTGCCACCGCAGCTGCCGCCGACGTGGTCGAGGTGGTGGCCGAGCGCCGGCGCGAGCGTGAACGTCGCCTGGCCGCCGTCGGCGACGATCTGCGGTTCGGTCGGCGCGATGCTGCCCGCGCCCTGCACCGACGGCGTGATCGTGCGCGCGACCACGCCTTCACCGCCGAGCACGACGAACGCCGGCGACGGGTCGCCGTCGCTGTCGACCGCGACGCGCGCCTGCGCCTGGCCCAGTTCCACCGGGCGGTAGCGCACGCTGAACGTGCATTCGCCCCGCGCCGGCAGGTCGATGCCGATGCACGCGCCCGCGTCGGCGCCGAGCTCGAACTGCGCCAGCGCGTCGTCCTCGATGCGCAGCGCGTCGACGTGCAGCGCGCCGTCGCGCCAGTTGCGCACGGTCACGCTGCGCTCCACCAGCAGGCCGAGCGGCACCTCGCCGAACGAGACCGCTTCGGGGGCGACGGTCAGATCCGGTGCGAAGGCGTCGAAGGTGAAGTTGAAGGTTTCGTTGACCTGCAGCCAGGTGAAGGCGGACCCGATCCAGAGCTTCGAACCGGGCGTGATGATCTCGTCCTCGACCGACATCAGCGACCCGGAGCCGTTGGCGCCGAACAGGCCGGAGCCGAACACCAGCGCATACGAACCCGGCGCGAGCGGGGCATCGGGCAGGTCGACGGTGTAGCTGTCGGCCTCCCCACCCACCGGGAACACGGCATGCGTGACCAGCGCCTGCGTGAATGCGGACGAACCCGGCTGCGGCGGCAGCGCGCCGGCGTTCTGCAGCCGCACGACCGCCGCGAACAGCGAACCCTGTCCATTCAGGATCCACGCCGCCGCGCGACGCGCGCGCGCAGGCCGGTCGATGGTGAACGACGTCGCGTAATAGCGGTCCGAGTTGGCACCCCAGCCCTGCCGGTTCCACCATGCAGCCGGACCTGCGCTGCGCACGCGCAATGCCGTCGACGACGGCGGCGGTTCCGCTACGACCTGGCCGCGCAGGACGAAGCGCAGCGTCGTGTCCTGCAGGACACGCTCCCCGTCGGCTGCATTGAGCGTGTACGGTCCGACCGTCTTCGGCGCCACCGGCATGCCGGTGGCGTGCAGCAGGACGGAGAATCCGGGCGCCGTGGCACCGTGCGCCCCGGTGCCGGCCAGCACCGCGTACCAGCCCGGCTCGAGTTCGAGGTCGATCGGGCCGGTCACGTCGCCGACGGTCCCGACCGGAACCTGCAGCAGCGTGGTGCCGAGCAGGTCCTCTTCGGTCGCGATGTCCGGGATCGTCCACTGCGTGGGGACGCGATAGATCCCCGCGTAGATCGTGCGCGTCTCACCGGTCGCCATGGCGCGCACGGTGAGCTCGCTGATGCGCGTGCGCTGCAGCAGGCGGAAGGTGTAGCCCGACGGGCGTCCTTCCATCACGTACACGCCGCCGAAATTGGCCTGCCCGTCGGCCGTGCTCTCGAACACGACCGGATCGGTGCCCGCGCGCGCCGGCAGGCACGCCGCGAACGCGAGCACCAGCGCGAACGCCATTGCATGAAGTGACCGGATCATCGCTTTCCTCGCCTGTCCCCTGGTTGGAGGCTCAGGCGCAAAACCGGCGCGCCGGCTATCACCGGCTGGGTGGCGGCGCGCCACGACGCGGCCCGTCCGCCTCGGGCGGCGGATCGAAGCCGTCGCGCAGCAGCACCAGCTGCGTGCGGTCGGTCGCCGTCGTGCTCTCGCCGGGGTAGGCGCCCGCGCTGACCAGCGCGACCTCGACCTCGCCCTCGGCCGCGTCGGCGCGCACCGGCAGCGTCAGCGTGTACGCGACGCTGCCCGACGGTGGCACGCGCACGCCGTGGTCGACCAGCGGTCCCGTGCCCCCCTCGCTGCACGCGCCGGTCGCGGCGTCCAGGCAGGTCCAGCTCGCCGCTGCCGCATCGAGCGCCGACGGCAGCACCGTCGTGACGTCGATGCCGGCGGCCTGCTTGCTGCCGCCGTTGTGCACGACGATCGTGTATTCGAGCACGTCGCCGTAGGCGGCGTACTCGCGTCCATCGTCGATCGCAGCCGACAGCACCACGTCCGGCGGCAGGTTCTCGAGCGCGAACGAGGCCGTCGCGCCGATGCCGGCGACGCTGGCCTGCACCGCGTACGTGCCGACGATCGCGTTCGCCGTCGCCGTGGTCGCGGCGCTGCCGTCCGGCCCGGTCTGCACCGTCGTCGCCACGAGCGTCGCGCCGGCGCCGCTCGCCGGCGGTGTGAACGTGACCGTGCTGCCGCCGACGGCGTTGCCGTGCGCGTCGCTCACGCGCACCTGCAGCGGTAGCGCGAACGCCGTGCCGACCACGGTCGACTGCGCACTGCCGCCCGCCACCGCGACCTGCGCCGCCGCACCGGCGTCGTTGCGCAGCGCGAACGTGGCGATGCCGGCGCCGCTCACGCTCGCCTGCACCGTGTAGTCGCCCGCGACCGTGTTCGCCGTCGCCGTGGTCGCGGCGCTGCCGTCCGGCCCGGTCTGCACCGTCGTCGCCGCGAGCGTCGCGCCGGCGCCGCTCGCCGGCGGCGTGAACGTGACCGTGCTGCCGCCGACGGCGTTGCCGTGCGCGTCGCTCACGCGCACCTGCAGTGGTAGCGCGAACGCCGTGCCGACCACGGTCGACTGCGCGCTGCCGCCCGTCACCGCGACCTGCGCCGCGGGACCGGCCAGGTTGCGCAGCGCGAACGTGGCCTGGCCGACACCGGCAACGCTCGCGAGCACGTCGTACTCGCCCGCCACGGTGTTCGCACTCGCCTCGATGCTCGCGATGCCGTCGGCATCGGTGACCGCGCCGCCGCCGAGCGCCGCGCTGGCGCCGGACGCCGGCGCGGTGAACGCGACCGCCACGCCCGGCACGGGCAAGCCGGCGGCGTTCGTCACGCGCACCCGCAGCGGTTCGCCGAACGGCGTGCCGACCGCGGTCGCCTGCGGCGTGCCACCGGTCGCGGCCAGCGCCGTCGGCGGGTCCAGCGCGAACACGGCGTCCACCGTGCAGTCGGTGGACGCCGGCGCGGTCGTGTACGACGAGCCGGCGAGCGTGCCACCGCAGCTGCCGCCGACGTGGTCGAGGTGGTGGCCGAGCGCCGGCGCGAGCGTGAACGTCGCCTGGCCGCCGTCGGCGACGATCTGCGGTTCGGTCGGCGCGATGCTGCCCGCGCCCTGCACCGACGGCGTGATCGTGCGCGCGACCACGCCTTCACCGCCGAGCACGACGAACGCCGGCGACGGGTCGCCGTCGCTGTCGACCGCGACGCGCGCCTGCGCCTGGCCCAGTTCCACCGGGCGGTAGCGCACGCTGAACGTGCATTCGCCCCGCGCCGGCAGGTCGATGCCGATGCACGCGCCCGCGTCGGCGCCGAGTTCGAACTGCGCCAGCGCGTCGTCCTCGATGCGCAGCGCGTCGACGTGCAACGCGCCGTCGCGCCAGTTGCGCACGGTCACGCTGCGCTCCACCAGCAGGCCGAGCGGCACCTCGCCGAACGAGACCGCTTCGGGGGCGACGGTCAGATCCGGTGCGTAACCGTGGAAGGCGAGGTTGAACGTGGTACCGAGATGCGTCCAGTACCCGGCCGAATCGATCCAGAGCAGCGTGTCCGCCGTGATGATCTCGTCCTGCACGGACATCACCGAAGCATGGCCGGTAGCGCCGAACAGGCCGGATCCGAGCATCAGGGCGTACGCGCCCGGGGCGAGCACGGTGTCGGGCAGGTCGACGCCATAGCTGTCGGCGTTGGGACCGGTCTCGAACACCGCTTGCGCGACCAGCGCCTGCGAGAACGCCGCCGTGCCGGGCTGCGGCGGCAGTGCGCCCGCCGCGGGCAGGCGCACCACCGCGGCGAACACCGAGCCTTGCCCGCGCAGGATCCATGCTTCGGCACGGCGCGCGTGGACCGGGCGATCGACCGTGAATGGCGTGCCGTAGAAGAACGCCTGGCCCGCCTGGTACGCCGACTGCGTCCACAACGCAGCCGGCCCGGCGCTGCGAACCAGCACCTCGGTCGACGGCCGTGGCGGCTCGGGCACGACCTGGCCGCGCAACACGAAGCGCAGCGTCAGCGCCTGCAGCGAGCGGCCGCCGGACGAGTCGAGCGAATACGGTCCGACCGTGCGCGGCGTGACCGGCATGCCGGTGTCGCGCAGGGTGACCGACCATGCGGGCGCCGACGCGCCGTGCCTGTCGATGCCGGCGAGTACCGCGTACCAGCCCGGTTCGAGTTCGACGTCGATCGGGCCGGTCACGTCGCCGACGGTCCCGACCGGAACCTGCAGCAGCGTGGTGCCGACCAGGCCCTCGTCGGTCACGATGTCGGGGATCGACCACTGCGTGCCGAGGCGGTAGATCGCGCCGTAGATCGTGCGCGGCTCGCCGGTGGCCGTCGCGCGCACCGAGAGTTCGCTGATGCGCGTGCGCTGGAGCAGGCGGAAGCTGTAGCCCGACGCGCGCCCGTCGAGCAGGGCCACGCCGCCGAAGTTGCCCTGCGCGTCCGCCGTGCTCTCGAACACGACCGGATCGGTGCCCGCGCGTGCCGGCAGGCACGCCGCGAACGCGCACACGAACGCGAACGCCATCGCATGGAGTGATCGGATCATCGCCTGTTTCCCGCCTGTCCCCTCGTTGGAGGCTTCAGGCGCAAGACAGGCGCGCCAGCTATCACGGTCTCAGGCAGCGACCTCCGCGCGCTGCCCGAGCAGCACCGCCGCGACCGCCTCGCCGCTCTCGACCCCGCCTTCCATGAAGCCCTGGTTCTCGAACGCGCAATGCTCGCCGGCGAAATGCAGCTGGCCGGCCGGTTCGCCGATCGCACCCCGCAACGTCGTCCACTGGCCCGGCGCGAAGCAGGCGTAGCTGCCCTTCGCCCATGCGTGCGTCGGCCAGTGGAAGCGCGCCTCGCGCGCCTGTCCGCGCGCGGCCGCGATCCCGGGCCAGATCGCCTCGAGCTGCGCCGCGACGGCATCGGCCTGCTGCTTCGGCGTACCGGCGCCGATCGCGACGCCATGCCGGCCGCCGGTGAAATTGGTCAGGATGCCGGCCGCGCCGGCCTGCATGCGGCTCGTTTCCCAGGTCGTCTGCAACGGCAGGTCGGAGTACGTGCTGCCGGCGCTCGCGTGGCGCGTGTGCCAGATGCGCTCCTCGAAGCCGATCATGAGCTTGGCGTTCGTGCCGTAGCGCAGCTCGCCGATCGCGCGGCGCTTGGCCGGCGCGAGGTCGAGGTCGAGCCGCACCTCGCGCAGGGTCGTGAACGGCAGCGCCAGCACGACGCGGCGCGCACGCCGCTCGAACGCGCCGGCGCCGCGGCGGAACGACAGCACGTACGCGCCGGTCGCGTCCATGCGCAGCGCCTCGAGCACGGCGCCGGTCGTGATCGCATCGTCCATGCGCCGGGCCAGCGCGTGCGGGATGCGGTCGTTGCCACCGCGCACGTGGTAGCGCTCGTCGCTCTCGCCGAAGATGCGGAACGCGTCCGTGCCGGGATCGATGAAGGTCAGCAGGTTCAGCGCGGACTGCTCGTCGCACTCGAGCCCCATCTCGGTCGTGTAGGCGACCTCGATCAGCGCGCGCAGCCACCCGGACGCGCCGTTGCGGTCGAGCCATCCGCTGACCGTCTCGCGATCGAGCGCGTCGGCGCCGCCCGGCGCGTCATAGGTGATCTCCGCCTCGGGCAGCGTCGCCGCGTCGCGCGCGATCGCCTGCGCGAGCGGGGCGAATTCGCGCAGGATCTCCTCTTCGGAATAGCGCCGGCCACCGTGGAACCAGGTGTCGCCGTACGCGGCGGTGGGATCCTCGGCGAGGTCGTCGAGCTCGAGGCCGAGCTCGGCCGCGAGCGCGCGGATGCGCACGTGGCCGCTGTCGATCAGTTCGCCGCCGAGTTCGCAGACCTGGTCGTCGCCGAAGTGGCCACGGAGCGAGAACATGCGACCGCCGACGCGCTCCTGCGCCTCGTACAGCGAGACGCCGACGCCGGCCTGGCGCAGGCGCCAGGCGCAGGCGAGCCCGGCGATGCCGGCGCCGACGACGACGACGTCAGGGTCGCCTGCACGTCGCCGCAGCGGCGCCGGCGTGCACGCCGCGAGCGCGAGGGCCGCCGAAGCCGACGCCGTCGAGCGCAGGAAGCGGCGCCGCGCCTCGTCGATGCGCCACTCGCGCGCGCGCGCGATCGCCTCGTCGAGCCGTTCGCCGCTACGCGCGCAGTGCGCGGCGATCGCGGCGCCGCGCCGCAGCAGGTCCACCAAGGCCGTACGTGCCATGCCACCCTCCCCGGTTGCCGGTCGGCGCGAGTATGCACCCGGCGGCGCGGTGGTTCGACGCTGGCCCGCGACGCCGTGTCGTTGCGTGGAGAGCCGCAGGAGAGTCCCGCCATGCACGACCCGTCCCACGCCAGCCGCGAACACGTGACGCCGTCGCCGACGGCGCGTCGATGGCTGGCGCCGGGCGCGCTCGTCCTGCTCGTGCTGTTCGCCGTGCTTCGCTCCTGGCACGGAACGCGGCTCGACAGCTTCACGATCGACGAGCCCTGGCACATCGTCGCCGGCACGTCCTACGTGCGCGAGGGCGACATGCACCTCAATCCCGAGCATGCGCCGCTCACGAAGCGCTGGGTCGGCAGCTGGATGCCGGCCGGCTTCCGCCTGCCGCAGCAGCCGGTGCTGAGGGAGAAGGAGCAGGAGCGCGAGTGGGTCGAGCAGGTGATGTTCCTGGACAACGACTTCGCGCGCGCGCAGCAGCGCGCACGCGTCGCGATGTGGACCTTGAACGGGCTGCTGCTCGCCGCGATCGGGCTCCTCGTCCGCCAGGCCGCGGGCTTTGCCTGGGCTGCGGGGACGCTCGGCTTCCTCGCGCTCGAGCCGACGATCGGCGCGCACCTGCCGGTCGTGATGACCGATGGCCCGCTCGCGCTCGCGTTCGTCCTCGTCGCCGTGACCGCCGGCCTGCTCGCCGCATCCTGGCGCTGGCGCTGGGTCGCCGCCTGCGGCGTCGCCATCGGACTCGCGCTCGGCGCGAAGCACTCGGCGCTGGCCGCCCTGCCCGGCGTCGGTGCCGTGCTCGTGGTCGCGGCGTTCTCGCGGCCGCATGCGGGCTGGCGCCAGGTCGGCTGGCGAGGCGTGAAGCTCGTCGCGACCATCACGCTCGGCATCGTGCTGCTATGGGCGCAATACGGCTTCCGCTTCCATGCCGATCGCGACGGCGGCGACCGTTTCAACCGCACGATCGCCGAAAAGATCGCCGACGTGTCGACGCCGTCGCTGCGTGCGGCGCTCGGGTTCGCGGACGCCCACCGGCTGCTGCCACGCGCGTACCTGTGGGGCCTCGCCGATACCGTGCGCACCGGCGTCGAGGGGCGCGGCGCAGGCACCCACCTCGTGTGGGGACGGCTCTACCAGGGCGCGACGCCGTGGTTCACCTGGCCGGCGATCCTCGCCGCGAAGATTCCGCTCGCGCTCGCCGCGCTCGCCCTGCTCGGCCTCGCGCTGCTGCGGCGTTCGAAGTGGCCTCCACCGGCGCGCTGGATGCTGGCCGCACTCGCCGCCGGCAGCGCGCTGCACCTCGCCGCGCTGATGGCCTCGCCGGAGGCCTGGGGCGGCATCCGCCATGCGACGCCGCTGCTCGGAAGCGCCGCGGTGCTCGCCGGCGGCGCCGTCGCCACGGCATGGACGCGGCGCTCGCGTGCGCTCGGTGCGGTCGTCGCCGCGGCGTTCGTCGCCGCCGTCGCGACGACCTGGCGCGAGCCGCGCCTGTGGGAGTACCACAACGAGCTCGTCGGAGGCACCGCGAATGCCTACCGCTACTTCGAGAACGAAGGCCTCGACCTCGGCCAGCGCTACGGCGAAGTGGCCGCATTCCACCACCGCGTGATCGCGCCCGGCGGCCTGCCGCTGTACCCGGCGCACTGGGTCATGTCGATGATGCGCAACCAGTGGCGTGGCGCCGGCGTCGACGTGCGCCGGCGCGTCGAGGGCCTCGACGACGACAACGTCGCCGGCGTCTACGACGGCTGGTTCCTGTATTCGGTCTACGACGAAGTGCCGCGCCCCGACCGCGACTGGGATCCGGCGCAGGCCTTCGCCGGCATGGAGCGCGTGGCGCGCTTCGGCTACATCACGGTGTGGCGCGGTCGCCAGGCGAATCCATCCGGCCACGCCGCCGGCATGGTCGACGCCGTGATGAACTACATCTACAAGGAAGGCGGCCACGACTGGGCGCGCGTCGCGCGCAGCCTCGAACAGGTGGTCGCACTGCGGCCGCAGGCGCTCGATGCCGGCGTCGAACTCGGCAATGCCTACCTGCGCCTGGGCGACGCGGACGCCGCTGCGCGCGCGTACCGGCGCCTGCTCGAACAGCACAGGGCGCCGCTCGACGCCAAGGTCGAAGCGCAGTTGCGCGAACAGCTCGCACGCATCGCGCGCGGCGGCGACCCGTCGGCGATCCCGCCGCTGCGCAATCCCGCGATGGAGTAGCGCGTGAGCCGGCCCGGGTCGTGGCCCGGCGCCACCGCAGGCCGTGGACGACGCCGCACCCGGCGCTGCACCGGGTCGGATCGGCACCGTGCGCCCCCCGGTCGCCGCCGGCCTGCTCGCGCTGTTCCCGCCCGGCGCGCTCTTCGACGCTCCGCTTTGCCTTCGTGTCCTTCGTGTTGCCAGCTCTTGCTCCACCACTCCCCGCGCGTGCGCGACGCCCGGTGGGACCCGGCGCGCGCCCGCGTCCGACCCCGTGGTCACGGCAGCTCGTCGTCGGGCGGGGGTTCGTCTCCGCGCGTTTCGATGTTGACGACGTACCAGCGCTTGCCATGGCGCTTCAGCGTCGCGGTGCCGGCGACGGCGCTGCCGAAGGCGTCGCGGCCCTCGAAGTCGACGCGCGCGACCTGGCCGTCGACCGCGCCGCCGGTGATGCGCGCGATGCGCGGCATGGAGATGCGCGCGAAATGGACCTGGGTCGCCGCGTCCGTGGCGCCGCCGGAACCGACCGAGTCACCCGGGCCGAGCAGGTCGACGATCGCATCGCCCGGGCCGTACTTCCGATCCGGCGGGGTCAGGTCCAGCATGCGATCGAGGTTGCCGTCGCGCGTCGCCTGCTCGGTCGCGCGCAGTACCGCGCCGGGTTCGCCGCCATCCGCCGGCAGGGGCACGCCCGGGTGCGCGAGCGGGCCGACGTCGACCACCGGCAGGTCGAAATCGATGCTCGCGCGCAGTTCCTCCTGCTGCAGGCGCAGCGTGCCCGCGACGTGCGCGCGGTCGCGCGCATCGACGTGCACGGCGCGACCGAAACCCGCGTCGAACCGCCGGCGGCTGTCGCTCGCGGTGTATCGGATGCCGTGGCCGAGGTAGCGGCCGTCGCCATCATCGAGGGCGACGAGCAGCGATTGCACGTTGCTCCTGTCGTACCAGAAGCCTTCGCGGAAGCGCAGCAGGTCCTCCGGCGTGAAGCGGCCGTCGTCGTGCCAGGCGGCGCGGTCGAACGGCCGCTCGGCGAACACCAGCCAGAGTTCGCCGCCATCGCGCACCGCGACCGCATCGGCGACCTTCCAGCGCCGGCCCTCGATGTCGACCTTGCCCGTCGCGGCCGGCGGCGTCGCGGCGACGGCAGGGCCGACCGCGAGCAGCGCGCACAGCAGCGAACGGGTGGCGAACGCGGATCTCGACATGGCGCACTCCCGATCGTCACCGATGACCACGAAATCCGCGCGCGGCGCGGGCCAGCGGGGCGCCGCCGCCGGCGCCGTGCCGGCGTGGCCCCGCCACCCGCTGCGGGACGTGGAAGGCCACGACGGCGCACGCCACCGCGACGCGTCGAGGCCGTGCGGTTCCCGCGGAGGGCGGCGCCGAACGAACGCCCTCGCGGCCGCGCGCCGTCCCCCTTCCCTGCCGAGGTGCGACCATGAAAACGATGCTGCTGATGCTGGTGTTCGCCGTCTCCTTCGTCACCGGCTGCAGTCGCGGCGACGGCGACAGCGCCGAACACGTGTTCGCGGACATGAGCGCGAACCTGCGCGAGATGTCCGCGATCCTGGCCAGCGTCACCGACGAAGCGAGCGCCCGGGCCGCGGTGCCGCGCATCGGCGCCGTGCGCGAGAAGATGCGCGACTGCGCGCGTCGCGCGCGGGCCGTGTCGATGCCCGACCCCGCCACGCAGAAGCGGCTCGACGACCAGGCCCTCGCGGTGCAACGCGAGGTGATGCCGTCGGTCCTCGCGGATCGCCAGCGCCTGGACGCACGGCCGGAGCTGATGGCGATCCTGGCGCCGGCGCTCGAAGGCATGGAGAACGATCTCTGACCGCGCCGCGCCACGGCACCGGCGTGGCGTCCGCGCTCACGAACCGAAGCCGTCGGCGAAGATCAGGTCCGGCACGGAGTCCGCTTCGACCGCACCGACGTCGCAGTCGGTGCCGTCGGCGGGACGCAGGTAGGCGCGCTGGTCGACCGGGGCGATGCGGCACCAGGTCGCGTGGGCGGCATCGCGCAGGACGCTGCCGACGACGGGCTCGTAGCTGCGCGTGAAGCCGCCGTGGTCGCCGAACGGGCCGAGGTGCAGCTGCAGCGCCGGGACGTCGCTGGTGTTGTCGGCCGCAGCGAGCCCGCACGAGTGGGCGGGCGATTCGATGTTGCCCTGCGCATGGAAGATCGCGCCGCCGCCGCCGAACGCGCAGGTGCCGTCGACGAGGCTGTTGTACAGGCGCACGTTCGCGGTGTTGCCACGCACCGTCAGCAGCGAACCCGTGGTGCCGGGCGGCAGCGACGAGGCACGCCGCAGCGTCGCGTGCAGGATCCACAGGACCGTCGCGCCGGAGCCCGCCGAGTACACGCCGATCGCGTGGCCGTAGCCGGTGCCGGCGTCGGGGTGGAAGGTGTTGTCGACGAACGTGACCTGGTTCATCACGACACTCGCGCCGGACAGCGCGCGCACGACCGCGCCGTCGTCTCCGGCGCCGCGATTGCCCGAGAACAGCGCGCGGTTGATGCGCCAGGCCGCGCCTTCCGTGGCCAGCAGCACCGCCGGGTCGCCGCCGGAGAGGTGGTCGCCAGCGACGACGTTGCCGCTGAATTCGACGTCGTTCATGAGGATCAAGCCGCCGCGGGTGCCGCGGATCGGCCCGGTATTGCCGATGAAACGCGTGCGGCGGATCCACACGTCCGGCACGCGCTGGGCGCTCCCCTGCAGGAACTCCAGCGGCCGCGCGGCGTCGCGGATCACGCTGTCCTCGATCACGACCTCGCCGGCGCCGTACGCGATCACGCCGATCGCGGCGCTGCGCGTCTCGCTGCGCACGACGCGCAGGTCGACGGCCTCGCCGATCGCACCGATGCCGCCGACGCTGCTGTCGGCGAAGTCGCACAGGCCGCTCGCCGCGATGCAACCGGCGATCGCGCCGATGGTCGAATCGCGCAGCCGCAGTTCGACGTGCCCGCCGTCGCCGGCGCTGCCCGCCACGACCTCGCCGACGGGAACGTCGACGTCCTCGAGCGTGGTCGAGGAGTGGTCGGCGTCGGCGGAGATCGCCGTGCCGCCGGTGGCGGCGTAGCGGACGCCGCGCAGCGAGACCTGCGACTGCGCGGCGATGCGCAGCGCCGACGGGCCGCCGCTGCCGACGATGTCGGTCGCGCCGCTCCCGGCTCCCTCGATGAGCAGCTGGCCGAATGCGTCGAGGTCGCCGCGGGTGACGAAATGCTGGCCGGCACCGAGCCGGATGATGTCGGCGCCGGGCGTGGCGTGCGCGGCCTCGAGCGCCTCGCGCAGCGAGCAATCCGCGGCAAGGCAGCCGTTCGGGACCGGGTCGTCGCCGCGCGTGACGACGAAGGTGTCGGCCGGCAGCGGCGCCGACAGCATGGAAAGGATCAGGGTGGCGGCAAGGCGTCGCATCGGTTCGGCTCCCGTTTCGTGCAGGACACGCAGGCGCGCGCAGGCACGGGCCATCCGCGCGCGCGTGGCCCCTCGCACGACGCGACTGCGTGTGCGCTGGGTGGGTGAGCGCCTGCGCGTCCGGCGCCGACCTCGTTGCCGCGAAGGAGCCTTCGATGAATCCAGCCCGCTTGGTCCCCGACCGCCCTTCCGCGCCGTGCACCGCCGCGGCGCACGCCGGCAGGGCGAACGCCGTCGGTGCGACCGGCGCATGAGTGCACGCACAGCCCTGCGGGCGGCGGGACTCGCCCTGCTGCTCGCCGCGGCGGACGCGTCGGCGGCCGATGGAAGCCTCGATCCCGCCTTCTCCGGCGATGGCATCGCCTGGGCGGAGTGGGCCTTGCCGATGGCGCGCACGGCGCGCATCGCGGTCGGCGCGGACGGCCGCATCGTGGTCGCCGGTACCGTCAGCAATGGCGCCGATCGCGACTTCGCCGCCGCGCGCTTCCTCGCCGACGGCACGCTCGACACGACGTTCGGCTTCCTCGGCCGGCGCACGATCGGCATCGACCTCGTCGCGGACGGCAAGGACGTCCTGCTCGGCGTGTTCGCGCTCGCCGACGGCCGCACGATGCTGCTCGGGACCGCACAGGCACCGGGCGGCGGGAGTATTCCCGCGCTGGCGCGCCTGAACGCAATCGGCAACGCGGACGCATCGTTCGGCAGCGACGGACGGCGCGTGATCACCGGCGCGCCGTGGGCGCCGCCGCCGTGGTTCGAGGCGGTCGCGCGACAGGCCGACGGGCGCTACGTGTTCGCCGGTACCACCTGCGGCAACTGCGCCGGCGAACGCGCGGCGGTGGCCGTTCGCGTCGACGCCGACGGCGTCCTCGATCCGGGCTTCGGCAATGGTGGCTGGGCCAGCCTCGCGCTGCCACCGGGGACGCACATCGACGACGTCGCGATCGATGCGCAGGGCCGCATCGTGCTCGCCGGCTACGAGGGCGACCTGGCCGCCGACGACCACGATCCCGTGCTCGCGCGCTTCCTGGCGGACGGCTCGGTGGACACCGGCTTCGGGCCCGGCACCGGCTACGTGCGTCTGACCGGCATCGGCGGCGCGCCCGACGGCGGCTGGATGGGCCATGCGCTGGCCATCGATCGCGACGGCTCGCTGCTGCTCGCGCTCGCCACCGACGAGGACCGCGATTCGCTGCGCGCCGGCCTCGTGCGCGTGCTCGGCAACGGCACCCGCGATCCGTCGTTCGGCACCGGCGGCGTGCTCGTCGTCGACCGCGGCAACGGCACCCAGCTCGATGCGCTCGCCGTGCAGTCCGACCGGCGCATCGTCGTTGCCGGCGTCATCTCGACCGCCGGCGGCAGCGCCGACGTGTTCGCACTGCGTGTGCATGCGGACGGCACGCCGGACGTTTCCTTCGGCGGAGACGGTTTCGTGCACCACCCGCTCGACGCGCAGACCGACCGCGCGACCGCCGTCGCGCTCGTTGCCGGCCGGCCGCTGCTGGCCGGCTACGCGCAGCGCGACGGCAGCTGGGACGCGTTCGCGGCACGCCTCCAGGCCGATCTCATCTTCGCAGACGGGTTCGACTGAGCCTCGGCGAGCGTACGGCGGCGTCAGCCGCCGAGCTCGCGCGCGAGCGCGCGCGCCTCACGCAGGCGGAGCGCATGTTCCGGCGCCTGCAGGCGTGCGATCGCCTGCGCGACGTCGGTGCGCGCGCCGGCGGCATCGCCTTCGCGGCGACGGACGCGGCTGCGCACGAGGTAGACGACGCCGAGGATCGGTTCGGCGGTCCCGTCGCCCCCGCGCTCGAGCGACGCGCGCGCCGATTCGAGCAAGGTTGCCGCCTCGCGGCGCGCGGCCGCGCCACCGCTCGCGACCAGGCTCGCGGCGAGTTCGGCGCGCGCCTGCGCGACCTCGGCATGGTCCGGGCCGTAGGCCTTCCCGATCAGCGCGAGCGCGCGGCGCCGGGTCTCGACCGCCTCCGCCACGCGGCCCTGCGCCTGGCGCAGCGTGCCGACCACGCTCAGCACGTACGCGGCTTCGTAGGAATCGTCCTTCGCCAGCCTCGCCATCGTCGCGGCCGCCTGCGTCGCGAGCGCGTCGGCCTCGTCGAGGCGCCCGAGCTGGACCAGCGCGCCGACTTCCTCGAGCGCGGTCAGCCAGGTGTAGACGCTGTCGCCGGTCGCGGCGCGGAACGCCTCGTACGACGCGTGGTAGCGGCGGGCGGCGAGGTCGGGCCGGCCCTGCGCGCGCGCAAGGTTGCCGTGGAACTGCAGCGCCTGCGCGTACTGCCCGCCCGGCGTGCGCGCGAGGATGCCGATCGCCTCCGTCAGCGAGGCGTCGGCCGCGTCGAGCCGGCCGGTGCGTCGCTGCAGGTCGGCGAGGCGGATCAGGATGCCGCCGACGATCGCGTGGTCGCCCGGCAGCTGCGCGCGCGCGATGCGCAGCGCCGTCTCGTATTCCGGCAGGGCCGCGTCGTAACGGCGCTGCACGCGCAGCGTGTCGCCGATCGAGGTGTGCAGCACCGCCGCGCGCGCGGTGTCGCCGCCGCCCGCGGCCTCGACGATGCCGAGCGCCTCGCGCAGCGTTTCGAGCGCCTCGGGAAAGCGCGCTGCCTCGTGCAGCACCTTGCCGAGCGTCTCGAGCGGCGACACGCGTTCCATGCTGCGCGGGCCGTTTCGCTCGAGCATGATGTCCGCGGCGTCGCGCGCGAGGCGGATCGCTTCATCGTTGTCGCCGCGGATCAGGGCGACGCGCGCGGCGCCGGCCTCGGCCTGCGCCATGCGTGCGCCGCGCGCGGCGCCGAGCTCGCGCAGGCGCCGGATCGCCGCATCGAACAGGGGCGCGGCGGCCTGCACGTCGCCGGACGCGTAGACGCCGCCGGCGTAGGCGACGAGGGTTTCGGTCGCGACCAGGCTGTCGGCGCCGGCGATGCGCTTGTGCAGTTCCCAGGCACGCGCGAGCGTCGCCGCCGCGGCCGCGTTCTGGTCCAGGTTCAGCTGCATCTCGCCGAGGTCGCGCAGCAACTCGGCCTGCAGCTCCGGCTCGCCGGCGAGCGCGGCATCGACCTGGACGACGCCGTCGGCGACGAGCTGCGCGGCGGGCCGTGCGTTCGCCTTGGCGCGACTGATCGGATCCTGCTCGCGGAACAGCGCCAGCATGTACTGCTTGACGCGTTCGGCACGCGCGAGCTGGCGTTCGGCATTCGCGCGCTCGGCGTCGGCACGCAGGGCCTCGTCGCGCGCATGCCGCCATTGCCAGACGGCCATGCCGAGGCCGGCGACCAGTGCCGCGGCGACGAGGCATGCTGCCGCGACGCCGACGCGGTGGCGGCGCACGAACTTGCGCGCGCGGTAGAGGCCCGAGTCGGCGCGCGCCGCGATCGGGCGGCCGTCGAGCCAGCGGCGCAGGTCGTCGGCGAGCGCAGCCGCGCTCGCGTAGCGGCGCGCCGGTTCGCGTTGCAGGCACTTGCCGATGATCGCGTCACCGTCGCCGGCGAGCTGGCGCGCGAGCGCCGCGGGCGACATGCCCGCGCCGTACTGTCCCTCGATCCCGGCCGCATCGACGCGCGCGGCGAGCGTGCTCGGCCGCTCGAGCACGTCGCCGACGGTCTCGCGCGCGGCGTTCGCATCGCGGCGCGGCAGCCGGCCGACCAGCAGCTCGAACAGCACGAGGCCGAGCGCGTAGACGTCGGCGGCCGTGCCGACTGCCTCGCCGAGGACCTGTTCCGGCGCCGCGTAGGCGGGCGACAGCGCGCGCGCGGCGGTCACGGTCCGCTCGCCGCTCTCCTCGAGCAGCTTGGCGATGCCGAAATCGAGCACGTGCGGCGCGCCGCCGGCATCGACCAGCACGTTCGAAGGCTTCAGGTCGCGATGCACGACCAGTTGCGCATGCGCGTACGCGACCGCGTCGACGACCCGCGCGACCAGCTCGACGCGGCCGCGCAGCGACAGGCGCCGCGCACTCGCGTACGCGGTCAGCGACTCGCCTTCGACGTGTTCCATCGCGTAGTACGGCCGACCGTCGGCGCAGACGCCGCCGTCGAGCAGGCGCACGACGTGCGGGTGCGCGAGGCGCGCGAGGATGCGCCGCTCGCGCAGGAAGCGCTGCAGGATCGTCGCGCTGTCCATGCCGCGGCGGATCAGCTTGATCGCGACGCGCTGCTCGTAGGCACCGTCGCTGCGCTCGGCGAGGAAGACCACGCCCATGCCGCCCTCGCCGATCGGCTCCAGCACCCGGTAGGGCCCGATGCGGCCGTCGGCCGGAGCGGCTGCGCGCGCGCCACCGGCGAGGCCATGCAGCGAACCCTCGACCCCGGCATCGAGCACGCCGTCGCCGCATGCATCGGCCTCCAGCAGCGCGCGCAGTTCGGCCTCGGCGACGGGGTCCTCGGCGGCGATCGCGGCGAGCCGTGCCGCGCGCATCGCCGGCGCCAGCTCGACCAGTTCGTCGAACCAGGTCGCGACGCGCGCCCAGCGCGAGGCGTCAACCGGCACGTTCGCCTCCGCGTGGCGTGCCACGACGCTGGGCCAGCTCGCGCTGCGCGCGCTCGATCGCGTCGAGCTCGGCCGCACCGTCCTTGCGCGCGAGCGGCAGCGCCCGCGCGAGCAGCGAGGCCGCCTCCGCAGCAGCGGCTTCGTCCCCAGCCGCGAGCAGGTCGAGCGCGAGGTGGTAGTCCGACAGCCACGCGTCACGCGACTCGGCGCCGTACAGGGCGACCGCGATCGCATGCCAGCGCCGGTGCGCGGCAGCGGCCGCGGCGTGGTCGCCCTGCGCGCGAGCGATCGTGCCGAGCGCGCGCAGCGGGCGGATGTATTCCGGCGCCGGCGCATCGCCCTTCTCGACCGCGATGCCGTCGAGCGCGGCTTCGACCGCGGCCTTGCCGGCGGCGGCATCGCCCATCAGGAACATCACGTTGCCGGCGTCGGCGCGCGCGCGCCAGCGCTGGATGTCGTGCGGCAGGTCGGCCTGGCGGTACAGCCGCTCGGATTCGGTGAACTCGGCCAGGGCCTCGTCGTAGCGCTTCTGCTCCTCCAGCACGCGCCCGAGGTAGCGGTGCGCATGGCCGTACATGTTGTCGCTGTCGTGCACGCGCAGCACGGCGCGGAAGTCCGCCTCGGCGTCGGCCAGCCTGCGCTGCCCGAGCAGCAGGATGCCGCGCGAGAAGCGCACGCGGGCGTACGGCATCGACTCCTCGCCGTAGAGCCGCGCGTAGCAGTCGAGCGCACGCGTGAAGCGTGGTTCGGCCTCGTCCGGGCGTCCGATGCGGTCGAGCAGCGCGGCCTGGTTGCGCACGGCCTCGCACACGCGCGGGTCGTCCTCGCCGCGCGCGCGTACCAGCACCGGCAGTGCCGTCTCGTACGCTTGCATCGCCTGCGCGTACTTGCCGTCCTCCTCGAGGAACAGCGCGAGCGACACGTGCAGGTCCGCGACGAACGGCGCCTCGTCGCCGAGCCGGCGCCGTGCCCCGTCGATGATCGATTGCTGCAGCGCCACCGCGGCCGCGGCCGACTCGATGACGTTGAGGACGTAGGCGAGCTTCTCGCGGGTCGAGTCGACGCGCTCCGGCGGCACGTCGGGCGTGGCGTCGAAGATCGCCAGCGCGCGACGCAGGTCGCGTTCCGCCTCCTCGTTGCGGTCGCCGTTGTTGTAGATCTCGCCGCGCACGGCGTAGGCGTTGGCGATGCGTACGTCGTCCGCGCCGACACTCGACTCGAGCACGCCGATCGCTTGATCGGCCGTGGACAGCGCATCGGTGTACTGGCCGAGGCTGGACTGGATGCCGGCGATCGTCGTCAGCAGTTCGCCGCGCACGGCGGCGTCGCCGACCGCCTTGTCGAGCGCGGCGCGGCCGCGGCGCAGGATCTCCGCCGCGCTCAGCTCCTCGCCGCGCGCATGGGACGGGTCGCTCTGCTGGAACACCGCCACCAGGAGGTCCTTGACCTGTTCGGCGCGCTGCGCCTGCGCGTGTGCGAGCGCAGCCTGCTCGCGCGCGAGCCGTGCCTGCCACAGCGCGACGCCGAGGCCGGCGACGAGCGAGGCGACCACCAGCGCCGCGGTCGCGACGCCGACGCGATGGCGGCGCACGAAGGTCGCGATGCGGTACACACTCGAATCGGCGCGCGCGGTGATCGGCCGATGGTCGAGCCAGCGATGCAGGTCGTCGGCGAGCGCGGCCGCGCCGGCGTAGCGCCGCGCCGGCTCGCGTTGCAACGCGGTCGCGACGACGATGTCGAGGTCGCCCGCGATCGCATGCGAGAGCCGTTTCGGGTCGGCGCCGTCGCCGTAGGCCGCGCCGGCCTGTTGCGGCGTCAGCCGCGCGACCAGCGCGCTCGCGCGTTCGAACGTCGTCTGGGTGGCGTCCTGGGCGAGCGCCTCCAGCGGCGCGCGGCGCCGGTGCGGCAGGCGGCCGACCAGCAGCTCGCACAGCAGCAGGCCGAGCGCGTAGACGTCGGTCGCGGTGCTGATCGCCTCGCCGAGGATCTGTTCCGGCGCCGCGTAGGCCGGCGACAGCACGCGCAGGCCGGTACCGGTGCGGGTCTGCTCACCGCTCTCCTCGAGCAGCTTGGCGATGCCGAAGTCGAGCACGCGCGGTTCGCCGTCCGCGGCCACCAGCACGTTCGAGGGCTTCAGATCGCGATGCACGACCAGTTGCGCGTGCGCGTACGCGACCGCCTCGGCGACCTTCGCCAGCAGCAGCACGCGTGCGCGCACGTCGAGCCGGTGGTGCGCGGCGTACGCGGTCAGCGGTTCGCCGTCGACGTGGTCCATCACGTAGTACGGGCGACCGTCCGCGCTCATGCCGCCGTCGAGCAGGCGCACGATGTGCGGGTGGTGCAGCCGCGCGAGGATGCGCCGCTCCTGCAGGAAGCGCCGCAGGATCGCGTGCGTGTCCATGCCGCGCTTGAGCACCTTGACCGCGACGCGCTGCTCGAACGCGCCGTCGCTGCGCTCGCCGAGCCAGACCACGCCCATGCCCCCTTCGCCGATCGGTTTCAGCAGGCGGTAGGCACCGGCGGTGAGGTCCGTCGGCGCCGGGTCGCCGAGCAGGGTCGGCAGCACGCCCGGCGCGTCGGCGTCGAGCATGCCGTCCTCGGCGTCGGCCGCGAGCAGCGCGCGCACCTCGGCCGCAAGCGAGGTGTCGGCGAGCGCGGCCAGGCGACGCTCGCGCTCCTCCGCAGGCCGTTCGACCAGTTCGTCGAACAGCGCGGACACGGCAGCCCAGCGCGCGGCGGCATCGACCATCGTAGTAGCTCCCCGATGGCCGCTACCGTGCCACGCCGCGCTGCAGCGGGCAAACCGGCGTGGCGCCGGCGCGCGCGTTCAGCCGCGCCGGCGACGCGGCGCGAGCGCCGCGAGCCCGAGCCCGAGGCCGAGCAGCAGCAGCGAGAGCGGGCCCGTGGCCGGCGCCGGGTACGCAGCCGATGGCGCCACGACGGCATCGTCGTCGATGATGGTGCCGTTCGCGAGCGCATCGCCGAGGATCGCGCCGGTCGGCGCCGACAGCCGAGCCACCAGTGTCTCGTCGCCTTCGGGGTCGGTGTCGCCGATGATGGCGACCTCGAACACCGCCGTGCTCGTGCCCGCCGGGAATGCGAGCGTCGCGCTCGCCGGCAGGTAGTCGATGCCGGCGCCCGCGCTGCCGTCCTCGGTCGTGACCTCGACCGTCACGCTGCCGTCGGACGGCGCCGAAAGGCTGACGACGAAGCTCATCGGGCCGGTGCCGGCGTCGCCCTCGACGCGACTCGCGTCGGCGATCGACAGCGTCGGCAAGGCGCTGCCATCGCCACCCTGCACGCGCGCGACCAGGAACTGGTCCTCCGCACCGGGCGTCGCGCGTTGCGTGCCGGCGACGACGATCGCACCGTCGGCCTGCAGGGCGAGTGCAGCGAGCCGCTGTTCGCCGGCGAGCGCGGTGATGACGCGCACGCCGCCGCTGCCGAAGGCCGGGTCGACCACGCCGTCCGCGCTCGCACGCAGCAGCAGCGGGCGCATGCCACCGGGGCCCTCGGCCGTGCCGGCGGCGACGAGCCGGCCGTCCGCCTGGCGCGCGAGCGCGGCGAGGCGCAGTGCGCTCATGCCGACGCTCGCGGCCGGCACGGCGAGCCGGCCACCCGTGCCGAAGCCCGCGTCGATCGTACCGTCGGCGGCGAGCCGCACGATCGCCGCGTGCGCGTCGGCACCGATCTGGGCGTACCCGGCGGCGAGCACGCGACCGTCGGCGAGCACGAGCAGGGCGTCGATGCGATCGAGCAGCGAGCCGAGCTCGGCGCGACCGTCGCCGGAGAAGCCCGGGTCGGGCGCGCCGGCCGCGTCGAGGCGCAGCACGAAGCTGCCGCCGCCTTCGAGCTGGCCGCCGAGCAGGGTCGCGCCGTCGCCGGCGAGCGCGACCGCGCGCGCCGAGCCGGTATCGGCCTGCGCGACCGCGACGCCCGCGTCGCCGAACAGCGGCAGCGGCATGCCGAGCGTGTCCAGGCGCAGCACCGCGGCGTCGTTGCCACCGCCGCCGGCGACGTAGCCGCCGAGCGCGTAGCCGGCCGGGGCGGCGGCCATCGCGATGCCGTAGTCGCCGCCGGCGCGGCCGCTGGTCGCCCAGCCGTTGCCATGGTTGCCGAAGCTGGCGTCGATGCTGCCGTCGACGGCGAACCGGACCGCGGCGAAGTCCGGGTAGTTGCCGCTGCCGTCGGACAGGAAGGTCGTGCCGCCGACCACGATGCGGCCGTCGGCCAGCGCGGCGACGCCGTACGCCTCGTCGAGGCTGTTGACGCCGAAGCCCGCGTACGCGCGTCCGGCGCTGCCGAAGCCGGCATCGGCCGTGCCGTCCGCCTCCAGCCGGAGGACGGCGAAGTCGGCCGCGCCGCCGACGATGCTTTCGCCGGCGACGACGATGCGGCCGCTCGCATCGATCGCGATCGCATGCGCGCGTGCGTCATTGCCGCTCATCGGATCGACGACGAAGCCGCCGCTGCCGAAGGCGGGGTCGAGGTCGCCGGGTGCGGCGTGCAGGGTCGCGCATGCGGCGGCGAGCAGGCTGGTGGCGAGACGCGACGGCAGGTATCGGATCAGGGACATGGTCGACTCCGTGGCCAGGGAACGCAGGGATGCACGCGCGCTACGGACCGGCGCACGCCTGCGCGGGCGTGTCGAGGCCGTAGCGGAAGATGCGATCGCAGAGGTAGGTCGCGACGCGGCCGGCGTTGGCGAGCCCGGCCGCGTCGGACTGCGGCGCACCGATCGCCGCCACGCGTGGACCGAGCGCGACGCTGTAGCCGAAGGCCGCGTTGCCGCCGTCGTCCGGCTCGGTCAGCGACTGCTTGTAGCGCCAGCGGAAGGCGCCGACGAGCAGGTCGAACTCGTAACGGTAGACGTAGGCGGCGCCGGCATTGGCCGAGGTGCCGACGGCGCGGCCGTCGGCACCGGCGAGCAGGCGCCCCTCCGACAGCGCGAGCGCGCCGCCGAACCGGTCGGCCGTCGCCGCGGCCGGGTGCTGTATCTCCTGCGTGAAGACGTAGTCGCCGCCGGGCGAGGACTGGCGAAACATCAGCACGGCGCCCGCGGGCGTGCCGCCGTGGTTGCGGCCCGGCGCGCCGAGCGCGATCACGCCCGGCGTGGTGGCATCGACGCGCTCGACCGCGACCGCCGAACCGAGCGCGTCGAAGAAGCCGGGCGTGGCGGCCTCGAGCGACTGCAGGCTGGTCCAGTGGCTGCCCTCGCGACGATACAGCACGGCGCGTCCCGGCACGCCGCTGCCGCCCTGCGGCACCCACGCGGGCTCGCCGACGACGAGGTCGCGCTGGTTCGCGTACAGCCCGAGGTTGATCCAGGTCGCCGCCGACATCGACAGGGAACGGCCGAACTTGCCGAGCGCGACCGCGCCGTGCCACGGCTCCGATTCCCACACGACCTCACCGAGGCCGAGGTCGAGCCGCCCGACCGACACCGCGCCGAGCGCGACCGACTCCAGGCCGCGCTCCAGCACGTCGAAGGTCGCGGCCGGCGAACCGACCGCGAGCACGATGCTCTGCCCCGGCGAAACGATCGAGCCGCTGCGTACGACGCTCAGTGCGACGCTCGCGCCGGTGCCTTCGCTGGGATCGCCGAAGCCCGCCAGCTCGGGCGGCGTCGCGCGATACCACTCGAGCGCGCCGCGCACGCTGGCCGGGCGCTCGATCGTGTCCGGCACGTGCAGCAGGATCGCCTTCGATTCCGCTTCCGGCGGGCAGCCCGGGCAGCCGATCAGGAGCCAGTCCGCGGACAACGAGACGGCGGCGCCGAAGCGGCTGTTGGCGGCGACCGGGATGCCGAACGTCCACGGGTAGTAGCTGTCCATGCGGACCCATTGGCCGTCGAACCAGCGGTAGAGGTCGACGCGCCCGGTATCCCAGGTGCTGCCGCTGTCGGCGCCCGGCACGCCGACCGCGAGCAGTTCGCCCGCGAGCGCGACGGCGGTGCCGACGCGGTCCTCCAGGTAGCCCGCGTAGAGCGACTGGCGGTGCACCAGTTGCAGCGGCTCGTTGCCGGGCAGGAGGCCGTCCGGTGCCTGCGGCGCGTCGGCGCGCGCGCGGGCCGGCAGCCACGCCACCAGCCCCGCGAGGCAGCAGGCGAGGACTCGGGCGGGAACGGACATGGCACGCACCTCCATCGGCTGGGTCGACCTGCACAAACCCGCGCGCCGCGCGAAACGAACGCGACGACCCAGCGTTCGTTCCGGCGTGGTCGCGGGTTTGCACCGGCATGGACATCAGCCTCGCGATCGACGCGCCCCTGCGATGCCGGCCGCGGCCGGCGCCGGAAGCGCGTGCTATAAGTCGGCCGATGAGCGCGATGGCCGACAGCACGGAACAACTGCTGCACCGGATCCGCGCCGGCGACGCGCACGCGCGCGAGCGCCTGCTCGCGCGCTACGTGCCGATGCTGCAGCGCTGGGCGCATGGCCGCCTGCCCGCGCACGCACGCGACCTCGGCGACACCGAGGATCTCGTGCAGGCGACCGTGCTGCGTACGCTCGGCGCGCTCGAACGGTTCGAATACGAAGGCAGCGGCTGCTTCCTCGGCTACCTGCGCCACCTGCTGCTGAACGTGCTGCGCAACGAGATCCGCCGCTCGGTCGTGCGCGGTGGCCACACCGGCGACACCGATGCACTCGGCGACGAGGACGGCGTGTCGCCGCTGGAGGCGGCGGTGGGGCGCGAGCGCCTGCGCCGCTACGAGCGCGCGCTCGCCGCGTTGCCGCAACGGCAGCAGGAGCTGCTCGTCATGCGCATCGAATTCGGCCTCGACCACGACGAGATCGGCGCCGAAACCGGGCTCGGCCGCGACGCCGTGCGCATGGCGATCCAGCGCGCCGTGGCGCAGCTCGCGAGGACGATGGGCGATGGCGCAGACTGATCCGCGCGAGCTCGAACGCCTGATCGAGCGCCTCCTCGACGCCGAGCCGGCGGACTGGGCCGCGCAGGCCGAAGCCGGCGGCGCGCGGCGCGCGGAAACCGACGCGCTGCACACCGTCGCCGACGTCGCGCGCGCGTTCCGCCGCTTCGCCCGGCCGCCGCTCGAACCGGAACGGTTCCGCTGGGGGCCGCTGCGCGTGCACGAGCGCATCGCCGCCGGTACGTTCGGCGAAACCTGGCGCGCTTGGGACCCCGCGCTCGGCGTGATGGTCGCGCTCAAGCTGCTGCCGGACGGCGCGCCGCCGATGCGCGCACGCGAATTCCTCGACGAGGCGCGCCGTCTCGCGCGGGTGCGCTGCCCCGGCGTGCGCGGCGTCTACGGCGCGGCCACGCACGACGGTCGCGCCGGGCTGTGGTGCGAATGGATCGAGGGCGAGAACCTCGCCCAACGCGTCGCGCGCGACGGGCCATTCGGCGTGGCTGAAACGCTGGTCGCCGGCATCGCGCTGTGCCGTGCGCTCGCCGCGGTGCACGCCGCCGGCCTGCTGCACGGCGACGTCAAGCCGGAGAACATCCTGCGCGAACGCGGTGGCCGCATCGTCCTGGTCGACTTCGGCGCCGGCGGCGAGCCGGCCGCGGTGAATGCCGGCCTGTACAGCGCGGCGACCCCGGCCTGGCTCGCGCCCGAGGTGCTGCAGGGCGCGCTGCGCTCGCCGCAGCAGGACCTCTATTCGCTCGGGCGCGTGCTGCATTTCCTGTTGCACGGCGAACGACCCGACGACGCGACGCGCGCGCGCGCGGACCTGCCGGCGCGCCTGCGCGGCGTGCTCGAACGCGCACAGGCGGACGATCCCGCGCGGCGCTTCCGCGACGCGGGCGAGTTCGAACAGGCGCTGCAGGGCTGCCTCGAGCGCCCGGCGGCGCCGGTGCGGCGCCGCTTGCTCGCCGGCGCGCTCGCCGCCGCGGCCGTCGCCGCCGCGCTGCTCGCACTGCGACCCTGGCAGGGCGTGGCCGACGCGCCGATCGAACTCGCGCTGCTGCGCGCGCGCGGCGAACGCGTCGAGCCGATCACCGACGGCACCCCGGTCGCGCTCGGCGACCGCCTCTCGTTCCGCTTGCGCGGCACGCGCCCGCTCTGGCTGTACGCCTTCAATGCCGACGATCGCGGCGAGCTGCAACAATTGTTCCCGCTGCCCGGCCTCGACCAGGCCAACCCGCTGCCGGCCGCGACCGAAGTGGAGATCCCCGGCGCGGCACAGGGTCGGCGGATGCGCTTCGAGGTGTCTTCCGGCGCCGGTGTCGAGGATTTCCTCGTCGTCGCCGCGGCTGCGCCGATTGCGCGCCTCGAGGAGGCCACCGGCCGCACGGCGCACATCGACGCACGCCCGCGCGGCACCGCGCGCGTGGTGCCGGCCGAACCGTTGCCGGCGCCGACCGCGCTCGACGCCCTCGCGCGCGGGTTCGCCGGCACGCGCGAAGCACGCGTGTGGCGTTTCCGCCTGCCGCACGCCGAACCGGGCCCGTCCGCGCCCTGACATCGCGCACCGCTGCCGCTATGCTCGGCCGCTCACGACGGGAGGCCCCGATGCGCCTTGCCGCGCCGCGCTGCCTGATCCTGTGCCTGTGTGTCGCCACCGCCGGCGCCGCCGAACGCGTCGACGATGGCGTGGCGGACGCGCGGCAGCGCGGCGCGATCGAGCGCCTGCTCGCCGAGGGCCACGAGGCACGGGCACTCGAGCGGATCATGGTGCACGCCGACGCGCACGGCGACGCCCCGCCATTGCGACAGGCCCGATGGCAACTGCTGCGCGCACGAGCGCTGGCGCAGGGCGAGACGCGCCACGACGAGACCATCGCCGCGGCGACGCGCGCACGCGAACTCGCCGCCGCCGAGCCCGGCGCGGGCGCAGACGTCGCGCGCGAGGCGCTGCGCTATCGCGGCCTCGCGCATGCGCGCAAGCGCGATCCGCAACCGGCGCTCGCCGATCTCGGCGAGTACGTGCGCGAGACGCGCCTGCGCCACGGCGAGGACAGCGTCGCGCTCGCGATCGCGCTCTGCGACCTCTCGCTCGCGCAGCGCGTCGCGGCCGCCTACGGCGACGCGCTCGCCTCGCTCGATGCGGCCGTCGCGATCCTGCGCCACCACCAGGCGGACCATGCCGTCGCGCTCGCGACCGCGCTGATCCGCAGCGGCCAGACACGCCGCATCAGCGGCGACCTCGACGGCGCCGAGCGCGACTACGCCGAAGCGCTCGCGCTCGACGAGCGCTCGCCCGACCCGAGTGGACGCAACCGCGCCACCGTGCTCTACGCGCTCGGCAACCTGTATCGCAACCGCAACGACGCCGAGCGCGCGATCGACTACTACGCGCGCGCGGTGCCCGCGTACGAGCGCGCCTATGGTCCCGATTCGGTCTTGCTGGCGACCGTGCTGAACAACTACGGCAATGCCGAAAGCCTGCGCGCGGGGCGCGGCGATGCCGCCGTCGCCCTGTTCCAGCGCAGCCTCGCGATCGCCGAGCGCAACGGCAGCGAGGATCCCGGCCACTACGTCGCCTACGGCAACATCGCCATGGTGCGCATCTGGCAGCACCGCTACGCCGAGGCGGAACGCGGTTTCCGCGCGATGCTGCGCCACGTCGGCGACGCGCCCGCGGGCGCGGAGACGTCGCCATTGTTCGCCTGGCACGGGCTCGCCGCGGCGCTGTGGGGCCAGGGTCGCCATGCCGACGCGTTCGACGCCGCGAGTCGCGCGGAGGCGACGCGCCAGGCCGCCGTGCGCGACGTCGCGGCGACCCTGTCGGACGAACAGGCGCTCGCGTTCCAGGAACAGGACTACGAGACGCTCGACCACGCGCTCGCGATCGCCGTCGACAGCGCCGACCCGCGCCTGCTTTCGCGCGCGTGGACGCTCGCGATCGGCGCGCGCGGCCAGGTCACGGCGATCCAGGCACAGCGGCTCGCGCAGGCGCGCGCGAGCGCGGACCCGGCGCTGCTCGCGCTGTGGAACGACTGGAAGGCGGCCAGCGCGGCGCTGGAACGCGCGGCGCCGGCCGCGCGCGACGAGGCACGACGCCGCCTCGATCGCGTCGAGCGCCGCCTCGCCGGCGCGATCCCGCAAGCCGACGCGCTCGCCGACGGCGCGCTCGACCTCGGCGCGGTGCGCGCCGCGCTACCGGCCGATGCCGCGCTGGTATGGCTGCACGACCTGCGCCACCGCAAGCCGGACGACTTCGCGAACGAGGCGGTCGACCGGGGCGATCCGGAAACCTGGGCGTTCGTGCTGCCTGCGCGCGATGCGCCGATCCGTGCGGTCCGCCTCGGTTCGGCCGGCGCGATCGGACGCGACCTCGCCGCGTGGCAGGCGCAGCTGCACAACCCCGCCGCGCCGCTCGCGCGCGTGCGCGAACCGGGTGCGCGGCTCGCGCGCGCGGTGTGGGCGCCGATCGCGGCCTCGACGCGCGCGACGCGCGTGTTCCTGATCGCCGAAGGCCCGTTGCTGCGCCTGCCGTGGGCCGCGTTGCCGGACGGCGACGGCTGGCTGGTCGAGCGCGGCCCGGCACTGCACCTGCTCAACCACGAACGCGAGCTGCGCGGCACGCGCGCGCCACGGGCGGCGCCGCCGAATGCGCTGCTCGCGATCGCCGATCCGCGCGGCGATGCAGCGGCGACGCCGGCGCAGCGAGGCGACTGCGCCGAGCTGGCCGCCCTGCCCGCGTTGCCCGGCGCACGGCGCGAGGTCGCGCGGCTCGCCACGTTGCTGCAGTCGGACGGCGCGCAGGCGCGCGTGCTCGGCCTGGTCGGCGCCGAGGCGAGCGAGGCGCGCTTCCGCCGCGAGGCACCGCAGGCGGCGATCCTGCACCTCGCCACGCACGGCGTCATCGCCGGCGCGCGCTGCGGCGGCGCGACGACGACGCGCGGCGTCACGCTGTCGGCCGAACCCGAGTCGGCCGGCGCTGCGTCGCCGGTCGCGCTGCTGCTCGCCGCGCCGACCGACGCGTCGACCGACGACGGCCTGCTGCACGGCGCCGAGATCGCCGCGCTCGACCTGTCTGCGGTCCGCTGGGCCGTGCTCGCCGCTTGCTCGACCTCGGCCGGCTCGACCCGCACCTACGAGGGCCTGTACGGCCTCGCGCGCGCGTTTCGCCTCGCCGGCGCCGCGACCGTGCTGTCGACGCTGTGGCCGGTCGACGATGACGCGACCGCGCAGTGGAGCGAGGCGCTGTACCGCGTGCGCCTGCGCGAAGGCGCGGACACGCCGACGGCGATGCAGCAGGCGCAGCGCAGCGTGCTGGCGGCGCGCCGCGCCGGCGGCGCGAGCGAACACCCGTGGTACTGGGCGGGTTTCGTCGCGATCGGCGATTGGCGCTGAGGCGGCTTCAGGCGCCGGCGATCTCGCGCTGCAGGAACGCGCGTGCGCGCCGCCAGTCCCGCTTGAGCGAGCGTTCCGAGCGGCCCTGCACGCCGGCGATCTCGGCCAGCTCGAGGCCGGCGTAGAAGCGCATCTCGACCAGCGCCGCGAGTGGCGCGTCGAGCGCGGCGAGCCGGTTCAGCGCTTCGTCGAGTGCGAGCACCTCGTCGCCGCGGTCCTCGGCCGCGGCCTGAAGGGCGGTCGTGTCGAGCGAGGCCTGCGGCTGGTTGCCGCCGCGGCGCAGTGCGGCGCGCGCACGCACGTGGTCGATGACGATCTGCCGCATGACGCGCGCGGCGACCGCGAAATAGTGGCCGCGGTCGTTGACCGCGAGCGCGCCGTGCTGGGCGAACTTGAGGTAGGCCTCGTGCACCAGGGAGGTCGTGCGCATCGCCTGCTCACCGCGCAGCTGGCCGGCGGCGAGACGGTGCAGCTCCTCGTAGAGGAGCGTGAACACGCGCTCGGACGCATCGCGGTCGCCGCCGCGGGCCCTGCCGATGAGTTCGGTGATGTCCGCCATGGTTCCCTCGCGAAGACGCTACGTTGCCATGCGGGGGCGGTCGCGGCAAATCGGCGCGAGCGGACGCGCGCGGGAGACGGCTCGCCGCGCGGACGACGGCGCGGCGGTCACTCCGTGAGCGGGAACGCGTACAGGGAGCCGTCGATCGTCGCGACCACGGCGAGATCGCCGCTGCGCGGCGGCGATCCGGCGATGCCCCGCGGGTGGCCGCCGGCATCCGGCAGCGGCCAGCGCTCCAGCAACCGGCCGCTGGCACGGTCGAACGACACGAAGCCGGCGTCATGGCGGATCCGGTACGACGTGCCGTCGGCGGCGCGGGCATGCACGCGCGTGGTGGTCACGAGCGGCGTGCCGGATGCGCCCCGTGCAGGGGACGCTTCGGCGCAGGAGGCGCGTTCGCCTTGACGGCGGCGCCGACGCGGGGCGCCACGGCGCCGCCGCCAGCGGCCGCCGCACGTCCCGCCGGTGGCGGGACGTGCGCTGCGCGATCAGCCGTCGAAGCCGTCGGCGAACACGGTGTCGCCGACGTCGAAGCGGACCGGCACGGCCAGGCGCGGGTGCGCCGGGTCGTTGCTGGCGAAGCAGAGGACCGCTTCGTGGCGACCGGCGGCGAGGCCGCTCGGGTCGAACGTCGCCAGCACCGTCGACTGGGCGAGCGGATCGATGCTGCCGCTGGTCGTCTCGAGCTCGAGCCACGGCACGTCGGACGGCGTCGCGCAGGCATCCGGCGCCTCGACCGCGCGCACCAGCAGTGCGTGGTAGTCCGGGAAGCGGTCGACGATCGGATCCCAGCCGCCGGGCGCACCCGGGTTGCCGCGCATCAGGTAGCCCGAGGCCGCGCCGGGTTCGCCGCTGACGTCGGACGCGATGAACGCGGTGCCCGGCGTGATCGGGTCGAAATGCACGCCGATGTAGACACTGCCGCTGTCGATGCTCAGCGCGAGCGGGGACAGGTCGACGCGCACGAATTTGGCCGTGGCGCTGGTCGGGATGTCGGTCGCGATCGCATCGACCGAACCGAGCAGCTTGCCCGGGCGTCCGTCCCAGCCGGTGTCGTCGTAGACGACGAGCTGGAACGGCTGGTCCGTGCCCGGCATCGAGGCGAGGAAGGCGACGCAGGCGCTGGTGAACGTGGCCGGGTAGCGGGTCGGCGTGAAGCGGTCGACGTAACCGGCGATCGTGAACAGGCCGGAGCCGTCGCGATAGCCGTCTTCGGGCTGGCCGTCGTCATGGATGATGATGCCCGGCGTCGCGTCGTCGCAACCGGGCGTGATCGCGCCGCGCGCGAGGAGGCGGGTGTGTCCAGGCGCACGCCAGTGGTCGGCCGGCGCGTCGCCCAGCTGCTTGCGCAGCTCGAGCGGCGCCGGTGCATGCGGCGCCGGCGCGTTCGCGGGGCGCGTCGCCGCGGCCTCGATCGCGCTCCAGAGCAGCGCCAGCTCGCCGTCGTTGCGGATCTCGACCGGCACCTGGACCGGCTCGCCGCCGAGCTGCGCGCGCGCGACGACCGGGTCCGGCGTCACCGCGATCGTCGCCGGCTGCAGCGCCGGCGCGACGTCGAGGTGGACCGCCGCGGTCGCGCTGTACAGCGTCGGCGACGTCGGCGTCCATGCGAGCGCACTGCCGGGGGCGATGACGGGTTCGTTGTAGGAATGCAGGTTGCCGATCGACGCATCCACGTTCTGCATGCCGACGGTGGCGCTGCCGCCGAAGTCCCAGTCGGCATGGTCGGGATCGCCGAACACGGTGTTCGCGTAGTGGAACTGCAGCGTGCCGTCCTCGCCGAGCCAGGCCTGGAACACCGCGGGCGAGCCGCCCGTCTGGGAGTAGTGCGGGCGCACCCACTCCACGATCAGGCGACGATTCGGCGCGGTGCCGTCGACCTGCCACCAGACGTTGCCGTAGGCATCGCCGTAGTCGTCCCACAGCGGCGCGATGATCGGTCCGCCCATGAACACGTCCGGCTCGTACGGCAGTGGATCGTTGAACGCGTAGCTGAAGCCGTTCAGCGTGCCGGTGACGAGGGTGCCGTTGTTGCCGATCGAGATCAGGTTGCTGGCGCTGCCGAAGAACGGGAATTCGAACGGCAGCGTGACGCCGACCGCCGCGTCGTCGGCGAGGTCGAGCGGCGTGCCGGTGGCCGCGATGTCGGTGAACGCGAGCGGCACCGGCGTCGCGGCGTAACCCGGCGCCGCATCCTGCGCAGTCCAGGTCGCGGCGTAGTCCGTCGAGCCGAGTTGCGCCGTGACGAGCCGGTTGAACTGCATCGACGCACCCGGTTCGACGACCTCGTTCATCAGGGTGAAGACGGGACCGTCGATGCTGTCGACGAGGGTGTGGTAGGCGAGCGGCTCGCCACCGAGGTTGGTCAACGTGTAGCAGAAGTTGACGATGTCGCCGGCATGCACGTCGAGTTCGGTCGCCGTGCCGCAGGTGGAAGGGTCGCCGTCGTCGAGCGCCACGCCGATGACGAGCTGGATGCCGGCGCCCGCGGGCGCGGCGGACGCGTGCAGGTGCACGGGTGCGGCGAACGCGGGCGGTGCGAGCAGGGGCAGGCAGGCGGTCAGGAGCAGGCGGATCGACGACGGCGAAGGCAGGTTCACGGGTCACCAGGGTTCGGGAATGGGATCGGGAGCCGCGCGGCTGGGCGGCTGCTCCTCCAGCGACCGTAGCAGCCGCGGCGCGGGCCGCATGAAGCCGCCATCAACGCCGCGTGACACCGTCGTGACAGGACCGAAAAATGCGCTCCGTCAGCCACTTGCCAGAGCGGCCCGGGCGTGGACCCGTTCGCGCCGCTCGCGCGCGAGGCGCAGGGATTCGTCGTCGCCGAGGCGCTCGTGCAGCTCGATCATCGCCTGCGCGGCGTCCGCGTCGCGATCGGCATAGACCGCGAAGCGGCCGGCCACGCGGGTCGCCTCGTCGACCCGGCCGGCGCCGAGCAGGTAGCGCGCGTAGGCGGCACCGGCGACGACGGTGCGGTCGGGCCGGTGCTGCTCGAGCGCACGCGCGAAGGCGTCCGCATAGTGTCGCGCGGCGGCCGCGGCATCGCCGCCGATGTCGGCGATGCGGGCGCGCGCCAACGCCTCGACGTACGCCTGGTCCGGGTCGGTCGCGGCATCGCCGGCGGCCTCGAGGCGCGCGAGCAGGCGTGCGGCGAGCTCGCCGGCCCGCGCCTCGAAGGCGGCCTCGACCAGCAGGCCGGCCGCCCAGGCGGGGGTCGCGTCGGAGGTCGGGTCGGCCGGCCGCAGCACGCGCTCGAACACGCTTTCCGCATCGGCGACGGCGGCGGCCGCCTCGCCGCGCGCGCGCAGCACGGCGCGGCGCAGCACGACGAATTCGGGCAACGCCGAGGCGCCGCCGTCGTCGTAGCGCTCGACGATGCGCAGCGCCTCGTCGGCCTGCCCGCTCGCGAGCAGGGTCAGTGCGCGCGTGAACGCGATCGAATGCACCGCCCGCGCATCGGCCATGCGCGGGGTCAGCCGCCAGGCACGTTCGCTGCTGGCCAGCGCGCCGGGCAGGTCGAGCATCGTGCGCTGCGCGTCCGCCCGCGCCGCGAGGGTCGAGGCGAGATGGTCCTGCACGCCGTACTGCTCGAAGGTCGCCACGGCGCGGTCGAACGCGGCGATCGCCTCGCCATGGCGACCCTGCCACGCGAGTGCCATGCCCTCGTTGTTGTCCACGCTCGCCTCGCCGACGCGGTTGCCGGCGCGGCGCCATTCGATGCGCGCGAGGCCGAAGTTCGCTAGGGCTTCCTCGGGATGACCGCTCTCGACCTCGATCATCGCGCGCAGCATGTGGATGCGGCCGAGCAGCATGGGTTCGGCCGAGCCCTGCAGCGCCGCGAGCGCGTCGCCGCAGTGGGACTGCGCGCGGTCGAGCACGTTGCGTCGGTACGCCACCGTGCACAGGCCGTACGCGGCGCGTGCGCGCAACGGCGGCGCGAGCGCGTCACCGGCGGCGGCGACGCGCTCGAAGCCCTGCTCGGCCGCGGCCAGCCGCCCCGAACGCTCGTCGACCTCGGCCGCGCGCACGGCGATCGCGGGCTCCCGGCGCAGCTCGGGCGGCGCCGACTCGACCAGTTCCGCTGCACCGCGAACGTCGCCCTCGAGGAAAGCGGCGTCGATGCGCTGCTGCAATTCGAGCAGCGGCTGGCGCATGGAAGCGTCCTGGGACGACTCGAGGCCGAAGTGGCGCGCGAGTGCGAGGTCCGCGGCCTCGAGCGCGGTCGGCGCGCTCGCCTGCAGCCGTGCCTCGTGCTCGGCGTCGCGGATGTCGAGCTCGACCGTCCAGCCGTCGCCGTCGCGCGCAGCGCGCGCGGCGAGCACGGTCGACGCGCCGACCCCGGCGGCGAAACGCAGTCGTTGCGCGGGATCGACCGCCTCGCCCTCGCGGGCGAGCAGGGCGATCGTCTGGTCGACCGGCAGCACGGTGACGCCGGCGCGCTCGCGCAGGCGCGCGGCGAGGTAGTCCATCGCGCCGAAACGGATCCAGCGTGAACCCGCCTCGTCGCCGGCGACCTCGACCGGCAACACGAGCCACGCCGCCGGTTCGGTTGCCGCGGGCGCGGTCGCGGCGCTCGCGGACGTCGCCGGGACGCCCGCGACCGGCGACGGCGCGCGCGCGCCCTCATCGCGCCCGCGCCAGGGGACGGCGACGAGCAGGGCCGCGCAGAGCACGGTCGCCGCGGCACCGGCCGCGAGCAGCCGCCGCAACCGGTGCGCCCTGCGCGGCGGCGCCCCACTGGCCGGGGCGTCGGTCCGCGGCTGCGCGGGCCCGACGGCAGGCGCGGGCGCGACGGGCGCTCCGGCCGCGACCGCGTCGCCCGATGGAGCCTCGTCCACGCCCGCGGCGACGACGTCGACCGGCGCGACCCAGTGGTAGCCGAAGCGCGCGACGGTACGGATCACGCGCTGGTCCTCGCCGGTGTCGCCGACCGCGCGGCGCGCGCGCGCGAGCGTCTGCCCGAGCAGGGCGTCGCTGACGTCGATGCGGCCCCAGACCGCGCTGATCAGCTCGTCGCGGCCGACCGCACGCTCGCGTCGCTCGAGCAGGTAGACGAGGCAATCGAACGATTTCGGCGCCACGGCGACCGGACCGCGCGCATCGCGCAGCTCGCGTGCGGCGGGGTCGAGTTCGTAGCCTTCGAAGCGGTAGCGCCGTGCGGACATCGGGATCGGGTGCGGGCCATCGGGCCGCCGCGATCGCCGCGGCCGGCCGACGGCAGTCCGGCGACTCTAGCAGATGCGACCGTGCCGATCGTTACAGGCACGGCCGGCAGCGCGCGTCGCAGCAGCACTCACCCGCACCGCGGCGGCGCACGGGCACAAGCGGGATCGGGCGCAAAGAAAAAAAGCCCCGCATCGCTGCGGGGCTTTTTGCTGAAGCGTGGAGCGATCCGGGCGGGATCAGAAATCCATGCCGCCCATGCCGCCCATGCCACCGCCGGCCGGGCCGTGGCTGTGCGCCTCTTCCTTCTTCGGCGCCTCGGCGACCATCGCCTCGGTCGTGATGACCAGGCCGGCGATCGACGCGGCATTCTGCAGCGCGGTGCGCGTGACCTTGGTCGGATCGAGGATGCCGAGCTCGACCATGTCGCCGTACTCGCCGGTCGCGGCGTTGTAGCCGAAGTTGCCCTTGCCGTCGGCGACCTTGTTGAGGATCACCGACGCCTCTTCACCGGCGTTCGTGACGATCTCGCGCAGCGGCGCTTCCATCGCGCGCCGGGCGATCGCGATGCCGTGGTTCTGGTCCTCGTTGTCGCCCTTGAGCTTGGCGACGCCGGCCAGCGCACGGATCAGCGCGACGCCGCCGCCCGGGACCACGCCTTCCTCGACCGCCGCACGCGTGGCGTGCAGGGCGTCCTCGACGCGCGCCTTCTTCTCCTTCATCTCGACTTCCGTCGCGGCGCCGACCTTGATCACGGCCACGCCACCGGCGAGCTTGGCGACGCGCTCCTGCAGCTTCTCGCGGTCGTAGTCGGAGGAGGTCTCCTCGATCTGCGCCTTGATCTGCTTGATGCGCGACTGGATGTTCGCCGCTTCGCCGGCGCCGTCGATGATGGTCGTGTTCTCCTTCGAGATGACGACCTTCTTCGCCTTGCCGAGGTCCTTCAGCGTCGCCTTCTCGAGCTGCAGGCCGACCTCTTCCGAGATCACCTGGCCACCGGTCAGGATCGCCATGTCCTCGAGCATCGCCTTGCGGCGGTCACCGAAGCCCGGCGCCTTGACGGCCGCGACCTTGACGATGCCGCGGATCGTGTTGACGACCAGCGTGGCCAGCGCCTCGCCCTCGACTTCCTCGGCGACGATCAGCAGCGGCTTGCCCGCCTTGGCGACGCCCTCGAGCACCGGCAGCAGCTCGCGCACGTTCGAGATCTTCTTGTCGTGCAGCAGCACGTACGGCTCTTCGAGTTCGACCTGCTGGCTCTGCTGGTTGTTGATGAAGTACGGCGACAGGTAGCCGCGGTCGAACTGCATGCCCTCGACCACGTCGAGCTCGTTCTGCAGGCCCGAGCCTTCCTCGACCGTGATGACGCCTTCCTTGCCGACCTTGTCCATCGCCTGTGCGATCAGCGAGCCGATCGCGTCGTCGCCGTTGGCCGAGATCGTGCCGACCTGCGCGATCGACTTCGAATCCGCCGACGGCTTGGACAGCTTCTTCAGCTCCTCGACCGCGCCCGTGACCGCCTTGTCGATGCCGCGCTTGAGGTCCATCGGGTTCATGCCCGCCGCGACGGCCTTGAGGCCTTCGCGGATCAGCGCCTGCGCCAGCACGGTCGCGGTGGTGGTGCCGTCGCCGGCGACGTCGGAGGTCTTGGACGCGACTTCCTTGACCATCTGCGCGCCCATGTTCTCGAACTTGTCGGCCAGCTCGATCTCCTTGGCGACGGACACGCCGTCCTTGGTGATCGTCGGCGCGCCGAAGCTCTTCTCGAGCACGACGTTGCGGCCCTTCGGACCGAGGGTCGCCTTGACCGCATTGGCGAGGGTATTGACGCCACGCAGGATGCGGGTGCGCGCGTCTTCGGAGAAGCGGATTTCTTTGGCTGCCATGTGGGAGCTCCGTGAATTCGTGGTTCGTGATTCGTGATGGGAGGAAAGCGATGGAGGGAACTGCGGTGAAGGGATCGCGTTCGGAGCAGGCCTGCTCTGACGAATCACCGATCCGGGGTCACCCGTCCCCGCCCTCTCACTTCTCGACGACGGCGATCAGGTCTTCTTCGCGCATGACCAGGAGCTCCTGGCCGTCGACCTTGACCTCGGTGCCCGAGTACTTGCCGAACAGGACGATGTCGCCGACCTTGACCGCCATCGGGCGGACCTTGCCGTCTTCCTGGATCTTGCCGGCGCCGGCGGCGAGGACTTCGCCCTTGATCGGCTTCTCGGCCGCGGCGTCGGGGATCACGATGCCCCCGGCCGTCTTCGTTTCGGCTTCCAGGCGCTTGATGATCACACGGTCATGCAACGGGCGAAGCTTCATGGGTGTCTCCGTAAAGTATTGATGTTGAAGGACCAACGATGAACTGTTAGCACTTGATGGTGCTGAGTGCCAAGTTTAGCGGCGAGCCCGGCCCCAGGGAAGGG